>Ga0185299_10002592_pt1 | contig 27227 bp, 27 predicted proteins | sample PaiPotPPA55metaG_FD_128002 | JGI IMG/M metagenome (GOLD analysis project Ga0185299, IMG submission 128002) | Iron sulfur acid spring bacterial and archeal communities from Banff, Canada, to study Microbial Dark Matter (Phase II) - Paint Pots PPA... ...
GGTGAAACGCCGATAAATCGGCGAGATTGACGTCGCAGATGCCATCACTGTAGGTGACCATGAACGTTTCCCGGAGGAGATGACGGCAACGCTCGACGCGAGCTCCCGTATCGGCGTCCTCGCCCGTATCTACGATCGTCACGCGCCAGTCAGTGCGGCGGCTTTCGAAGTAGTCGACAATGATTTCCTTCCGGTAGCCAACCGAGAGGATGAAATCCACATGGCCCTGCAGCGCGAAGATCTCCATCACGCGCGCGACGATTGGCTTGCCGCATACCGGCATCATCGGTTTAGGCATGTACTCGGTTAAAGGCGAGGCCCGCGTGCCGCGCCCTCCGGCCAAAATTACAACCTTCACAGGTGGTCCAACTCTTCTCGAACAACAAGAGGCTCGTATATCACGCAAGACTGGAATCGCCAGGAGAATCGCTTGTAGCTCATGTCCAGCTCTGAGTGAGGCGCTGAAGCGATGGTCATTCTCCCGTCAGTCGGTTTTCAGCGGATCTTGAGGCTCGCCTCATCCTTGATGGCGCGGCTGAATGATGGCTATGTTGGCTGAGCCATCCGTGCGCAGCCGCATGAGATCGTCGTGGGAAACGTCATCCATGACCCAGGGGCACCGGAAAGAGCTAATCCGGAATCCCCCTCATTCTCGAGCGACTCCCCTGCCAAGACCCCCTGCCCTCTTGCCAAGGCGATATCGAGGTTGTCAAATGTCCGTTACCGTGCGGGCAGGCGCCAAACCTTGGCCTCGATCCGCGAACCGGAGGCATTCATTTGGATGAGGGAACGGGCGATGGATTTAGTTCGCGCGGCAGCACGATGGAGCCCTCTCGGAGCATTTCTCATAGCGAATCTGGCGATGGGAAAAAATTGCTTCGCCTGCCGTTGGTAAGCGTCATTGTCGTCAATTTCAATTACGGACGTTTTCTGCGTGCCGCCGTCGACTCCGTATTTGGTCAGACCTATCCAAATATCGAATGTATCATCGTTGACAATGCTTCTACCGACGACAGCGGCACGGTGTTGCGTGCGATCGAGGCGCGTTATGCCAATGTGAAGATTATCCGCCGCGCGGACAATGGCGGGCAAACGCGGGCTGTGCTCGAAGGGATTGCCGCATCGGCCGGGCCGTACGTCATATTTCTCGACGCCGATGATCTTCTGCTTCCCAATTGCGTCGAGACCCATGTCTTCGTTCATCTTTCGCTGCGCATTCATGCCGGGTTCACCTCCGCCGACATGCTCCAGGTTTCGGACGATCAGGTGGTGTTGGGAACAGAGCACGCTTTCAACCGGGTGATGCAAACCGGCAGGGGTATCAAGCCTCGCGCGGTGCGGCCCTATCGGCACCCGTTCGGCGAGACTTGGCCGCCGGAAAATTTTGACCGTCGCGTGCTGGAAACGATTCGCTTCGTGGGCCTGACCAAGCAATGGGTCTGGTCGCCGACGTCCGGCAATTGTTTTCGCCGCGACGCGCTTTGCCTGTTTGCAGACAATCCGGTGCTGCACAATCTGAAGACCGGCACGGATCTCTATTTTTGCATCGGAATCAACGCCGTCAGCGGTAGCGTCTTGATCGACGCTCCTGTCGCGGTCTATCGCCTGCACGGCGGCAATATTTTCTCGCAGAGGCCCCAACTGAACCGCGTTCTTTGCTATGAGCCGGGCGGCGCCGGTGACAGCATTTCGAAAGCGAAAGCGGTCTTGGTCGATCATTTGATCGAACAGGCCTCTCGTTTCGTCGGGCGGGGCTGGATTTGGCTCGCTTTCCTTTGGCTGCTTTGGCGGCTTGATTGCAAAAACACAGATCCCGACGTGCCACGTTGGGCGCGCCGTTCGCGTGGGGCAGCCGCGCTCGTAAAAAATTATGATTCGATCTCTCGGCTTCTCGGGGGATGGTCGATCAAGGCATGGCTGGCTTTGCACTTCGTGCCGTTGAAGGTGATTTCCGGCCTTGGGAAGAATTCCGCGGGGCGGCTTACCCCGCCGGCTTGAATACCGCCGCGCCGCCTTGGACTCTCGTCCAGTCCGACGGCTGCGCGAAGCACCTGCCGAATGCCAAGGCCGGTCAGTTTTGCTTGTTAGAGCAGGTTTCAGACATCTTCTGTCACTTTTTGTAAAAACAATTGAATTGCATCATTTAGGCTTGTGCTACTCTTTTTCTATGTGCGTGGAGGGACCCGGCCCGTTGACGGGAGGGCATCGGTGCATAAAGCTTCGCCGTAATCTGGAACAAAAAGCCAGGACCGCTGAATCGTCACAGGGCGCAAAAGGACATGGTCGACGTGGGTTCCAATGTCCCTTGGTGGCTGCCGCTTTCGGTCCTCGTGTGGGCAGTCCAGACGGCCGTCTTTCTTGGCGTAGGGCTGATTTTCGAATGGTGCGACCGGACAGAAATGCTCGCGTCCTTTAAGGTGCGCGACATCGACCGGCTCGGCTATTTCGAGCTGTTGCCGCGCGTGCTCTTCAATCAAATTTTTGTCCTGCTTCCGACCATGACTTTGTTCCAGTACTCCGGCCTGGCATTCACCGGCGCGCCGCATTTAAGCGGTTGGCATTTTCTCGCCGGATTAGTGCTCATGGGCATTGGGCACGACATTGTCCAATATGTTTTCCACCGCTTTGTGCTGCATCGTCCTGGCTTGATCCGTAAGCTCGGGCACAGCGTGCATCACTCGACAGGCGCGAGCAAGGCGATCAGCGCCTGCTACATGAGTCCGGCGGATTTCTTTCTTGAGATTGCCCTGCCTTATCTTGTGCCGCTGGCGCTCATTGGAGCGGGAGCCGATGTTTTGTTTCACCTTACCGTCGCCAGTCTCGGCGCGGTCGGGGGCCTGTATGAACATTCGGGATATGATTTCGCGGTTCGCTTGCGGCGGCCCAATCGGTCCGGTTCCAGGCTGCAACCGCTGGCTTGGCTCTCTCATTTGGTGACGAGCAAAGCGCATGGAGAGCATCATCGCCGAAGCAATGTCAGCTTCAGCGATGGTTTCGGCTCACCGGGCATTTGCGACACGATTTTTAAGACCCGTTGGGACATGGCCGGAGCAGCCCGGAAAGCCACGGAGCCCACAGCCTCGCGCCTGCGATCATAGTTTCGCCAGACGCCGCGAAACCGTTACCGCGGGTCGAGGACCTGCTACCGAGCCGGATGCGTATCTTCGATCGTCTGGATGACTTCGAACCCTTCAAAGTCGGGATGCCCGAGCGTGAGCGGCTTGCGCTCGCCGGCCTGCTGGTGAGCGGGGCGGAATTGCCCGGATTTGGTCCAGGCGCTGAAATCTTCTTGCGTCGCCCAGATGGTGTGCGATGAATAAAGCACGTGGTCCTTGCGTTCCGGGCCACGCAGCAAGTGAAAGGCGACGAAACCCTTGACCTCGCCGAGCCGTGAGTCCCGCGTGAGCCACACATCCTCGAAGGCTTTGCATTCTTCCTTGATGACCTTTGAACCGGTTCATGGCGATGAACATTTTGGTCTTCTCCAGGCGGGGCGCTTTTGTGCCGATGTCCATGTTATGCGAAAAGTTGCCGGGTTAGTCCTGATCGCGTCTTTCGTTGCTACAGTGCCGCGAGGCGCCGCAGCGCTGGCTACCGAGCCCCGCGCGACGGCAGTATTCCCGGTTGAATTGTGGGATACCAGCGGAGAAGGTACAAAGCCAGGCCAGGCGGAGCGGCTAAAGCTTGCCACGAATAAGCTTACCGAGCTTATGGAGCACACTGGCCGCTACCGCAGCGTCGATCTTTCCCGCTTTACCGCGCGAATTGCGGCGACCGAGCCACGTTACAATTGCAACGAATGTTGGCGCGATGTTGCGCGCGACGCCGGTGCCGAGCTGGCGGTCCTTTCGGTTGTGCATAAGGTCTCGACCTTGATCTCCTCCGTCGATCTTTATGTCGCCGATCTCGCGACTGGCAAATATATTGCTCATGTCGATGCTCAGTTCCGCGGCGACGACGACAGGGCCTATGTTCGGGCTTTCGAGTTTCTCGTCAACGAGCGCCTGAACAGCAAATGACCGTTTTCCGCCGGGATGGGAAGAGCGTGCTGGCCGCGTTCAAGGTTCGAAACCGTCAAAAATAATCTGATCCGCCCAAAGTCTTCCACGTACGAGAGCTTCCCGCGAGCGCACCGTCCAGGTCATGACCGGCATACCAATTCCGTTCCGGCAGAGAATCGGCACGGCATGCGGCAAATCGGCAAGATTCCAAGATAGAAAATCCGGCCGCGCGAGCGGAAAGTCCCTGAGATCCGCGAAGCTTGCGCGCCATTCTTGCGGCAAACTGGCCCATTCCTCGCCGGTGTCGTAGCGCGCTTGCGCGACAAGGCCAAGCGGGCACACGGCGCCCGCGCCACGCAGATGGACGAGGACCGCCGGATCGAAGCTTTTGAGGCAAACTGGCCCCCCATAGGCGGCCACGGCAGCCATCCCCCGATCGGCAAGGCACATGTCGCCGTCGTAACGGCTTTTGATCTCGACGATGACCGGAGTGCGGCCGCCGATGCGAACGAGAAAATCCGGCAGCGAAACGATCCTTTGATCGCAGTCCTTATATCTCAGCTGGCCGAGCTCATCGGCGCGGAACGCATCGACGCGGCCTTCCGCCCGCATCAAACGGTCGAGAGTAAAATCGTGGAACACCACGGCTTCGCCATCTTTTGTGCGCTGAATATCGCACTCGATCGCGTAGTTCCTGGCGATCGCGGCGGCGGCGGCGGCGGGAGTATTTTCGACCAATCCGGATTGTTTGGAATGAAGACCCCGGTGCGCGATCGGCCGCGCCGTCAGCCAGTCCGGCGCATTTATTATCCACCCCGTCAAGTGCCCGCGATCTCAAACAGGGCCTCGATCTCGACAGCGCTATCCAGCGGCAATCCGGCGACGCCGGCAGTCGATCTTGCGTGGCGGCCCTTGTCGTCCAAGACCTCCACCATGAAATCCGAGGCGCCATTCATCACGCCCGCCAAATTGGCGAAACCCGGCGCGGCATTGATGAAACCGCCAAGCCTTATGCAGCGCGAAATCCTGTCGAGATCGCCCAAGGCCGCCTTGGCTTGCGCGACGATATTTATGGCGCACAAGCGCGCCGCGGCTTGTCCCGCTTTGCTTGAAACCTCCACCCCGAGCTTGCCGGTATGCGCGGGATCGAGCTTGCCGTTTGGACCAATGGGAAGCTGGCCGGAAACGGCGAGAAGCGAGCCGGAAACGACAAAAGGAAGATAATTGGCAACAGGCGCCGCCGGAGAGGGCAGAACGACCCCCAAGGCCGCCAATCTGTCTTCGGCCGTCATGACCAAACTCCCCGGTTCTTTGGTGAATACCCAAAAGCGCAAAACCTGTTAATTGTAAAGCGTTAACCCGCGATTCGCTTGGGCAAGGGTTGCCAGCGGGGCTCAATAACTCTAAACTTCAGCGACATAAGGATTCCCGCTATCGGTTGGCCCAGACCAAGATCCTAGAAACACCGATTGAGTGATAAAAAACATGGTTCATAAATGCGCAGTGTCCTTTGTGACAGCAAGCGCGCTCTTGAGGGGTACTTTTATGGCGGCCGGGACCGGCGAAGGCCATAATAGGCATAACGCGCCTTCTTTCGTGGGACCGCCAATGCTTTGCGTTTCCCGGCTTGAATTGAATTTGCTGGGGCGCTCGTCCCGTATCGTTCGAGGAACCAACGATCATGCTTGCATGTCATGCCCGGTTTCTGTTCTCGGCCGCTATCGCCCTTGCTCTCAGCGCGCTCGATCCTTCGGCGCTCATCGCGGCCGCGGCAAATTCGGCAACGGCCAACGCCGCGCCCCTGCCCTCAGCGACGACAAACCTCACAAACGAGATTTCGCTGGTCTCGCATCGCGCGGTCTATGAATTGACCCTTTTGAAATCGGTGGGCAGCAAGAGTCCGACAGCGGCGCAGGGACGCATAGCCTTCGATTTCACCGGCTCCGCCTGCGACGGCTACGTGCAAAATTTCCGGCAATTAACCGAATTGCAGCCCGCCGAAGGCCCCACCCGTGTCTCGGACATGCATTCGGCGACGTTCGAGGACGCCGACGGCCGGAGTTTCGACTTCAAGATGCAAACAAGCATAGATAATGGCGCCGCCGAGGTGGTCGATGGAAAAGCCTGGAAATCCACCGGCGGGCTATTATCGGTAAACCTCGCCAAACCGAAACACAATGAGTTCGAGCTCGATCCCGACGTGGTTTTTCCAACCGAGCATCTGAAACGCGTTTTGGCGGCGGCGGAAGCGGGCCGGAACCTGCTCGAAGTCAAGGTCTATGACGGGTCGGAAACCGGCGAAAAGGTCTATGAAACGACAACCTACATCGGGCGTCCGATCGCCGATCCCGCCCTCGAAAAGGCGGTGCATATCCCAGAACTCAATACCCTCAGGCGCTGGCCGGTCTCGATCAGCTATTTCGAATCGGGCAAAAAAGACGACGCGCCGAGCTATAGCTTGTCGTTTGACCTCTATGAAAATGGTATTTCGCGGGCGCTCAGGCTCGATTACGGCGATTTCGTTCTCGCCGGGGAATTGTCTAGTCTCGAGCTTCTTAGCGAGCCCGCCTGCGCCAACTAGATCAAGCCAGAAATCGTAAAGACACAGTGGCTGGGCATGATGGTTATTTTCCGGCCGGTCCGCTTCCCTCTTGCGGTTAACGGGCCATGAGCGAACCGGAAATCACCTGCGAGAAAGCGGACTGTTGCGGCCTCATCACGCTCAACCGCCCCAAGGCACTCAACGCGTTGACCTTGAATATGGTGCGCGAAATGGCGGGCGCGTTGGACCGGTGGGAGCGCGATCCGGGAGTCACTCGCGTCATCATAACGGGCACGGGTGGCAAGGCTTTTTGCGCCGGCGGCGACATCAGGATCCTGTATAATCTCGGCAAGGCTGGGCGCCATGCCGAACAGCTTAACTTTTGGCGCCAGGAATATCGCCTGAATCGCCGCATCAAACTCTATCCCAAGCCTTACGTCGCGTTGGCCGACGGGATCGTCATGGGCGGCGGCGCCGGGATCTCCCTGCACGGCTCGCACGTTATCGCGGGCGAACATTTCACCTTTGCCATGCCGGAAACAGGCATCGGCTTTTTCCCCGATGTCGGCGCGACGTTTTTTTTGCCGCGCCTGCCCGGAAAGGCCGGTGTCTATCTCGCCTTGACGGGGGCCGGGATGACCTGTGGTGACGCGCTCGCCTTTGGAATCGCCTTCGCCCATGTTCCTTCGGCGCGGCACGCGGGCCTCGTGCAAAGGCTGATCGGCGGCGAGGACATCGCGGCCGCGATCGCGGCCGAAAGCGCGCCGCCGCCCGCCTCGACGCTCCACCCGCAAAGCCAGTCTACCGAGCGCTGCTTTTCCGCCGCGACCCTTCCTTCCATTCTCGCAAATCTCGATGACGCAGGCCATGCCGGCTTGGACTTCGCGCGTTCCGCCGCTCATGCGATACGCTCCAAATCGCCGTCGAGCCTCGCAATCGCATTGCGTCAAATGCAAATTGGCTGCAAGCTCGGCATTAGCGAGGCATTGCGGACCGAGTTCCGGATCGTTTCGCGCATTGCCAGAGGCCATGATTTTTATGAAGGCGTGCGCGCGGTGCTCATCGACAAGGACAACCGCCCGCTCTGGAAACCCGCCAGAGTAGAAAGCGTCGAACCAGCCGGCATCGAGGCTTATTTTGCACCTCTGCTTGAGGGCGAACTCGACTTTCGCGCACAAGATTGTTGCCTATGAAGCTTTCGCCCGGATCGAGCGAGATGGCCGGGCGCCCCGATTCGGGGGCCGCTATCCGTCTCGGCGAACCGGCGCGCATCGCCGGCGAGGACAATCGCGCAAGGCTTTTCCTGGTTGTATTCAAGCGCCTGCTTGCGGGACTTTGGGTTATCCAGGGTCTTTTGCAATGGAGTGCGATGCTCCTGCCGCCGGAGCCGCTGTTCGACAATGTGAGCGCGCCGCGCGGCGCGGCCGTGATTTTTTTCGCGACCGTCAACCTTGTAGCGGCGGTCGGCTTGTGGCTGGCGACGCCTTGGGGCGGCGTGATTTGGCTTTTGGGCGCGATCGCGCAAATCTTGGTTGCTCTGGCGCTGCCGGGGTTCTTTTCGATGCTCTGGATCGGCGCCAATTTTGTCTTAATCATTATCTATTTCGTCTTGATGTGGCGGGCCGGGCGATCGGTGTAGAGATATCCCGGTGTAGAGATATTCAACCTTGGCCGACCAACCGGGCCGGGCGGACAAGATGGGCGACGCGGCCTTCTGACTCCGGCAGTCTTATCAGTCGGGCTTTGACGAACGTTTCCAGCTAACGATCTCGAGGCCTTTTGCCGTATCAAGCACCTGCCGCTGGCCGCGGTCGAGGCCGTGGCTTGCAAGCACTTCCTCCGGAGTCCGCGTGGGCACCTCAGGAAAGACCGGTCGCCCCCCGGGGAGTCGCACGTCGGGCGCCCGCGACAGGTGGAAAACGTCATAACGATCCAGGAACATCCCGAACACGTCCGTACCGCCAATGACGCCAACGCTGCCGTCTGGCGTCCCGAGCAAAGCCAAGGCTTGCTCGAACGAAGCACCCGCCGGGTTCCAGAACAGCGCCTTTTCATTCGACGGGTCGGCCGCGATGGCCGGGACTTGCCGGGTCAAGATCAGTCGGCGGCGCAAATACGAACACGGTTGTCGCTCATAAGAGTGGCGCCCATGCACCACCACGTCGACCCCGTCGAGCCCGCGTTCGAAGAAGCGCTGATCGGCCTCGAACTTGAGCGAGTCCGGCATGATCCCCGCCGCATTCGCGACCATGCCATCCTCGGAGACGATGGCATAACCTTCGATTCGACGAGGACGTGGCATGGGAAGCATTCTCCGACGCAGCTTATTGCCAGGCGCCATGTCTCGACAAAGCTACCGGTCCGCGGCAAATGCGCGGTGTCGGCCGCGAGAAGGTCAATCCTTATTGTGTGCCGCCACGCGAAGCGGCACCGGATCGGTTTCCAGCAGGCCGTAGAGCAAATGGTCCTGCCAGACCCCATTTATCCGCAGATAGGCGCGGGCGTAGCCCTCCCTGGTAAATCCCATCCGTTCCAATAGTTTCTTCGAGGCTTCGTTATGGGGCAGGCACGAGGCTTCGATCCGATGGAGCCGGAGCGTGGTGAAAGCGTAGGCAGTCACTGCGCGGAGCGCGATCGACATGAATCCTTTCCGGGCATGTGGCGCGCCGATCCAATATCCGAGCACCGCCGCCTGCACGACGCCGCGCCTGATCTGCCCCACACTGAGACCGCCGACAAGCCCATGATCGTCGTCGCGAAAGATCAAGAAAGGGTAGGCTTCGTCGTTGGCGATCTCTTGCTGATTGTGGCGCAATCGGCGCCGGAACGAGGCGCGCGTTAGATCGTCGGCCGGCCAGGCCGGCTCCCACGGCGTCAAAAACGCGCGGCTTCGCGCACGCAAATCCGCCCAGGCCTCAAAATCGCGCATCTCCGGCGGCCGAAGATAGATGCCTTCGCCGCGCACCAGAGGTGCGGCATGGCTGGCTGGAGAGAGACGGAAGAGAGCCATGAAGCCGCTCCTTCAGATGCCGCCCAGCCGCAGCGCGACCTGCTTGGGCGTAAAAACCTTGGCTACCGGACCAATCGCCGCGACGGTTGGCGCGGACCGGAGCGCGCGCGCGCCGGCGGTGCGAATTTGGGCAACATCCAGGCGATCGATTGCCGCAATTATTTCGTCGCGGGTGAGGATACGGTCGAAGGCGATCAATTGCCGGGCAATCTGTTCGCCGCGGGCGGCCGGGGATTCGAGCGCCGCGAGGAGCGACACTTTCATCTGCGCCTTGGCCCGCCGGACTTCGGTGTCGCTCAGGTCCAAGGTCGCCTGGCCCAGGCAGTCGAGCGCGACGGGCATCAATTCGGCGGCGTCCTTTGCGCTCGTCGCGGCATAAAAGCCAAACACTCCGGTATCGGAATATCCCCAATGAAAGGCATGGATGGAATAGGCGAGCCCGCGCGCCTCGCGCACCTCCTGGAACAGGCGAGAGGACATCCCGCCCCCGGCGGCGTTCGCGAAAATCTGCATGGCGTAAAAATCCTCGTGCGCGTAAGCGGTGCCTTCGAAGCCGATGGCGATATGGGCCTGTTCGAGCCGCCGCCTCAAGCGCTTTTCGCCGCCCCGGTAGTGCGCCCGCGCGGCTCCGTTTTCGATGCCTCGTGCCGGAAGGTTTGCGAAGCGCCGCGCGGCCTCGTCGCAAAGCGAAGCGTGTTCGACTGCTCCGGCGGCGCCGATCACCGTCGCGTCGGCGCGATAGTGAGTCGCGAGATAGGCGCTGATCGCATCCCTGCCGAACCCCGAAACTTGCTCCCTTGTTCCGAGGATCGGCCGCCCAATCGGCTGATCCGGAAACGCGGCGGCGTTCAGCATTTCGAAGACGAGATCGTCGGGCGCGTCTTCGACCGCGCCGATTTCCTGCAAAATAACGCCTTTTTCTCGTTCGAGCTCCAAGCCGTCGAAGGTGCTTTCGGTCAAAATATCGGCGAGGATGTCGAGTGCGAGCGGAACGTCTCCGGCCAAGACATGGGCATAATAGGCTGTATGTTCGGTGCTCGTCGCGGCGTTGAGATCGCCGCCGACGGTCTCAATCTCCTCGGCTATGTCGCGCGCCGAGCGCCGCCGCGTGCCCTTGAACGCCATATGTTCGAGAAGATGCGACAAGCCGTGCTCGTTCGTTCGTTCGTGGCGCGATCCGGCGCCGACAAAAACGCCGAGCGAGGCGGTCTCAAGGTGCGCCATGCGATCGGTGGCAATCCTCAGCCCGGACGGCAAAGTGGTGATCTCGACGCTCATGGCGCGGCCCGGGCCGACGCGCGCGCGGCGCGGGCATGGATAAACCGCTCGATTTCACTCTGGTCGTTGGGCAAAATCGAAAACTTCTCTTTTCGTTCGAAGAGACCGGCAAGTTGGCCAGGCAAATCCGGCTGCATTCCTGTCGCGTGCGCGATCGCGGCGGGAAATTTGGCGGGATGGGCGGTGCTCAGGACAACGAGCGGGCTCTCGGATGCGTGCGCCTTTGCCTTCCGCGCCGCGCTCATCCCGACGGCGGTGTGCGGATCGGCGAGGAAGCCCGTTTCTCGCCAGCTTCGGGCGATCTCCCGCGTGGTTTCAGCCTCGGCGACACGGAACGCATCGAACTCGGCGCGAATAGCATGGAGCGGGTCGGGCTCAATCGCAAACCCCTGCGATTGCCGCAACCTCGCCATTAAGCGGCAAAGCGCGCCCGGATCCCGTCCATGCGCTTCGAAAAGGAGACGTTCGAAATTGGACGACACTTGGATGTCCATCGAAGGCGATTGCGTTGGGTGAACCGTTTGCACAAGGTAGTCGCCGCTCGCCAGCGTGCGAGTGAGAATATCGTTGGAATTCGTCGCTATCACCAGCCGGTCGATTGGGAGTCCCATGCGTTTGGACATCCAGCCGGCCAAAATATCGCCGAAATTGCCGGTCGGGACGACAAAAGAAATTTTCCGGTACGGCCCGCCAAGGACGGCCGCGCTGGTAAAATAATACACCGTCTGGAAAAGGATGCGCGCGAGATTGATCGAATTCACCCCGCAAAGATTAAGTTCGTCGCGGAACGTCCTATGATTGAATATGTTTTTGACGCAAGCTTGCGCATCGTCGAACGTGCCTTCAAGCGCGATTGTGTGAATGTTGCCGCCCTCGGTCGTCGTCATTTGGCGGCGCTGCACCTCCGATACGCGCCCATGCGGATAAAGAATGAAGACATCGACTTGGGGCAGACCGCGAAAGGCCTCGATGGCGGCGGCCCCCGTATCGCCCGAGGTTGCGCCAATGATGGTCGCCCGCTCGCCCCGTACCTTGAGAACATGGTCGATGAGCTTGGCTAGGAGCTGCATCGCGAGGTCCTTGAAGGCGAAAGTTGGTCCGTGAAACAATTCGAGGACAAAGACATTGGAATCAAGCTGCGCCAGAGGGGCGATCGCCTTGTGCCGGAAATTCGCGTAGGCGGCCTCGATCATGCCTCGCAAGGCGCCCGCCTCGATCTCGCCCGCCACGAACGGCGTCAGGATGGCTTGCGCGACCTCCTCGTAGGATCTGCCCGCAAAGGCGGCAATCGCGTTTTGGGAGAGTTTTGGATAGGCTTGCGGCAGGTAAAGGCCGCCGTCCGGCGCAAGGCCGGCGAGCAGCATCTGAGTGAACGAAACCGGCGGCGCCGCGCCGCGCGTTGAAATGTAATTCACGTGTGAACCCGCGCCTCCACCGGCCGGAATGAATCCCGCTATTATATTGAGCCACGTCGTCTAATTCCACGTGACGGACGCTTCGACGACGCGGGCCTGATGCTCGCGGCACCGCCGCTCCTCGTGAAAAAATTCGCCTTCCATCAAGGTCAAGCGGCATTTAAGCGCTTGAATTTTGCGGTTGATAAGTGCCCCAATCGCCATTTTGGCGGCCGTCAGCCAAAAGAGGTTTGTTGACCAAACTTCCGGGCTTTGTCCAGTCGGCAGACCAGTGCCTGCCGACACGGAAAGATAGATATTGCCCGAGATTTAGGCCCAGATCGGAGAATCGCCAATACAAGGCCGTCATCCCGCGGCCTTTACAAGGCAGAGCCCGGGTGCCAATGGTAGTCTTGCGCGGCTATCAACAGACCGACGTCAACATGGTCGACGAGACTCGGTTCAAGGCGTTGCGGATGCGACAATTTCATCGTCATCTATCCGTTTATAACCCATTATCCCGCGGCTGCAGCTCGCTATATCAACTGCTGGGGATTCTTTATCGATCTCCATAACGGTGCGGGGAAGGTGGAGGCCAGGCGATTCATTGTCGCGCCGGAGGCCTTTAGCAGATGAGCAATAAAAACCAAAATCTCGGCGGTTCACGCGCTCGCCGTTTGTACGCCTACCTCTGGCATGAATGGACTATCGAAAGCCGGCGTCAAATTGCTCCAGCTTTTGCTCGGCCGAATCCGGCGGAGTGGAGCGATAACCGGTTAACCGCAGCATGGCTCGGCCACGCAACGGTGTTAATCAATTTTTTCGGGATAAAGATTCTCACGGATCCAGTTCTGTTTCCACGGATCGGAATCCGGTTGCCTGGACTTACACTCGGACTCAAACGCCTGACCGCGCCCGCGCTGACCGTTCGCGACCTCCCCAAGATCGACATCGTGCTTCTTTCCCACGCGCACTTCGATCATTTTGACATGCGCACGCTCCATCGATTTCATCGTTCGACCAGGGTGATCACGGCCCATCGGACAACTGATCTGCTTCGTTGGACGCGGTTCCGCGACGTGAGCGAACTGCATTGGAAAGAAAGAAAGTCTGTATCAACTTCCGCCGGCAAGATCGACATCGTCGCGTTCCGGGTAAAACATTGGGGCGCGCGGAAGCGGCGCGACACCTATCGCGGTTACAACGGCTACGTTCTCGAGAGAAATGACCGTCGCATCCTTTTCGGCGGCGACACCGCGCTGAGCGATTCGTTTGCGGAGTTGCGCGCTTCCGGTCCCTTCGATTTGGCGATCATGTCGATTGGCGCTTACAATCCCTGGATTTATTCGCACTGCACTCCGGAACAGGCCGTGCACATGGCGAATGAAGCCGGCGCTCATTTCATCATGCCGGTCCATCATCAAACTTTCCGCCTCAGCGCCGAAGACTTTCGAGAACCGATCGAGCGTTTCCAGGCCGCGCTGCATAAGACACCGGAACGCATCGCCGTCCGCGATATCGGCGAAACATTCGTACTCCCTGAGATGCCGATCTTTCGTTCCCCCTTTGTTTCATGACGCGTTCGCGGTTCCCCTCTTATCGAGGTAGCGCTCCGCCGACGCTTCTGCGCCGCAGAGACGCACGGCCAGGCGCGCGGCGCCAGTCACCGCGGCGAAGAAAGGTTCGCGCCGGTACCTCGGTGTTGGTGGATATCCCAGCCGGCTCATCGCGCGATTTTCATGTCGCGGCGCTCACAATGGCCGGTTGACCAAGCTTGGCGATGGTCGGGGCATAGAACAAAAGCACGAAGCAACCGATCGCGACGTGGCGTTGACGTCTGGTTTTTTGCTGCCCGGGAGTCAGCGCGAGACCTTGCAATTCGCGGTTCGTCTGTATGACATCATCATGGCATGCTCAAAGCGAAAATCGCAATAAGCCGCTCGCCCGCGATCGCGGCGAAAAGCAGGAAAAGATAGAGAATCGAAAAGCCAAACAGCTGCCTCGCGCATCGATCAGCCTTGGCGCCGGTCCGATTATAATAGACACGCGCCGAAAATAACAGCATGAGCCCGCCAAGGGCGAGAGCGGTCATGCCATAGGCCAAAGAGGCAAAGCCGATGAGCCATGGCGCAATGCCAAGCGGAGCAAGAAGGAGAGTGTAGAACAGTATATCGCGGCGCGTGCGATCGGCTCCCTTCACGTTGGGGAGCATCGGAACCCCGGCGCGCCCATATTCCTCGGCCTTCACGAGAGCAAGCGCCCAGAAATGCGGCGGAGTCCAAACGAAGATAATGGCGAAAAGTGCGATGCTCGCGAGGCTTATCTGGCCCGTGGCCGCCGCATAGCCGACGATCGGCGGCAAGGCTCCGGCGGCGCCTCCGATCACGATATTTTGCGGAGTCAAGCGCTTGAGCCACATCGTGTAGACGGCGACATAGAAAAAGATGGTGAAGCATAGAAGCGCGGCGGCGAGCCAATTGGCGACGATGCCTAGGGTAAACACCGAAAGAACGGCAAGGAGCAAGCCAAACCCGAGCGCGTCCCCTTTATTCATCCTGCCCGCCGGAATCGGACGATTTTGCGTCCGCCGCATCAGCGCATCAATATCGGCGTCATACCACATGTTGAGGGCGCCCGATGCGCCCGCCCCGGCCGCGATGGCGAGCAGCGAGGCGAATCCAATCACCGGGTTGACATGCGAAGGCGCGATCAAAACCCCGGTGAGCGCGGTGAAGACCACCAGCGACATGACGCGCGGTTTGAGTAGCGCCAAATAATCGGAAGGGCTCGCGGTCGGGGCATGCTTTTCATGGTGGTGCGCTGCCGTCGCGGGCAATATGGATCTCCTCGAACACGCCTTGCCATGGCCGCTCTGCGGTGGCCGCGTCATTGGCCGCGAAATGGCCTGGCGCGGAGTCTTTCGCGGCGCGTTTCTTCCTCGTTCCCGCGAGCCACGCCGCATAGCTTTCCTCGCTCATGCCACGAAAAGCAATCGGCAAATTGGAATGGTCCTTGCCGCAAAGCTTGGAACATTGACCATATTGGAACATTAACCACAATAGATGTCCCCGCGTTCGGCCTTGAACCAGGTTGCGTTCCTCCGGTCGGGAACAGCGTCGATCCCGTCACTTCGCCGCGCCTAATTTTTCCCGGCACGACGGCTTCGTTCTAAACGGAGAGCTGGGGATGTCCCCCGGCTTCAGATCCCGTGGCCTGTATCATCCCGCAATCGCACTCGAGGCCGCGGTAGATGAGCAAACCCAGAACGAACAGGCAGATCGCCGGGACGATCGGGAACCAGGTCCGAATATGGAAAAACTCCGTCTCATCCGTGATTGGAGGGGCGGCACCCTTGAAAATCGATTTGTCCCGGCATGGGGCCCAACACCTGGCAAAAGCGTCGCCGCAAGCCCAAAGCTTCGCGGCAAATAGCCCGTGCCGAAGGTTTCGGTGAGTTGTGCGGCCAACCGGACGAATCTCAAAAACCTGCCCTCCGGCCGCGGCCAATCGGTTGAGGCGGTCGGTCAGGTGGGTCCGTTGGTTCAAAACCACAAACGCCCATCGAGCGCAACCGACCGCGTTGCGGCATAAACGCGCGTTGAAAGCCCTGCTTGAAAAGGCCGCGGAGACGACCATGGGCCTTATGGGACGGAATCGGCACCGTCACGCCGCAGCAATATGCCGGCTACATAAACACGCCTGACCCGCCGGAATTCAAAATTGGGAAAGGCTTCGCTGGGGCCTCGACCCAGCCATGGGATACCAAGGCCGGACCTAGAGAATGGGCCCGGATTAGAAATTACGGCGGTGGATACATCGAAGCCGGATTGCCTCCAGGCGGGTTTTTTTAACGATGCGCCAACATGACGAAAGCTTCATTTGAAGCCTGCGGCGCACTTGTCTATTCCGAGCCGGTGCATCTCGACATGATCTTGCGAAAGCAAAACGGTTTCGCGGATCGTGCGACAATCGAAATTGGAGAACGCCCATGAAACCGGGTTTGCCTTTCGCCTTGACTATGATCGCCGTTGTTGGCTCCGGCATCGTGCTTGCCGCCTCTAACGGCGACGCAGGACAACCCCCCGCCAACGTTCCGGCCGGGACGGAAAAGCACGTTTTCTCGCCCGCCGACCGCGCCGCTTTCCTCGACGCGCGGATCGCCGCCCTGCATGCCGGTTTGAAGCTATCGCCAGATCAGGAGAAGCTCTGGCCCGGCGTCGAGACCGCGGTGCGAACCGCAGCCAACAATGCGATGGCCAGGCGCCAGAAATTCGAGGACGCGCCGGCGCCCGCAAGCCTCGTCGATCGGCTGCGGCGGCGCGGTGAAAATGCGGTGGCGCGGGGCCAAAATCTCGAAGCGATCGCGGACGCGGCGGCGCCTCTTTATGCGACTTTGGGCGAAGATCAGAAGCATCGCCTGCCGGTGCTCATGCACGGGTTCAGGCCGCATTTTCATCAGCGCCATTTCGCCATGATGGACGATGGCCAGGAGTTTTGGTGGCGGCGCGGCGGTTGGGACAAACCGGAGGGTTTTGCGCCCGAGGGCGGCGAGAATTCCGGACCAAGTGAGCGTTAAGATCTTGAACGCCGACGCGGTGCGGCCGGGCCTAGGATCGAAATGGCGGAGACCCGCGCGCTACCCCTCAAGCGGCTAACCTTGCCAAGCGGCGCGGGCGTCGCGCTGTGGCTCGCGGGCCCCGCCGGTTCGGGCGGGGTTCCGGAGCATTTATGGAACACCCTGTCCGCCGGTGAAAAGGACCGGGCGAACCGTTTTCTCCGCGTAGAGGACCGGACGCTGTTCGCCTTGACGCGCGGCACGTTGCGTTGCCTTCTGAGCGAGGCGACCGGTGTTGCCGCGAACAAGATCGCGTTCGCAGAAGGACCTTACGGAAAGCCCTGTCTGGCCGGGACCCATCGGCCGCATTTCAATGTCTCCCACTCGGGGCGCTGGGCATTGATCGGATTTTCCGACAGCCGCGCCATCGGCGTGGATATCGAATTGATGCGCGCGGCGGGCGGCGAACTGGACTTGGCGCGGTCCTTCTTTTCGGCCGCCGAATACCGCTCTCTCGAAGGCCTTGCGAACGGCATGCTGCTTCGGTCCTTCTACAAAATCTGGACCTGCAAGGAAGCGGTTCTGAAGGCGCATGGCGCCGGAATTACCGAGCATCTCAAGGATTTTTCGGTCGAATTGACCGAAAATGGATTCGCAATCCATCCCGAGCCCGATTGCTTTTCGTCCTCGCTTGCCTCGGTCGCCGTCCAGCCAGTCGAGGTCCCGGAAGGCTATTCGGGAAGTTACGCCTTGGCGTGAGCGACGTGTTACAATGCCCGTTGGCTCGAACACGCGCGCACGAGGCATGCCATGCGAAAGCTCTCCCGCCGCCAGACCTTGGCGTCCATGCTGGCCGCTGGCGCAGGCATTGCCGCCCCCGCCACACGTGCCGCTTCCTCCGCTGGTTCCGCCGCCCGCGTGTCCTTTCTTCTGGTCAATGATGTCTACCGGATCGAGGAGAACAAGGACGGGCGCGGCGGCATGGCGCGCTTCGCGGCTGCCGTGAAGGCGGAGCGGGCGACGGCGCACGCCGAAGGCCGCCGTCTTGTTTGCGTCCATGCCGGCGATACGCTGTCGCCGAGCCTGTTGTCGAGCTTCGATCGAGGCGCGCATATGATCGATCTCTTCAACGAGGTGGGGCTCGATGTTTTTGTTCCCGGCAATCATGAGTTCGATTTTGGCAAGGATATTTATTTCGAGCGGATGGGAGAGGCCCGCTTCCCGATTCTCGCGGCAAACCTTACAGGCAGCGATGGCGCGCCGCCGCCGCATCACCTAGAACGATTTCTGATCGAGGCGGACGGCCTTAAGCTCGCGCTCATCGGCGCCGCCTATGAAGACACAGTGAGCGCCTCGCGCCCCGGCGATCTCGTATTCGCACCAACGATGCCGGCGATGCTCGCGGGCGCCAAGAGCGCGCGCGCGGCGGGCGCCGATCTCGTCATCGCAGTCGTGCATGCCGATAAGGCGACGGGCGCCGCCTTGATGAATACGCATGCCATCGATCTCATCCTGTCCGGCCATAATCACGATCTGCATATCGATTTCGATGGCCGCACCGCGTTCGTCGAATCGGAACAAGATGCAAATTATGTCACGATTGTCGATGTCGACGTCGCGAGAACGCGGGACGAAGCAAGCCGCTCGCTTCTATGGTGGCCGGATTTTCGCGTCGTCGATACGGCGAAGATCGATCCCGATCCTTCGATGCTTGCCAAGGTCCGTGATTACCAGGCCGGATTGGCGAAGCGGTTCGATGTCGAGATCGCGACCCTTGCCGCGCCGCTCGACAGCCGCACCGAGGCCGTGCGATCGGGGGAATCCGCGATCGGCAATCTCATCGCCGATGCGCTGCGCACGGCGGCAATGGCCGAAGTTGCAATCATCAATGGCGGCGCAATCAGAGGCGACAAATTCTATCCGGCGGGCACCAAACTCTCGAAGCACGACATCCTCGACGAACTCCCTTTCGCCAACAAGACCATGCTGACGATTGTTCCGGGAAAAGACATTCTCGCCGCGCTCGAAAACGGGTTTTCTCAGATGGGACGCTTGTCGGGGAGATTTCCGCAGGTCGCCGGGCTCTCCATCGTCGCCGATCCGGCGGCGGCGCCAGGCGGGCGGGTGAAGACGGTGATGGTTAATGGCGAAGCGCTCGACCCCGGCCGCGATTACAAGCTCGCGACCAATGATTTCTTGGCGCGCGGCGCTGACGGCTATGGGATGCTCGCGGGCAAGACGCAGGTGAGCGCGGATTCCGGCACAAGGCTCGTCGCCCTCGACGTGGTGGATTATGTCGAGGCGGCAAAACTTATCGACGCGAAGGTGGAGGGACGGATCGTGTTTCGATAGCGGCGGCATCGTCAACTTGGCCAAGCAGTATACTGACCAGATCGCTGCCGGGACTCCCGGCATTCCCTTCCTTGCGTTGAGCTTGTCACAACAAGCGGATAGGACTCGCAACGTTTTACCCGAGGACGAAAGTTGATGAACGAACCGAATCCTAGCCCGTACGAACAAGCGCAACAGCAGGCCGCGATCCTGACGCAGGCGCTGCCGCATATGTTGCGCTACGACGATGCGATCGTCGTCGTCAAATATGGCGGCCATGCCATGGGGGACGACAGGGTCGCGCGGGACTTTGCGCGCGACATGGTTTTGCTCGAACAGTCCGGGGTCAATCCGGTGGTCGTCCATGGCGGGGGCCCGCAGATCGGCGCGATGCTCGGCAAGCTCGGCATTAAGTCGGCGTTCGCGGACGGCCTGCGGATCACCGACCGGGCCACGATGGAAATTGTCGAGATGGTGCTGGCCGGTTCGATCAACAAGCAGATCGTCGGCTTCATCAATGCGGAGGGCGGCCGGGCGATTGGCCTTTGCGGCAAGGATGGCAACATGGTGATCGCCAGCAAGCTGCCGCAGACGAGCAACGACGTCGATCTCGGCTTTGTCGGCGAGCCGGCCACGGTGGACAAAACCGTGCTCGACCAAGTGCTCGGGCGCGAGCTCATCCCCGTCCTCGCGCCGGTTGCGCAAGGCGTGGATGGCGAGACCTATAATGTCAACGCAGATACGTTCGCGGGCGCGATCGCCGGCGCACTCAAGGCGAAGCGGCTGGTGCTGCTCACCGACGTTCACGGCGTTCTCGACCGCGACAAGAATTTGATCAAACAGTTGCGCGTCGATGAAATTCATGCCCTCATCGCCAATGGCACGATCACCGGCGGCATGATTCCGAAGGTCGAGACCTGCATCGATGCTCTTGAACACGGGGTCGAAGGCGCCGTGATTCTCGACGGCAAGATGCCGCATGCCGTGCTCATCGAGCTTTTGACCGATCACGGCGCCGGTACTCTGATTACACGGTGAACGACACGAAACCCTACTGGAAAGACTCCGCCGATATGCCGCGCGCGCTTGCCGGCGAGGCTGCGCCGGGCGCCCTGAAGCAATCGGTTGTAAACAGCGACGCCTTGCCGCTCGCCGATATCCTATCGCGCGTCGATGCTCTGTCGCATATTGATACTTGGGTCTTCGATCTCGACAACACGCTCTATCCCCCGGATTGCGATCTCTGGCCGAAGATCGATCAGCGGATAACGCTGTACCTCAGCCATCTCTTTGGGCTTGATGGCATGTCGTCCCGCGCGTTGCAAAAATATTATTATCAGCGCTACGGCACGACCCTACGCGGCCTGATGGAGGAACATGGCATTGTCCCGGAGGAATTTCTCGATTTCACGCATGACATCGACCGCTCTTCGCTTCTCCCCGATCTTGCTCTCGCCGCCGCCATCACGGCCTTGCCCGGACGCAAGCTCATTTTGACGAACGGGTCGCGCGAACATGCCTTGCGGACCGCCCTGGCACTTGGGCTGGAGGCGATGTTCGAGGATATTTTCGACATTGCCGACGCCGATTTCGTGCCGAAGCCGGCGGCGGCCACCTACGAACGCTTTTTCGAAAGGCACGCCGTCGACCCGGCGCGGGCCGTGATGTTCGAGGATCTCGCGAAAAATCTCATTATTCCGCATGAAAGAGGAATGACGACCGTGCTCGTCGTTCCCAAGCCGGGCCAAATGGATCATCGCGAAGCCTTCGAGACCGTGCGGGGGGAGGCGACATCCTATATCGATTTCGTGACGAGCGATCTAGAAGTCTTTCTTGTCGATATCGGCGCCAGAATGCGGGCCGGCGGCGGTTGAGGCGGATCATTTTGGCTGCGAGAATCGTCTGAGTTCTGTGGCCCGTCTGTAGACCACCATCTGCGAAAATTCGCCGACTCGCCGCTCGATACGCTATGTGGGTAGCTAATCTAGCCTCCTCTGGGAATATATGGGCATTTGTGCATCGCTTCCGCCCGCTTTGCCGCGGCCGACTCCGGAAGATTCCCTGTCGAGAGAAGGGCGTCGATTTCCTCTTGCCCCAAGCTCGAGCTCAACATGGCCCCGTAGCAGGTGCAGTTCAACGAACGATCGTAGCATGCGCGCAATAAAAGGAGTCGCGCTTCGTTACGCTCGGCGGTCGCGACGCCATCGCTCGCGGGTGCAAAGAGAGTTCGCAACGGCCGCAATCACGATGAGTTTCGACGTGGTGCGCCGGAGCCAAATTCGGATAGGACTGAATTTAGGCATATCGCGTTTCGTTCTTCTGCATCATTCGCTGCTGTGGGACTTTGGGGTCGTTCAAATTTCCCAAATACCTCTATGTCCAATGAAGCGTTTCGCCTACCGTCAGGCGCCGTTGATTCCTCGCCACGAAGCTCGTATCCCCTGGTTTGGCCGCCTCAAAGCCGGCCTCGACCAACCCTCTCGGCAAAAGATCAAACTATGCACGACCTCGAAACGATTATCGATGCCGCTTTCGAGGATCGCGCCAGCATCGATACAAGGACGCAAGGCGAGGTCCGGGACGCCGTTGAAACAGCCTTGAACCTGCTCGATTGCGGAAGACTCCGGGTCGCGCAAAAGATCGAAGGCGCGTCGGGGCCCGGCTCTTGGAAGGTCAACCAATGGCTGAAGAAAGCCGTGCTTCTGTCATTCCGCTTGAACGATATGGCGACGATTTCGGGCGGACCCGGCGGTTCCACCTGGTGGGACAAGGTGCCGTCCAAATTCGCGGGCTGGGGAGCGGACGAACATGCAGCGGCGGGGTTTCGCTCGGTGCCCATTTCCGTGGTACGGCGCTCCGCCTACATCGCGCCGGGGGTGATCTTGATGCCGTCGTTTGTAAATCTCGGAGCGTATGTCGATCGAGGCACGATGGTCGATACCTGGGCGACAGTCGGCTCCTGCGCGCAAATCGGCAAGAATGTGCATCTTTCGGGCGGGGTTGGCATTGGTGGAGTTCTTGAACCTTTGCAAGCAAATCCCACCATCATCGAGGACGATTGTTTTATTGGCGCCCGTTCGGAAATAGTCGAAGGTGTGATTGTCGGCCAGGGTTCGGTGATCGCAATGGGGACATTCATTTCCGCCTCGACGAAGATCGTCGACCGGACAACCGGCGAGGTCCGCTTGGGCTTTGTGCCGCCCTATTCGGTCGTGGTCTCGGGGAATCTGCCGGGCAAGCCTCTGCCAGACGGCACGCCGAGCCCCTCGCTCTATTGCGCCGTGATTGTGAAAACCGTGGACGCCCGGACCCGCTCGAAAACCTCCATCAACGAGCTTTTGAGGGAGTGATGGCGGCGCGTCTATCGCCATCCTCCGCGCATCGCCGAAGTGATAACCTTACGTGGTGGCGGCGCCGGATGCGGCGCTTGCCGCGGTCGCCATGGGGAGCGTGGTCGAACTTGGCCTTGTCGATACGTGGAAGCCTTGACCGGCATTTATCGGCCAATCAACCGCGTATTTTCTTGCCGCGAACCGGTTCCCACGTCGTACCAAAATGCTAACACAGGCGGGCAAAACCGCGAGCCCTGCGATCATGACCACACCGCCCCATCTCGAGACCCTCGCAGATCTCAGAATCGAGATCGATCGCATCGACGCGGCGCTGCATCGGCTGTTGATGGAGCGCGGCGAGATCATCCATCGGCTGATCGAAGCGAAGGCGCGGCAAGGCGGCGGCGCGGCGTTCCGGCCCGGCCGCGAGGCCGACATGATGCGGCGCCTCGTGTCCCGCCACCAGGGCCTGCTGCCGCTCGACACCGTCGAAGGGATTTGGCGCATCATCATCTCAACTTTCACCTTCGTCCAGGCGAATTACAGCGTCCATGCCGACATTTCCGGCGGCGATGCCGCGATGCGCGATTGCTGCCGGTTCCATTTCGGCTTCACGGTTCCCTATGTGGCTCATCAAGGCGCCGCGCGGGTCATCGCGGCGGTGGCGCGATCGGGCGGCGACCTCGGCATGGTGCGAGTGGGAACGCCGGCCGGTCCTTGGTGGCGCGGGCTAGCCCCGCCAGATGCGCCCAAGATTATCGCCAGGCTGCCCTTCGTCGAGCGCCCGGATCATCCGGCCGGAATGCCCGTGTTTATCATCGCCCAGCCTCTCGCCGAGGCGGCAGCGCGCGACGCCGTTCTTTATGACGTGACGATCGCGCAAGGCGCGAGCGATTTCGCTCCGGATTTTGGCGCGGGGGGGCTTGAAATTGTTGGCCAATTTAAAGATGGGTCCGGGCTTTCCCTGATGATCGCGACGGAGGCCGGGCTTGACGACTTGCGCGAAACCCTTGTTCGCGCCGGCGCGGCGGGAGCACGGATCGCCGAAATTGGCAGCCACGCCGCCCGCTTCGATTTGAGTGAGGCCCAAAACCTGGCGGCGCAATGATCTTGGTACGGAGTTTGCTTATATGACTAAAATTGCCATGTCCGGAGCCGAGGCAAGGCCGCGCCCGCGCCCGGCTATTTTTGACATCGACCCATATGTTCCAGGCGAAAGCGCCGCGCCGGGCTCGGCCAACGTATTCAAGCTTTCGGCGAATGAGACGCCGCTCGGGCCATCGCCGCGCGCGCGGGAAGCTTTTCGCGCTTTTGCCGGCCGTCTCCAGGATTATCCGGATGGCGCAGCCACGTCATTGCGCGAGGCGATCGGCGCAAAACACGGACTCGATGCGGCCAGAATTGTCTGCGGCACGGGCTCGGACGAAATCCTTCACCTCCTCGCCGCCGCCTACATCGGTCCGGGCGACGAAGGCATTTTCACCGAACATGGTTTTCTCGTCTACAAGATCGCCATTCTCGCGGCGGGCGGGATTCCAGTCGTCGCGGCGGAAAAGACTCTGACCGCCGATACCGATTGCATCCTCGCCAAGGTTGGCCCGAGGACTAAGATGGTCTTTCTCGCCAATCCAAATAATCCGACTGGCACCTATCTTCCTATCGCCGAGGTAAAGCGGCTGGCCCAATACCTGCCCGCCCATGTCCTCCTTGTTCTCGATACGGCCTATGCCGAATATGTGAACCGCCCCGATTATTCGTCCGGCCTGGAGCTTGTCTCAGCCCGCGAAAACATCGTGATGACGCGCACTTTCTCCAAGATTTACGGTCTTGCCGGGATCAGGCTCGGCTGGTGTTATGCGCCGCCCGATGTGTGCGACGCGATCAATCGCATTCGCGGGCCGTTCAACACCAATGGCGCGGCCATTGTGGCCGGTGTCGCGGCGCTGGACGATACCGGCCATATCGGCAAGGCTGTCGCCCATAACGAGACTTGGCTCCCTTGGCTGACACAAGAAATCTGCACGCTCGGGATCAAGGTCACGCCAAGCGTTTGCAACTTCTTGCTTTTGCATTTCGACGGCGAGACGCAAGCGCGGACAGCGGACCGCTTCCTCCTGGACCGGGGGTTGATCCTGCGCGCTGTCGGCGCCTACGGGCTGCCGCGTTGCCTGCGCCTCACGGTCGGCACGGAGGAAGCGAACCGCCTCGTTGTCGAGGCGCTCAAGGACTTCGTCAAGCTTGAAGGCCCCGCGCGTGCCTGACGGTCTCGGGGGTCCCTTGAGCGAGCCTCTGTTCCAACGCGTTGCCCTCATCGGCATGGGGTTGATCGGCTCGTCCCTGGCGCGGGTCTGCCGGCGCAAGAAGCTTGCGCGCGAGATCATTGCCACGGACACATCAAGCGCCGTTCGCGCGAGAGTGGCCGAGCTCGTGCTCGCCGATCGCATCGTGGAGACGGCGGCTGCCGCGGTCGAAGTGGCCGATCTCGTCATTCTCTGCGCTCCCGTGGGCGCCATGGGCGCGATCGCACGGGAAATCGGGCCGCGCCTTTTGCCCGGCGCGATCGTGTCGGATGTTGGGTCGGTCAAGGTCTCGATCATCAGGGCGGTCGCGCCGCATCTGCCCGCCATCGTCCATTTCGTCCCGTCGCATCCCGTGGCCGGTACCGAGCAGTCTGGCCCGGAGGCAGGATTTTCGACGCTTTTTTTTAACCGCTGGACCATATTGACGCCGCCGGACGGAACCGATCCCAAGGCCGCGGCAAGGCTCGCGGAGTTTTGGACCGGTACCGGCGCGAATGTCGAAATCATGCAGCCCGCCCATCACGATCTGGTGCTCGCGATCACCAGCCATGTGCCGCATCTCATCGCCTACAATATCGTCGGCACCGCCGCCGATCTCGAGGAAGTCACGCGGTCCGAAGTCATAAAATTTTCCGCCGGGGGGTTTCGCGACTTCACCCGGATCGCCGCCTCCGACCCGACGATGTGGCGCGATATTTTCCTCAACAACAAGGAGGCGGTGCTCGAAATGCTCGGCCGCTTCAACGAGGATCTCAGCGCGCTTCAGCGCATGATCCGCAATGGCGACGCCGAAGGGCTGTTCGATCTCTTCACAAGAACTCGGGCAATCCGGCGCGGCATTATCGAGCAAGGCCAGGAAACCGCTGCTCCGGATTTCGGCCGCCGGGCGGGCGAGACTTGACGCATTCCCTCGCCCGGAGCTGCGGTTTCTGGTCAATAGAGCGGTGGAATTTTGATTTGGGTGCGGACCGGGCCGATCGAAAGAAAGCCTTCGGAAAAGGTCAACGGCAGGTTCATGCGCCCCGCGCTGGCGCCTTGGCCGCCGCCGAGCAGCCCCGCCAGAACCTGGCCGGCGGTGATGAGCGCCGGATCGACGCCCAATTCGCGAAAGGCCTTGTCAAGCCCGACGAAACTGGCGTCGAGTTTGCCTTTCACACGGTGCTGGCCGTCGAGATCGAGGCCGCCCTTGCCATCAAAGATAATTTGACCGCTCGTCAGCCACCCGGTCGTGAGATCGACATGTCCATTCGCCGCGCGCCAATTCTCGAGAAAATCTTGGAGCGTTTCCGCCCCGCGTAAATCGACTTGCGATATTGTGCCTCCGACCTGCATGTCAATGGGAAGTTGCGTATCCAAAAGGCTGTTGAGCGCCGGAATCGAGCCCTGGTTGAACGTAAACATGAAATCATAGGCATGGTCGTACCGGTTCCGCGCGAGAACGACATTGACATCGCCAGACGCTCCGTCCACTGCGCCCGTTCCTCCCACTTTTCCTTGCAGCCGGACCTGATTGCCGCTGAGAGAGAGGCGATCGAGCGCGCCGGGCTGGCCTTCGAGATTGAGGAAAAGCCCTCCCCATTGCATCGTAATATCGAATGTGCTGTCGCTGGTTTTCGCGGCAAACGGCGGGTCTACTTGCGCAAGCACATTGCCGGTCCTCAGAAGCGGCGAAATGGCGCGGAAACCGCGCACGGTCCCAGTCAGCGTTTTGCCAAGGATTTCGCCTTGAAAGAGCAGGGTGGCGCAGGAAATTTCAACGGAAAACGGAAAGCCGCCGATTTTCTGACTGGGGCAGGACCATGCGCGGCCGAGTTGCGCCTCATGCGTCATCCAGGCTGTCACGGCGGCCGCGGTCTCGCGCGACTTGACATACCAGAATGCCGGCCAGCCGATCGCCACCGCCATGACAACGGCGACGGGCGGCAGCAACCAGGAATAGGCGGTTAGGCGCTGCTTGGTCTTCGGGCCTTTGGATTGCATAAGGTGTTTTCTCCCATGGTTTCGATCACCGATTGGTTTCTTATTATTGCACGCCGCTTCTCGAAGTTTTCCGGCCGCGGGGCCCGGCGGAGCCAAAATGCGAAAGAGTTTGTAGTTCTTGGCGCTTTAATCAGTGGTGACGATCCCGTGGTGATCATCTATCCTGTTGCTCTTGTCGCCGCCTCGGCAAATCCGGACGCGGAATTTTTTCTTGCCTATTTGACGTCCCAGGCAGCAACCAAGATCTTTCTGGAACAGGGTTTTGATGTCATGTCGAAGTGATCCACGCCCTATGTTAGAAACCGGTAGTGTCCACCTTGATTTCCTCAATCGGTGGAAAGCTGGCATTTGCTCAAGCCGCCTGAATGACGCCCGTAGGCCGATTTTGTTGAAAAAGTCCGTTGAACGCCGGGCTAAGCCGTGATTCCCTCAAATATGCTGGGTCATTTGAGGGCGACGGTAGGATGGGACGACAGCAAAACGATCAGGCGAGCTGTTTTATGA
>Ga0185299_10002595_pt1 | contig 27217 bp, 21 predicted proteins | sample PaiPotPPA55metaG_FD_128002 | JGI IMG/M metagenome (GOLD analysis project Ga0185299, IMG submission 128002) | Iron sulfur acid spring bacterial and archeal communities from Banff, Canada, to study Microbial Dark Matter (Phase II) - Paint Pots PPA... ...
ATGGGGCGCGATTGTATGTGCCAGATGTTCTTGTGATGGGGAACAATCGTTCACTGACGTATTTTGAAATTGACTTGAGCAAGCCCGTTGGAAAATAGGTTTTCCTCTTTCTCGCATTCCACTTTTATTTTAGCGTTTGATTTGATGAATAAATCTCGGTTTGCGCGCACCGAAACGCTCGGCTACGATGAACGTGTGCAAAACATTTCTGAAACTAACGGACGAATGTTAAGTCTTCTCGAAGAATTAAATCCTGAACAACGTATCGCGGCGGAAACCACGGAAGGCCCGCTGCTGATCCTGGCGGGCGCAGGCACCGGCAAAACCCGGGCGATTACTTATCGCATGGCCAATTTGATCGCCAATGGCGTCCCGTCGGAGGCTATCCTCGCGGTGACTTTCACCAATAAGGCCGCCCAGGAGATGCGGACGCGCGTGGCTGACCTGCTATTGCGCGCGGGCGTGCCGCCATCTTCGCCATGGCTCTCTACCTTCCATTCTCTGTGCGCGCGGCTTTTGCGGCGCGAAGCCGCCAACGCCGGGCTTCCACGTGATTTTGTGATTTACGACGACGATGATCAGCTCGCTGCCGTCAAGTTGGTGATGGCGACTCTGAAGATTGACGATGACGCGCTTAATCCGAGGAATGTACTGAGCCGCATCAGTCACGCAAAGAATCACGGAAACACGCCACAGTCGATTCGTGCCGAGGCCATCGACAAGAACGGCCGTCACGTAGCGGACATTTTTGAAGCTTATGAAAAACAATTGAAGCAAAGCGCCGCACTGGACTTCGATGACCTGCTGCTGCGAACTGTGAAGCTGCTGCGCGAATCCCCGCAGGTGCGCGAGAAGTGGCAGGCGCGGTTCCAATACATTCTGGTCGACGAGTATCAAGACACCAATCGCGTGCAATACGATTTGCTCAGGCTGCTGACCGGCCCGAAACACAATTTGTGCGTGGTGGGCGACGAGGATCAGTCGATCTACCGTTGGCGTGGCGCGGACGTTTCGATTCTGCTGAGTTTTTCGCGCGATTTCCCGGACGCCAAGGTGATCAAGCTGGAGCGCAACTACCGCTCCACGCAGCAAATCCTCGACGCCGCTGGCGCGGTAGTGACTAACAATTCCGGCCGTATCGGCAAAATCCTTAGCGCCGAAAATGGCGAAGGCGCCCATCTGCGTTATTTCGAAGCGCGTGACGCGCAGACCGAAGCGGAATTCGTGGCCGTGGAGCTAGAACGCATAATCGGCGACGATGCCTCGCAGACTTGCGCCGTGGAATACCGCACCAATTTTCAATCGCGAGCGTTCGAAGAGGCCTTTCGGCGGCGGGGATTGCGCTACAAGCTGGTGGGAGGTTTCAGTTTTTATAATCGGGCGGAGGTGAAGGACACGCTCGCGTATGTGCGGCTAGCGATGCATCCGGATGACGATGTGTCGCTGCTTCGGATATTAAATGTTCCGCCGCGCGGTATCGGCAAAACAACTTTGGATGCTTTGCGTGAAACGGCGCGAGCAGATGGCTCGTCCCTCTGGGCGGCGATTGGCAAGTTTATTTCGGGAGCCGCCGGTGGCCGCGCGGTCACGCCGTTGCGCGTGTTTCAGGAAATGCTCGCGAAATTACAATCCGCGCTGAGAGAAAAACAGCCTGCGGATTTTCTTCACACCGTTCTTGACGAAACCGGTTACATGGACATGCTCAAGGATCGCAATACACCTGACGATGTTGCGCGCATTGAAAACCTCGAGGAACTGACCCGCGCAGTGGCCGAAAGCTTGGACGCCGGTGAAACGTTTGCGGATTTCTTGGATGCTGCCGCGCTGGTCAGCGACGCGGACTCCTTTGAAGGTAAACCCGGCGTCACGTTGATTACGCTGCATAGCACGAAAGGGCTGGAGTTCGATTATGTGTTTTTGACCGGGTTGGAAGAAGGCATTTGCCCACACAGCCGCTCGCTAAATGAAGAGAAAGGCATCGAAGAAGAGCGGCGACTTTGTTATGTGGGAATGACACGGGCGCGGAAGTCTCTGACGCTCAGCCGCGCGGTGTACCGGCGCGTTTTTGGAAATGAGCAACAGATGCGGGCGTCGATACAATCCAGGTTTTTGACGGAAATTCCCAGCGAGTTGGTGGATACAGTCCGGGGGTCGATGTCGGAAATCGGGGAGAAAAGGCGCTACGAGCTTGACCCGGAATATTCCTATTCGTCGGAGGAATTCTTGCAGCGGGTACGAAGCGGACCGAGGCCGGTGACATCGTCACAACGAAGACAAAGTAGTCCGAGCTCTTTCACTCGGCCGCCATTAAGACGAGGAGCAGATGCTAATCCGATGTTGGGGCGAAAAGTCCGGCACCCGACGTACGGCACTGGAACGGTTGTGGGCGTGGAAGGCGACGACGAAGACCGGCGCGTGTCAGTGAGTTTTCCGGGCCGCGGCACAAAAAAGTTTATCGAGCGCTACGCGCAACTCGAACTCGCATAAGATTTGGCGCCAAGCCACACCGCGTTGTTGCGTCTGCTGCGTTGGCAAGGTACATTGAGGCGCAAGCAGCCTTCCATCCTCGTCGCGCGAATTGGATTCAGCTTGGTCCAATCGATCCGGGGAACCCAAGAGCGATCGGAGCGTATGCGTGGCAACAGATATCTTCCGCTGCAAGAGCATCGATCAACTGTTGTCGGATTCTGAGAACGCCGAAGTTGGACTAAAAAAATCGTTGGGCTGGGTCAGTCTGACAGCGCTGGGAATCGGCGCGGTGATTGGGTCGGGAATTTTCACGGTGATCGGAACGGCGATCGCCGGGCAGCAACTGCAAGCATCGTCCATCCTGAACGCTCCCCTTCTTGAATATTTGATTCACCATTCGGCCTCCTTTGGGCGGCCGGGCGCTGGTCCAGCGATTGCTTTGTCGTTTGTGCTGGTTGCGATTGTCTGCGGGTTTGCTTCGGTGTGTTACGCGGAATTGGCGGCGATGATTCCCATCGCGGGGAGCGCCTACACCTACACATACGCCACCATGGGTGAATTGGTTGCGTGGATTATTGGCTGGGATTTGATTCTGGAATACGCGGTAAGCAACATGGCGGTATGCGTAGGATTTTCGGCGCACATCGTGGATCTGCTGGATTTTTTTGGTATCCATCCGAATCCGAGATGGATTTCTCCGGCTTATTTGCCGACGGGGATGTCGGACTTTCAAGGGAACATGCTGCTTGATCCGGGGTGGCACTTTGGATTTAATTTTCCGGCGTTTCTGATTGTCATGCTGCTCACCATAATTTTAATTCGCGGAATCCGGGAATCGGCGGGCGCGAACAACGTCATGGTGTTGCTAAAAATTACAGCCATCCTGGTCTTTATTACGTTTGCCGCGCGCCTGGTGCATCCCGCGAACTGGCATCCATTCGCGCCTAATGGATGGCCGGGTATTTTGACGGGCGGCTCGATCGTTTTTTTTACGTACATCGGGTTTGATTCGGTCTCCACCGCCGCGGAAGAATGCAAACGCCCGCAACGAGATTTACCTATCGGTATTATCGCGACGTTGATTGTGTGCACGCTGCTGTACATCGGGGTGGTGGTGGTGCTGACCGGACTGGTTCCCTGGCAAACGTTGTTGGATGATGCAGCACCGGTAGTAAACACGTTAAAAAAGTTGCATTTCTCCGGTGTGCGCCTAGTAGTGCTGATCGGAGCGCTGCTGGGGATGATTTCGTCGTTGCTGGTTTTTCAGTTGGGGCAAGCGCGCGTGTGGTTTGCGATGTCTCGCGACGGATTGTTGCCAAGGATTTTTAGTCGTGTGCACCCGAGATTTCAGACTCCCGATTTTTCAACTTTGATGGCCGGCATCGTCGTCGGCGTCCCAGCGGGCTTATTGGATATTGGGACACTGGCGGATTTATCAAATATCGGAACGCTTTTTGCGTTCGCTTTGGTGGCGGGAGGAGTCTTGATTCTGCGCTATCGCGAGCCGGAACGGAGGCGGGCATTTCGCGCTCCCGGAGGCCCGATAGCGCCGATACTGACGATATTGACATGCCTGCTTTTGATGGCGGGGCTGCCGATCACCAACTGGATTCGTTTCTTTGTGTGGATGGTCATCGGACTTGTGATTTACTACAACTACGGGCGGAAGCGCAGCACGTTGCGAGCCGCGGCCCGACTCATAAAAGCATGAGGAAGGCACATTGAGACCGTAAACGTCATGTCGCCGGCGCGCTATAGAACAACATTTCGTCGCACGCGGATCCTCAGTGCAGCCGTGATCTTGTTGGTGTTTCCGCACAGCGCCAGCGGATGGGGCCGCAACGGCAACAAGCTGGTGGTAAATAAAGCCATCGATACTTTACCGGCAGACATTCGCGCTTTTTTCGAATCCAACCGCGCGCTTTTGTCGCAACACGTCACCGACCCTCTCGATTCTCTTGCCACCAAGGCAGCAGAGCGTCACAATCACTTTCTGTACCTTGATAAATACGGGCGCTTCCCTTACGACGCTCTCCCGCGAAACTACAAAGCAGCAGTCACTAAATATGGAAAGACCAAGCTCCAAGCCAATGGCCTGCTTCCCTGGCAGATTGGGGTTTACAGCCAAAAACTGACCGAAGACATGAAGACGGGTCATTGGGACGCAGCCAAACTCGACGCTGCCATCCTCGCCAATTATGTTGGCGAGGCCCACGACCCGTTTAATACGACCGACGATCTCGATGGGCGCCTCACGGGCCAAACGGGAATTAATGAACGCTTCGGCACTACGCTGATCGACCGTTATTCGTCCTTTTTCCCGATGCGGCCGAATGATGCCGCGTTCATCAGTGATCCAACGGACCACGCGTTTGAGGCCTGTCTGAGCTCGCACAGTTGGCTGGAAACAATTTTACTGGCGGACCGAAACTCCAAACGTGGCCAAAATTCCTATAACGATGAGTACTTCGATCACTTCTATAATGCGGCGGCGGTGACTTTGATACGCCAGTTGTCCGATGCGGCAACGGACGTAGGTTCGTATTGGCTGACCGCATGGGTCAATGCCGGGCGGCCGCAACTTCCCCATTGAACCAGCAAATACAATCGAATCGGCTCTCGGCCGATTTCCTCGCGCTGCCGCAGGCTGAGCTGCACCTGCACCTCGAAGGTTCGCTGCAACCCGAGACGGTGTGCGCGTTAGCCGCAAAATATGGAGTTGCGGCATCCACACAAGAGGTGCTGCGGCGCTACGCTTATCGCGATTTTCTGGAATTTATTGAGACGTTCAAGTGGGTTTCATCGCTGCTTCGCGCGCCGGAAGATTTTGCATTGGCGCTCCGCGATCTAGGCGAACAGCTGCTGACGCAAAATGTTGTTTACGCTGAAATAACGCTCTCCGTCGGCGTGATGCTACTGCGGCATCAATCGGCCGAAAAAAACTTTGAAGCTATCGTTGGGGCCGCGGAATCGTCTCGTAGCCGCGGCCTGAAACTTAACTTCGTCTTCGATGCTGTCCGCCAATTTGGAGCCAACGCCGCGATGAAAGTCGTGGAAGCCGCAGAACGATGCGGCGCAGAGTCCATCGTGGCATTCGGAATCGGCGGCGACGAACTGAGCATACCGGCCAAGGAATTCCAGCCGGCATACGAAAAGGCAGGGGGCATCGGCCTGCACAAACTAATGCACACCGGGGAAGTCGGCGGCCCGGAAGAAATTCGCCAGGCCATCGAACTGCTGGGCGTCGAACGCATCGGCCACGGCATAGCGGCTGTACATGATCCATCGTTGATGGATCTACTGGCCGAACGACGGATCCCTCTGGAAATTTGTCCTCAGAGCAACATCAGAACGGGGGCGCTGGCGAAGCAATTGGGTCTTGCTACAGCACAAATCGAGCAGCACCCATTGCCGCAGCTATTTCGTCATGCGATTCCAGTGGTACTTTCCACTGACGACCCGGCAATGTTTCACACCAATCTGCGGTCTGAATATGAGAATGCTCGTCGAATGGGATTGCAGGAAGCGGAACTAAGGCGCATCTCGAAAATGAGCTTCGAATACGGATTCATCAGTGAAAACGACAAGGTCGCGCTATTGGGTGGTGGAAAAGCCACATCGGTATTGAGGTAATCTTGGGCCAAGAAGTTGGAGTAAAGTGCGCGAATGATTCTGGAAAATTCAGGACCCACCCGCCACGGCGGGTAAACCCTTGAAAATCGAGGGTGGGGCACCGCGTTTTTTTGATTTCGGTGGGGGCGGGATGGCGGCCCGACTCGCTACGGCCATGGACGTGAATGTTACAATTGACAAATGAAAGCACACGTATGGGTTATGCCAAAACGCACCGTGCTCGATCCGCAGGGGCAAACGATACAACATGCGCTCGCGGGCTTGGGTTATGCCGAAGTAAAAGATGTCCGGCAGGGGAAATTTTTCGTCCTGGATCTCGGCGGTTGGACCCGTGAAGAGGCCCAAGGCCAACTTGAGCGCATCTCGAAAGACGTACTAACTAACCCCGTCATTGAAGAATACCGCTTCGAGATTATCGACTGACTTTAAGAAGTCAGAGGCCCTCGAAGCGTTGCCCCAACGCACATGACCTCATTCGCAACATGTTGTCTGGGATTTTGTCTGGCACTTTTTCCTGCATGATAACCTTGAAGTATAAACAGGAGCCTCTTTCATGTGCGGCATTGTCGGTTATATCGGTCCTAAAAAAGTTGTTCCCGTTATCATCGAGGGGCTGCGGAAACTGGAATACCGCGGCTACGACTCCGCCGGCATCGCCGTAGTCACCAAGGACGGCAAGCTCGAAATCCGCCGGGCAGCAGGCAAGCTGCGTAACTTGGAAGAAGCCATTGCCAAATCTCCCATCGAAGGCACCTACGGAATCGGGCATACGCGGTGGGCCACCCACGGACGACCGACGGAAGAAAACGCTCATCCGCACCGTGATTGCAGCGGCCAGATCGTGGTCGTTCACAACGGCATCATTGAGAATTACCTGGAATTGAAAGAACAACTCCAACGTGAAGGCCACAAATTCGTAACGGAAACCGACACCGAAATCGTGGCGCATCTGGTTGAAAAACATTCCGCCAACAACACGCCACTCGAAGAAGCGGTGCGGAAATCGCTGAAGGAGCTGCGCGGAATTTACGCTTTGGTGTTTTTGTCGGCAAAGGAACCGATGAAAATTGTCGCCGCCCGCCTGGGGCCGCCTTCGGTAATCGGCATCGGCGACGGCGAATATTTCGTGGCCAGCGATATTCCCGCGCTGCTGGAACACACGCGAAACATGTTTTTTCTCGCGGATGGCGACATCGCGGTCCTCACTCGCGACGGCGTAAAAGTCATGGATCACGACGGACGCGGCGTCAAGCGCCCCACCCAGCACGTGGCCTGGGACCCCATCATGGTGGAAAAGGGCGGCTACAAGCATTTCATGCAAAAAGAGATTTTCGAGCAGCCGCGGGCTGTTCGCGACACTCTGCTCGGGCGAATTTCGCAAGACACCGGCAAAATATTCCTCGATGAAATGAAAATCTCCGAAGAGCAATTCCGCACCTTTGAAAATGTGCGCGTGGTCGCTTGCGGAACCAGCTGGCACGCTGGGCTGGCTGCCAAATTCATGATCGAGCGCCTGGCGCGCATTCCCGTGGAAGTCGATTACGGCAGCGAATTTCGTTATCGCGACCCCATTTTGGACTCTAAGACGTTGACCGTGTGCATCAGCCAATCGGGAGAAACCGCCGACACGCTGGCCGCGCAACGCGAAGCCAAACTGAAAGGCTCGCCCACGGTGGCCATCTGCAACGTCATCGGCTCCATGATCACGCGTGAAGCGGCAGGGACTATTCCGACGCACGCGGGCCCGGAGATCGGAGTGGCCTCTACCAAAGCGTTCACGGCGCAGCTCACCGCGCTATTTCTGCTGGCCGGTTACCTTGGCCAAGTTCGCGGAAAAGTCAGCTCCCAATGCGCCATTAAACTGATGCAGGAGATCACGCGCATTCCGCACAAAATGGAACGAGTGCTGCAAACGGACGAAAAAGGAATTTACGAAAATCTTGCTCGCCAGCTATTTCGCTATAGCGATTTTCTCTACTTGGGGCGCGGCATTCATTACCCCATCGCGCTGGAGGGCGCGTTGAAACTTAAGGAAATTTCGTATATCCACGCGGAGGGCTACCCTGCCGGGGAAATGAAGCATGGACCAAACGCATTGATTGATGAGAATCTTCCGGTGGTGGTGCTGGCTACTCGCGATGAGAGCGATCCTGATTCCATGACGCGGTATGAAAAGAGCGTGTCGAATATTCAGGAAGTAAAAGCGCGGGATGGGATCGTAATCACAATCGCGACCGAGAACGATCATCTGGCGCGCTCGGCTTCTGATCACATCATTGAATTGCCGCCTGCGCCGGAATTGCTTTCTCCCTTGCTTGAAATTATTCCATTGCAACTGCTGGCTTACCACATCGCAGTCCGGCGAGGGTGCGACGTGGATCAACCCCGAAACCTCGCGAAATCAGTGACCGTCGAGTGATATAGGCATGGGCCCGAAAAAACAAGATCCAACTTCTCGGCGCGAAAAAAGCAAGACCCGGGTTCATAACTCAACTGCGAACCCGGGGCACCCTCCGGTGATAGCGGCTCGAAGATCAATGTCCGGTTCCAATTTCCGCTAGAATAAAAAGCATGGTTCGAAGTTTTGTGCGTAGCGGTGCGGCTGTTCTCGTATTGTCTGTCTTTCTGGGCCTTCCTGTGTATCCAAAAGGATTTGCGCAAACGGCTGACAGCGCTACCGCGACGCTGAAAGCGATCCACGCCGTCGGTGTGAAACATTTGAGCGAGGACCAAGTCAAAGCACTGGCTGGACTGAGCGTGGGGAGCACCGTTGGAAAGCAGGACTTGCAAGCGGCGGCGGATCGACTGGTACAAACCGGGCTGTTTTCTAATGTGAATTATGCCTTTCAATCCAAAGACGACGGCTTGTACCTCACGTTTAAGTTGGTAGAGTCACCAAGAATTCCCGCTTACTTCGACAATATTCCGTGGTTTACGGAGGGGGAGCTAGCGGAGGCCATCCGCAAAGTTTTGCCTTTCTACGACGGCACCGTGCCGGAAGGTGGTGCAACCGTCGATCAGGTGGCCTCCATCGTGACTGATTTAATCGCATCCCGAGGCATGAATCCCAAGGTCGAATATCAGGTCATTAGCAATCCGCTGGGCGAAGGTACAGTGCAGGAATTCCGCATCGCGGATGTGGTGCTGCAAATCGCGAAAATAGAATTTGGCGATCCCGCGCTGGCAGGATCGAAAGAGCTGCAACAGCACCTCGGCGAAGTGCAAGGAAAGACCTATTCGCGGACGGTCATAGATTTATTTTTGGCCGAACAGGTAAAGCCTCTTTATTTGCAAAAAGGTTTTCTACGCGCAAAACTCGGTCCGCCTGAAATTCGGCTGAGTGGCAATCCAAACCAAAAGCTGCCTGACCACATTCCAGTTTTTGTGCCCATCACGCCGGGACCTGTTTACCGGTGGAAGGGTGCGCAATGGAGTGGGAATTCGGTGCTATCAGGCTTCACTATGAGTGCGCTAATCGGCCTCAAGGCGGGCGAGGTAGCCAATGGAATGGAGATTGAGGCAGCGTGGACGCGACTGCAGGAAGAATACGGACACCGCGGTTATCTGGAGGCCAAAGTCGAACCGCAGGCCGAATATGACGATCAGGCGCATACCGTTTCGTACAGAATTAATATTTCTGAAGGACGGGTGTATAAGTTTGGGAACTTGGTTTTGACGGGAATGTCACCTACTGGCGAGAAGCGGCTGCGTGCGGCCTGGCCAATTTTGAGCGGGGATGTTTTTGACAAAACCAAGTATGAGGACATTCTTCTGAAACTGCAGGTCCATAAAGAGCAGATTTTCGTCGATCTGCCGGTGCATTACGAGTCGGTGGGACACTGGCTGCAGACTGATCCCGAGACTGGCATGGTGGATGTGCTGCTCGATTTCAAGTGAAGCAGGACAATGCTCACCGGAGTTCTTTAGATTGCCGGTGGGATATACTCGATTGGTATGGGAAACGCGCTAGTTAGAATTCGCGAGCGGGAACAGAGTTCGCTCACGGCAGAGCAAAAAGAAGAGCAGCTACTCGCTCGTCTGGCGGACGGTGGCTCGATCATCGTGGCCCTTTCTGGCGGGGCTGACTCCGCTTACCTGGGGTGGGCCGCGCAGCGGGCGTTGGGCGAAAGGGCGCTCTCGGTCACAGCGCTTTCACCGAGTTTTTCGGCCTACGACCGCACCATGGTGGAGGATTTTGTTTCTAAATTCCGCGTGCGTCATGAATTCGTCGAAACACACGAGATGGATAATCCGGCATACCGGGCGAATGCGGCGGACCGCTGCTACTACTGCAAGGATGAACTGTTTGATGTGCTGGATAGACTGGCCGTTGAGCGAAAATTCGAAGCGGTTTGTTATGGAGTGAATGCCGACGATACGCTGGATTTCCGGCCAGGTCATCGAGCAGCGAGCGAACACCGGGTACTGGCTCCGCTGCTGGATGCGCGTCTGACAAAAGCTGAGATTCGAATGCTCTCTGAGCGCGCCGGATTACCGACCTGGGACCGCCCGGCATCGGCCTGCCTGTCTTCGCGACTACCGTACGGAACGGAAGTGACCCCTGAGCGGCTTGCGCTGGTGGAGCGAGGCGAATCAGCCTTGCGGGAGCTGGGATTCCGCCAGTTCCGCGTACGTTTACATGACAACTTGGCGCGTATTGAGATCAGTCCGGAAGAAATGCCACTGGCATTTTCTGAAAATATGGTGGCAAAAATGGCACAAATGTTGAAAAAGGCCGGCTTCACTTACGTCACGCTGGATCTCGAGGGTTACCGCCAAGGGTCTCTGAATGAGAGCATTACAAAAGCTAACCATTCCGCAGTCAAGGTGCAGCCCGGAACATAATTCCCTTTTCCCACGTATCCATAATAGGTACAAGTATTAAGCCATCAGCGCAGGGCAGGCTTTTCCTTTTCAAGGAGACCCGTGACGAGTGCATACAAGCATGTCTTTCACGCTGTAGTAGCTGCGGCGGTTTTCGCGCTCGCGGGTTGCTATGCGGGGCCGGGTGTCAGTGGCTCGTTCGATAAAAGTTTTACGGTTACCGGACACACGCGATTGGAACTGAACAATCCTTCGGGTGACGTCGAGGTTACTGGGAGCGCCGACGGGCAAGTTCACGTGCACGGTGATGTGCGCGCCAGCGGCATGGGTTTTGACAAGCCTCAAGAGCGGCTGAATGAGACGCTGGCGGATCCCGGAATTGAGCAGAGGGGCGACACTATTCGGGTCGGAAAACATTTCTCGAACATGCGGAATTTGAGCATCACATACAAGATTGAAGTGCCGCATGACACGGAAATGAATTTGAGTGTGGTGTCCGGCGCGCTGCACATACGAAATGTGCGTGGGCCGATAACGACGCAGGGAGCCTCGGGCTCCATACACGTGGAACAAATTGAACGGGACGCTCAACTTACATCCATGAGCGGCTCGATTGATGCGAGTGATGTCGTGGGCGATGTGCGCGCGTCAAGCGCTTCGGGCGAAGTGACCATCAGGAACGCGAAGGGCGATGTGCGCGCACATTCTCTTAGCGGCTCTGTCAAGGTGGTGAATCCCGGTGGACGCGTGGAGACTGACGACGCGAGCGGGTCAATTGATATAGAGGGCGCGAAGTTCGACGCCAAGGCCCATGATGTGTCGGGCGAAGTAATCATTCGCGGTGATCCTGGCGAACACGGGTATTGGGATCTTAAAACGGTGTCCGGAAGCGTGAATGTATATGTACCATCCACTTCGAATTTTCGTTTCGCCGCAGACGCGATTTCGGGAGAAATCAGAGCCGACATTCCCATCGTAATCGAGGAGCAGGGGAAGCATTCGCTGCGCGCTCACGTGGGGAATGGCGGTGGGCGCGTGGAAGTGCACACCGTTTCAGGAGAAATTCACGTTAGCGGGGCAAATTAGGATTCTGGATCAGCCCTGTTACTGACAGTGGAACTGTCGTGATGAAGCATTAATCAGTGAACCCTACATCGCCCGCCGCAGATACCTTAGAATCGAGACATGGCTCCAAAGCCCGGTTTGCAACTAGCCATAGCATCAGTCGCAATTTTGCTGAATTTAGGCAATGCCCAATTTTTGTGCGCGCAAAACGAGACTAAACCGAGTCCTTCTGCCCCCACACAAGAAAAGAAGCCGGCTCCCGAGAAAAACACCCCGCCTGTAAAGGCTCCAACTGCAGCTGAAGAGCTGCAGGAATCGATCGCGAACGCTGGAAACGACCGGGCCGCGCTGGTCCGCAATCTGGAAGCGTACCTCGTAAAATATCCGGATTCACCGCAACGGCCGCAAATATATCGCGCGCTTGTGGAAGCCAGCTTACAGCTTCGGGATAACGCGCGGGCGGCAGGTTATGCGGAACGCGTCGTGGCGCTCACACCCGATGACATGTCGATCACGCTGGTCACAATTCAATTACTACAGCGCAGCGGCGACGAGGCGGGCCTGCGCCGTGCAATTAGTTATGCCGGGCGGGTGTTGGCATTTGTGGACCGAACCGGCCTGGATGATAAATCGCCCAAAATGTCGCCTGACGAATGGCAAAAGACGAAGGCGCGTGACCGCGCTTCCGTGTTGCAATTGCGCGGAGAACTGTACCTGAAGCTAAAGGATAAGGCCGCGGCACAAAAGGATTTTGAAGCTAGTTATGCGGTGTTGCCTACGGCGGGAGCAGCTGAAAAACTGGGAGAAGTAGCGGAGATGAATAAAGACTTCGCTGCGGCTATTGAGCAATACGCAAGGGCATTTGCGCTGGCCGATAGCGCGAATCCTGGGGTGAGCCGCCGAGAAATTCGCCGAAAGATTGGGAATGTGTGGCGACTCGCGCATGGTTCCGATGACGGACTCGGGGAGTATCTGTTGCGCAGTTATGACGAGGTCTGGCAAGCGACAAGCGCGGTTAAAACCAAGAAAAATTCGGGAGCGCGAGAAGTTTCCGAATTTACGCTACGAAAAGTGCCGGACGGAGCGCCTTATCCGCTGGCCGCGAAAAAAGGCGAAGTGCTGGTAGTAAGTTTCTGGGCTACCTGGTGCGGCCCATGCAGAGCGCTGGAGCCACAATTGGAGCGGGTTGCGGCGCATTTTAAGGAAACCGAGAAGATTTCATTTCTGGAAGCAGATTGCGATGAAGATGAAAGCCAGGTCGCTCCGTATCTGGAAGAAGTCAAGCCGCAGCTACCGGTGGTCTTCGCGGATGGTCTCGATCACTTGTTCGGTGTGAATTCCCTGCCGACCGTGGTGGTTATCGATCGCGGCGGAAAAGTTGTGTACCGGGCGGAGGGCTTTGCCGAGGACACGTTCGAACGTGATTTAACGGCCGCGGCGATTCACGCCCTCGAGGATAAAGTTACGACACTGCCCCGTGGGACTTCTGTTCCGTAGGCTTCGAGTTCGGATATTTCTCGGCAATTTCGCGAGCGGCGATGATGGTATTCACGTGGATCGCCACGGTATCTCCCACGCGCCGCGCGTAGCCGCCGGCGAGAGCGGTTGTAACAGGGATCGATCGCGAGCGGGCAGTTTCAAACACTTCTCGATCCCTGCGTTTCAAACCTGCCTTGGTGAGAGAAAGACCCCCCAGCTGATCCTGGGAGTAGGGATCCGCGCCGCCGACGTAAAAGAGCATGTCGGGCTTAAATTTATCGAGACATCGTTCCACCGTAGGAATAAGCGCGGCAAGGTATTCATCGTCGCCGGCACCATCTCGCATATTGAGATCCACGGTGGAGGGAGGCTTGTCCGCGGGATAATTATTTACCTGATGTATTGAGATGGTGAAGACCGAAGAATCATCGCCAAAAATGGCTGCGGTGCCGTTCCCGTGGTGCACGTCGGTGTCGACGATCATGGCTTTCTTGATGTCGCCATCGTTTTGTAAACGGCGAACCGAAACCGCGACGTCATGAATGGCGCAGAAACCCTCACCGTGGTTGGCGTACGCGTGGTGAAAGCCGCCGCTTAAATTCGAGCCAAAGCCATCTCGCAAAGCGCTCTGGGCCGCAAGGATCGTGCCACCTGCGGCTAGCCATACCGCTTCGGCTAACTCCGGCGAATACGGGACCTCCAGTTTCATGATTTCACTGGCGGTGAGTGTGCCGGTTTTTAATTTGTTCACCCACGAAGGGGTGTGCACCCGCAGAAGATCTTCGTCGGAGGCGGGTTGGGGCGTTAGAAAATCTCCGGGATCTGCAATTTTTGAGTTAACAAGTTCTTCGGCGATCAGGCGAAATTTCTGCGACGGAAAAACATGTGCACCGAGATTCAGATCGTAACGCTGGTGATAGACGACTTTGAAAGGAAGCATAGCGATCCACGGCGAGCGAATTAATTCTCGCGCGAGAGAATGAAATCCGGAAGGGTCATCAGGGCGCGACCATACTCGCTGTTGGCATGCCCGTTCAGACAAGCTTTCGCGCGACGGGCGTAATCATGCGCGAGTTCGCGAGCGCGCACGAGGGCTCCGGAGTCTTGAACCAGCGCGACCAGCGTTTCTGGACGGACGGAATTAAATTCTTTTTCTTCGAGGACCTGGATAACGAGTTCGCGAGCGTCGCGGTGACCATTTTCCATCGCGTAGATGAGCGGCAGCGTGACCTTGCCTTCTTTCAGATCGCTAAGCACGGGTTTACCAAGTTGCTTTGCCGAAGCGGTAAAATCCAGCAAATCGTCGACTAGTTGAAACGCAAGACCGGCGTAGCGGCCGTAATCCGCAAGCGCCTCTTCTTCGTCGCCCGCAAGTCCGGCGAGGACGGCGCCAAGGCGTGCGCACCCGCTAAAGAGGCAGGCGGTTTTGTAGGTCGCAAGGCGCACGGCGTCGTCTTCGGTGACGTCAATACGGCCGATTTTTTCCAGTTGAATGAGCTCGCCTTCCACCATTTTTTGGGTGAGGTCGATCAGCACATCGAGGATGCGGAAATTTCGCTCTTCAAGGGCCATCTGGAAGGACTGCATGTACAACCAATCGCCGGCCAACACGCTGCGGTGATTGCCCCATCTGGAATTCGCGGAAGGACGGCCACGGCGAGTGTTGGCGCTATCGATGACATCGTCGTGAATCAGTGTAGCGCTATGAAGGAGCTCGACGACCGCTGCCAGGCGGATCGCGCCAGGGCTGTGTGCACCAGCATAACGATTGCAAAGTATAAGAAGCGCCGGCCGCAGCCGTTTGCCGCCTCCGCCTAGAAGATAACTAGTTATTTCGGAAACGGGTTCGAATGCGGTAGCACTTTGGCGTGAAAGTTCCTCTTCCACGAGGACGAGATCGTCGCGGACTAGATCGAAGATCTCCTTAGCCGTTAGCAGCGCGATGGGATTCCTCCTGGCACCGCTCGAATCATGCGACCGAACTTTTGGCCACATCAAGATGTAGCAGCCGGAGATTCTGGCGGCCGGACAAGCTGGAAGAAACGCCGAAAATTTGCTGACGTGGTGGCGGCGAATTCTTTCCGCGACAAGTTTCTCACATTCGCAAGCGTGCGCGCTACTTCCGCGACATAGGCAGGCTCATTTCGTTTGCCGCGGTAGGGTTGAGGCGCGAGGAATGGAGAGTCGGTCTCGATCAGGATGCGGTCAAGCGGAAGCTCTTTTGCGACGTCGCGGAGGTGCTGGGTCTTCGGATACGTGGAGTTACCGGCGAACGAAATCATGAAGCCGGCATCGAGCCCGCGGCGAGCTTCCTCAATCGTCCCGGTGAAACAATGGAGGATGCCGCCGATTCCTGTCGGGCGCCAAACCTCTTCGATGAGCGCGAGGCAATCGGGCCAGGCTTCGCGACAGTGGATGATGATGGGGAGTTTGGCGTCGCGGGCGAGCGCCATTTGGTCGCGGAATACCTGGTGCTGGATGTCGCGTGGGGAGTGATCATAAAAATAATCCAACCCAATTTCGCCCCAGGCGATAACTTTGGGATGTTTGGCGAGTCTCGTGAGTTCTTCGAGGTGCTGCGGAGTGGCTTGCTTCGCTTCGTGCGGATGGATTCCGATGCTGGCGTATATCCAGCCATATTGATCTGCATATGGAAGCGCGGAATCTAATTTTTCGGGGCCAGGTCCGGTGCCGATCGCGAGCAGAGCGGAAACTCCTGCAAGGCGAGCTCGCTCGAGCATGGCTTCGCGATCATCCGCGAACTGAGGAAAATCGATGTGAGCGTGGGAGTCGACTAGTTCCATTCGCGGATGCTACTTGAGGCGCGCGCCGACTTCCACATCTTCCAGGAAGCCGGCCAGAACCGGTCTGCCTTCGGGGCCGACGGACGCCGCGACAATCATGCCGTTGGATTCGACACCGCGCAGTTTGCGCGGAGCCAGATTCGTAACCACCGCTACTTTGCGGCCGATCAACTTTTCTGCTTCATAATACTGCGCAATGCCGGCGCAGATCTGGCGCACTTCCGTGCCGATATCCACGGTGAGCTTCAGCAATTTGTCTGCCCCGGCGATGCGTTCGGCGGTTTGTATCTGCCCGACGCGGATTTCGACCTTGGTAAAGTCTTCAATACCGATTTTTTCCGTCGCTGCAGGCGCCGCAGCTGGCGCAGCAGCGGCCGTGGGTGTATTTGTGGGTACGGTTGAAGCCGGCGCAGCAGGCGGTTTTTGAGACGGATTTTCCATAGCTTCGATCCTCTCCATTGCTTCTGTTTTTTCGACGCGCGGAAACAAGGCTTGAAATTCTCCGAGCTTGACGCCAGGCGCAAGTTGGCCCCAGCGCAGGTTATCTAATTCCAGCGAAGCTAGATTTCCAGTTTGTCCAAGAAGCTTCCAGACCTTCGCGGTGCTATCCGGCAGAACGGGATGTGCGAGTGCAGTTACGATGCGCAAGACCTCGGCGGTCACCCAAAGAATTGTCCCGCGACGTTGTTGATCGGCATCGGAAGCGCCCAAGCTCCAGGGTTGTTCGGTGGTGAGATATTTATCGGCGGCCGCGATCATGGACCAGATCAGCTCGAGTGCGCGCGAGAATTCGAATCTGTCGTAGTGGTCGAGGACCTCGCCGATCGCGGCTTGCGCTACTTTGGCAAGTTCCTGATCTTGCGGCTGCAGCTCAGCGGCCTTGGGAATTTTTCCGCCGAAGCTGCGCTCGATCATCGCGGCGGTACGGCTGGCAAGATTGCCCAAGCCGTTGGCGAGATCGCTGTTGTAGCGAGCGATCAGCGCCTCGCGACTGAAGCCGCCATCCGCGCCAAAAACAATTTCGCGCAGCAGGAAGTAGCGCAAAGCATCTACGCCGAGAACGCTCACGATCGGTTGCGCGGATTGAATGTTGCCGCGCGATTTGGACATTTTCTCGTCGTGGAACAAGAGATGGCCGTGAGCGAAAATCTTTTTGGGCAGATCCAAGCCCGCAGCCATCAGGAATGCAGGCCAGTACACGGTGTGGAAGCGGATGATTTCTTTACCGACCAGATGTACATCGGCGGGCCAGTAACGCGCAAATTCGTCTTTCCTGATGGGATAGCCCACCGCGGTGATGTAATTCGTGAGCGCGTCGGTCCAAACGTAGAAAACGTGTTTCTCGTCGCCCTGCCAGGGAATTCCCCACTTCAGCGTGGTGCGGGTGATGGAAAGATCACGCAAACCGCCGCGAACAAAAGAAATTACTTCGTTGCGGCGTGCTTCCGGCTGGATGAACTCCGGATGTTGCTCGTAATAATTCAGGAGCGGTTTTTCAAATTTGGAAAGTTGGAAAAAATAATTTTCTTCTTTGACGCGTTCCGTGACGCGACCGCACCCAGGGCAAGTGGCTCCCGGCGTGGAATCATCAATATACATCTCGTCGGAGACGCAATAATTCCCTTCGTAATGCCCTTTGTAAACATACCCGTTGTTTTGAATCTCGCGGAAGAGATGCTGAACAGCGTGGGCGTGGCGGGTTTCGGTGGTTCGAATGAAACGGTCGACACGCAGGCCCAATTCTTTCCAGAGGTCGCGATATTCGGCGGACACACGATCGACGAAATCAATCGGTGATTCGTTGTTATTCTTCGCAGAGCGCTCCACTTTTTGGCCGTGTTCGTCCGTGCCGGTCAGGAAGAGCACGTCGAAGCCGCGCATCTGTTTGTAGCGCGCGATAGCGTCCGCGGCGATGGTGGTGTAAGTGTGGCCAAGATGCGGTCGCGCGTTTACGTAGTAAATCGGGGTAGTGATGTAATACTTCGGTTTTGCGGACGCCATTTCTTCTATTTTGACCTAAGTGTTATGGGATACCAATGCCGTGAATTTATTTCACGCCGGCTCGTTTGGCAGGCGGCGTTTCGAAAAAATTGACGCTTAAATTGCGCTAGCTCCTTCCGCTAGCTAGATACGTGCGTAAGGCTTCACTGATTACTTGTTGCAACGGAACTTGTTTTTCGACGGCAAGTTTGCGGCAATCATCATACTCTGGTGTGACATGCAGAATGTGCCCGTTCGAACGTGAAAGTTTGATGCGCACGGAGCCGTAACTGGTAGAAACGTTCACCCATTCGCGGGGCAACGCTCGCCGTTGCGCGCGGTGGGTACGCACACCGAAGGTGGTGGTTTCGGCGAAAATCAGCGACATCAGCTTATCTGTGTCTTCCGGCCGGCACAAAACGGTCAGCAAAGTACCAGGGCGATTCTTTTTCATTTGCAGCGCGGTGGTGTAAACATCCAAGGCGCCCGCCGATAATGTTTTTTCCAGAACGTAGCCATAGATTTGCGGATTCATATCATCCAGGTTGGCTTCGATGATGGAAATTTCTTCGTCGCCCGCAGACGACGCTTTGCCGGCGGAGTCACCAATCATGATGCGAACTACATTCGGCTGGCCCTCGAGGTCGGCCGTGCCGGCTCCGTAGCCGATGGCAGAAACAGTCATGGGCGGCTGCGGCCCGAAAGAATCGCATAACGTAGCGACAATGGCGGCGCCGGTGGGCGTCACGAGCTCACGCTGTATGCCATTCGAAAAGGTCGGCGCACCCTGCAGCAACCGGGCTGTTGCCGGCGCGGGTACCGGCAACACGCCGTGCGCCATTTTTGCGGTTCCGCCGCCGACATTTAATGGCGAACATGCAAAGCGCTCGATGCCCAGCGCGTGAAATCCGATACTGGAGCCAACAATGTCCACAATCGCATCGACGGCTCCGACTTCATGGAAATGAACTTTTTCGAGTGGAGCGTCATGAACATGCGCTTCAGCTTCGCCAAGTTTTTGAAAAATGCGCGAAGCGCGGTCGCGAACTGGCGGTGCCAGGGCTGAATTCTTCAAAATGCCGAGAATAGTGCTGAGTGAACGATGTTTTTGTTGGTCCTCGGTTTCGACGCGCACGTAAGTGGCGGCCATGCCGTTTTTCCAGACCTTCTCGGTGGTCAGCGTCCAACCCGGCACTCGCAGGGATTTTAATTCCTCGCGCAGTAAGTCAGCCGAGCAGCCGGCATCGATCAGCGCTCCGAGGGTCATGTCGCCGCTGATACCCGAAAAACAGTCAAAATATGCGAGTTTCATGGGGGTCTTTCGTCGCACGAGAAGATCCTGACACGAGACAAGAAGTGCGAGAGCGGCTAATTGATAGTAGCGACGGCGCTAAAAGGAGTCAAACATTTGGGCCATTTATATTTGGTTGCGGAATTCGAGCGCCAGGTGCTCTTCGTCGTGATGCTGGTTGCCAATTTTTATCCCCTTCGGCTCGACGCCGATAGAGCGAAATCCAAGCGATTGGTACAGCATTCGTGGAGCCGGTTGGTCAACCGATACCGTCAGAAGGATCATTTCCAGGCCATCGATCGTTTTGGCGCGTTTAATGACTTCCGCCATCAAAGACTTGGCGACCCCACGACCTCTGGAGTCCGGCCTGACAAATACTCCCCAGATCCAGCCCTTGTGACGCCGCTTTATGGGCTTTTCCTGATAGAAGCCGGTCATCCCTAGCGCAGTTTGTTGTTCGAAAGCACCGACAATAAAATTCGTGGCGTTGTTCGCGCGCAGACGCGATGCGTACTCATCGACTGAAATTTCCCGCAGCTCTTCCGGCGATTCCACGAAGGACCACGGATCGGTTTCGAGCGCTAGCATGCGCAAATCCCAAAGCACCCGGGCGTCCTGCTCCGTAAATAATCGAATTTCCAAGGAACTCCTCTAGACCGCAAGGCAACCAGAATACCAGCGCGCGCTTGAAAACTTGACATCTTCCAGTCACAAACAGGAGACTCGTGCGCACAGTTCTGTAGAAACTCGCCGATCGTCGATTGTCATTGGAAAGAGGAGGGAAAATGAGGCCGAATTATGTGGCGGTGTTCGTAGCCGCGCTAGCGTATTGGTTGCTCGGCGCGGTGTGGTTCGCAGTGCTGTTCAGCAAACCGTGGATGGCGCTTGAACGTATTACCCCGGAACAGGCCAGCGGTATGAATCCCATCGCGCCTTACATCATCTCGTTTCTTTTGAATCTGGTTATTGCTTTTGTGTTAGCACAACTGTGCGCGTGGCGAAATGCCAACACGGCTGCTCGTGGCGCGGCGCTGGGTATATTGATTTGGATCGGATTTGTTGGCCCGATAACATACACCACATACATTTATGAAATGCGGCCTAAACAGTTATTTGCCATCAACGAGTTTTATGTGTTGGTGGGATTGTGCTTGATGGGCGCCATTCTGGGCGCATGGACGAAGAAAACGGCCGGATAAATTGCTTTCGCAATTGCGAAACACATAAAATCATATTTCGTTCTTCCGTGTTAATTCTAGATGGTGAAGTTCATTCAGGGGATTTAGGAAACGTGTATCTCAAGCTCACAAAGCGATTCCGCGACGCGTTAGGCGCGCACATCCGGGAGAAGTACGGCTTGGATATAGGCATCGTTACGGAGCGTCCGCCAAAGATCGAAATGGGCGAGGCGGCTTCCCCGGTTTGTTTTGAATTGGCAAAACGGCTGAAGCGTGGGCCACGGCAAATTGCGCACGAAATCGCGGCCAGCCTTCCGCCCATTGAAGGGATTGCAAAAGTAGAAGTTGCGGGCGCTGGATATCTGAACGCATATTTTGACCGCGCATACTTCTTGCGAGAAGTTCAACGCGAGGCAGGCGCAGCCGCAGCACCCGATCATGCCGGCAAAATTATTGTGGAGCACACCAGCATTAACCCTAACAAGGCGGCGCATATTGGGCATGTGCGAAACGCGGTGCTGGGCGACACCATCGCGCGAGTGCTGCGACACACCGGCGGCGCAGTGCAAGTGCAAAATTACATCGACAACACTGGGGTGCAGGTAGCCGACGTGGTCATCGGCTTCGTGCACATGGAGAAGAGGAACCTTGCGCAGGTGCGCGAATTGGCCGCGCAGCCAAAATTCGATTACCTCTGTTGGGACGTTTACGCGCGCGCGGCGCAGTTTTTGGAGGAAGACAAAACTCGCGCAGCGGCACTGCGCGGCGAGACGCTGAAAGGCATTGAAGAGGGGCGCGGCGAAATTGCAGAAATGGGTATGTTGATTGCCAACGCCATCGTGAGTCTGCACCTGCGCACCATGGCGCGGTTAGGAATTTTCTATGAACTGCTCGCTCGCGAAAGCGAAATCCTGCATTTGCATTTCTGGGTTGCGGCATTTGAACAGTTAAAGGCTGCGGGGGCGATTCGACTGGCGACGAGCGGAAAGATGGCCGGGTGCTGGATCATGCCAGCAAAAGAAAAGGCAGGCGCGGAAAAAGATGGTGTGGCGGCAGCAAGCGCAGGCGCGGACGAAAGCCAGGACTCAGATTCCGAGGAGAATCTCAACAATCAAGACAAGATTATTGTGCGTTCGAATGGGACAGTGACATACGTAGGCAAAGATATCGCTTACCAGTTGTGGAAATTTGGGCTGCTGGGCAAGGATTTTTTCTACACCAAATGGCCCAATGTGCCTGGGTCACATCCTTTATGGAGCACCGCGAGCGAGGATGGTGATCCGTCAGCGCCAAATTTTGGGGCTCCTGCGACGACCGTTTACAACGTGATCGATTCACGCCAGGCATATTTGCAAGATGTTGTGTCGGAGGGCCTGCGCGCGCTGGGACACGACAAAGAGGCTGATCACTCCATCCATTTCGCGTATGAAATTGTGGCGTTAACTCCGCGGTGTGCGGCGGAGATGGGTTACGAGCTCTCTCCGGAAGAGAGCAAAAAACCTTACGTGGAAGTCAGCGGCCGCAAGGGATTTGGAGTGAAGGCCGATGACTTGCTGGACAAGTTGGAAGCCGCAACGTTGAGTGAAGTTAAGCGGCGGCACGCCGATATGGACAGTGAAACGCAGCGGCAAACCGCGCACAAAATTGCCGTAGGGGCGTTGCGATTTTTTCTTTTGAAATTTACGCGTAACGTGACCATCGCATTTGATTTTAACGATGCGTTGAGTTTCGAGGGGGAGACTGGTCCGTATTGCCAGTATGCGGTGGTGCGCATCCGGGGGATTCGGCGTAAGGGGACGGAAGCAGGCGCCACGCGCGCGGAAGTTACGCAGGAAACAGTAGCGGCATTATTTTCCGGGCCGCAGGGCAACGGCTTGTGGGAATTGATGTTGCTGGCCGGCTCACTTGATATGGCTGTGGAAGCGGCGATTAAAGGACAGGAGCCGGCGTTCGTCGCGAAGTTTGCGTTTCAGTTCGCGCAGGCCTTCAACCTTTTCTACCACCACCATCATATTTTGTCGGAAGTGGATGAGCAGAAACGTGCGTTCCTGCTGCGGCTCACGGAATTAGTTGAAACGCAACTGGTGAGAGCGCTGGATTTATTGGGGATCGAAGCGCCGGAAAAGATGTAGGTCTGATCTCACTGAGAGTTCCGCTGAAACGTGCTAAAGAAAATCGCGGAGAAATTCAAAAACCGCACCCTTAAAAAGCGAAGCTGTGAACAAACCCTCCGAATTTCATTCTTGCAAAAGAAGAAGTGTGTCGTAAGCTCGCGGCATGAGCCAAGAAAATTCGGGTAACAAGCCGCTGATCCGCTACGTGAATCGCCAGCAAATGAGTTGGCGCGCTGTGGATGTGGAACGCTTGATTGGAGAAGATCATCCGGCGCGTGCGCTCTGGGCGTTGGTTGGGCACTTGGACTTGAGTCCGTTTTATCGAGCCATTGAGAGCAGCGAAGAAGAAGGCGGGCGGCCGGCTTTCGATCCGCATCTGCTGATCAGTCTGTGGGTATACGCCTACAGCCGGGGGATCGGTTCGGCGCGGGAAGTGGCGCGGCGGTGCGAATTCGATCCGGCTTTCCAGTGGTTGACGGGCCTGGACGAAGTGAACTACCACACACTGGCGGATTTCCGCGTGGAAAAACAGAAGGAACTCGACGTTCTGTTCACGCAGGTGTTGGCGGCACTCAGCAAGGAAGGGCTGATCACGTTGGAACAGGTGATGCAGGACGGCACGAAGATCAAGACCCTGGCGAGTACCAGAAGTTTCCAGCGAGAAGGGACGATTCAGGGACCGTGTGGTGGAAATGGGCGATCCGCGGAACGAAGAGGCCAGTCCGAAAGCAAAGCAGGCCCAGTCCCGCGCGCGGCGCGAACAACAAGAACGGCTGGAGAGTGCGCTGGAAGAGTTGCATAAGTTACAGGCACGCAAGCCCGAAGAAGAAGCCAAGAGCCAGACGCGGGTGAGCACGAGCGATCCACAAGCAAGGGTGATGAAGCAGTCCGATGGAGGATTGGCGCTCAGCTACAACGCGCAGATTTCCACTGATGCGACACATGGACTAATCGTGGGCGTGGCGGTGACGCAGGAGGCCAACGACAGCGCGCAGCTACTGCCGGCGGTAGATCGTGTGGAAGAGCGACTGAAGAAAAAACCGCAACAGGTGGTGGCTGATGGCGGCTACACCACGCGAGAGAATATCGAGAAGTTGGCTAGGCGGGAGATCGATTTTCTGGGAAGCATGAGGTGGGAAAACGTACCGAGTGGAACCAGCGTGCCGGGCCGGCTGCCGCCGAGCGCATTCCTTTATCGAAAAGAATCGCTATGTTCGTCCCGAGGGCAAAGTCCTGCACCCGCAAGGGCGACGCCAGAAGCGGCCAGGGCTAGTTTACTACCGCTACGAAGCCAAAGCAGAGGATTGCCAAAGCTGCATTCGCAAACCGGAGTGTTGTCCGGAAAATGAGAAGCGGGGCCGCTCGGTGGCGCGTCCCGAAGAAAGCCCGGTGGTGATCGCGTTTCGCAGGAAGATGGCCCGCGAAGAAGCCCAAGCGCACTACCGCTGCCGTGGAAGAGTCGTGGAATTTTGCCACGCCTGGATTAAAAGCAAGTTGGGTCTGCGGCAGTTTCACGTGCGGGGATTGGCGAAGGTGCAAATGGAAATGCTGTGGGCCTGCCTCACATATAACTTGCAGCAGTGGATCCGCTTGAGGAAACTAGTGCCGCCGCGAGCTAAGAGAGTTGAAGGCAGAGGAACAAGGCCCCACGAGCGGCCAAGCAATCCACAATAAACTCACACTGCGACTCCCTAAACGAAAGCGCGAGGAGTTTCTTCACAGCTTCAAAGCGCAAGGGTGCGGCACGCCCTACGCGGTAATGCTCACTTTGGATTCTCCTGCGCCTTGGAGAACGGAAACTAATAAGACATCAGCATGTGGACTAGGGTGCGCACGGCGGTTCCTGTCGCGCCCTTGGCCATCCACGGCTTCTGGTCGTCGTTCCAGGCGGTACCGGCGATGTCGAGATGAATCCATGGAGTGTCGCCGGTGAATTCCTTGATGAACATGGCACCGGTGATGGCCCCGCCACCTTTTCCACTGCCAATATTTTGAATATCGCCGACGCTGCCCTTGATGAATTCGCGGTAGTCGTCATCGATGGGCATCTGCCACATTTTCTCTCCGGCCGCTTTAGAACTAGCGAGGAGTCTGTCTGTAAACGCCTGATCGGAGCCAAATACGCCTGCGTTGACGTTAGATAAAGCCACTACGATGGCGCCTGTTAAGGTTGCCGCGTCAATTAAGTGCGTGGCTCCCAGCTGCTTGGCAAAGGTAATGCCGTCAGCCAGAATCAAGCGACCTTCCGCATCAGTGTTCAGGACCTCGATGGTTTTGCCGGACATGGCGGTCTGGATATCGCCGGGCTTCTGCGCTTTTCCGCCGACCATATTCTCCGTGGAGGGCACCACGCAAATTACCTTTACGTTGGGCTTCAGTGAAGCTATGGCGCGCATGACTCCGAGCATGGCTCCTCCTCCGGCCATATCGTATTTCATTTTTTCCATGCCATCGGCGGGCTTGATGGAGATACCGCCAGTATCAAAGGTGACGGCCTTACCGATTAGACCAATCACCGGCAGATCGGCTTTTACGTTTGCAGGCACATAGGTGAGCACCATGACGCGTGGTGGCTCAGGGCCGCCCTGCGCGACACTGAGCAGCGCGCCCATTTTCAAATCGGCAATCTTTTGCTCGTCCAGAATTTCGACCGCCAGGCCGGCTTCCCTGCCCATGGCTTCGGCCTTTTCCGCCAGAATTCTGGGCGTCAGCTTGTTGGCAGGCTCGTTGACGAGGTCGCGAGTAAAATTTTGCGCTTCACCGATGGTTCGGCCTTTTGCCAAACCTTTTTCACCGGCGGATTTTTGCGCATCGGAGTACCCGGTTAGCAATACTGTTTCGATGGATTTGTCGGTCTTTTTGTCGGTCTTGTATTTATCAGACTCAAAGTTGGCGATAATCACCGCCTCGGCAGTAGCCTGGACAAATTCTTCGGTTCGGTCTTTATCAGGTGCCAGGATGGCGAATTTCTTGATGGAGCGCGCTTTTAGATAACGCAGAGCAGCCCCGGTCACTTTGCGGGCGACTGCGCCGTTGAACTGGTCGCGTTTGCCGGCGCCAACCAGCAGCAACCGGGAAGCTTTCAGCCCCTGGGGCGAGTGGATCAGGGTGAACTCCAACATTTTGCCCGAAATTTCTCCTCCCTTTACAAGCTTACGCAGCAAGCCTCCTGCCCCGCGATCAATTTCGTCCAACTGGCCCTGGACGGGATCAGACTCTTCGAATAGATAAGAAACGAGCGCTTCCGTTTCAATTTCAGAATAATTCCTGGTCTCCAGCGTAATTTGCATAACTGCGTTATCGCCTCCGGTTTTGATACATCGCGTCTTCCGCTTCTCTACGAGCTTCCTTGGTGCGTTCGTCCTGACGGCGGTCCCAGGATTTCTTTCCTTGCGCCAAAGCGATTTCAACTTTGGCGATGCCTTTGCGGAAATAAATCTTGAGGGGTATGACCGTCAAACCTTTGGCCTCAGTACGTCCGGCCAATTTGTTAATTTCATTCTTATGCAGCAACAGCTTCCGTGCGCCCAGGGGTTCATGATTCCATGGCCCCCCAGGCAAATATTGGGCTATATGGGCATTAGCCAACCAAGCCCCAGTGGGCCTAAAATCAACGTAAGCATCGCGAATATTGGCCTTTCCTTCGCGTAAAGCTTTGACTTCGGTGCCGTGGAGCACCAAACCGGCCTCAAACTTATCCAAAATGTGATAGTTGTAGGAGGCAGCGCGGTTTTGCGCGACGATAAGTTCCTCAACTTTATCAGTCTTGGCAGATTTTTTGGCGGGCTTGGCCACAACAAGCCATCATAGCTGGAGTGTTAAATTCGCGCCACCGGGGTTGTTATATAAAAGGACAGCCAACCCTCGAATCCTTGCCCGGCCTCTAAGCCGAGTGTTAGACTTTCGATGAACCAGTCGAGATTCGGAGAATTCATGGAACGTCGCGGTACAGCGATACTATGCGTCTGTCTTGCCCTGCTCGCAGCGGGCTGCCCCAAGGGGAAAACCGAATATGCTCAAGGACGTAAGGCGGAGAATATTTCCGACTACGACGCTGCGCTCACCTATTACCAGCAGGCGTTAAAGGCGGACCCGAATAACGCCAATTTAAAGATTAAAGTAAACCAGATCCGCTTTGAGGCCTCCAATTTTCATTTAAAACAAGGCCTGGAGCTGCGAAAAAAGGGTGATTTGCAGGCGGCCTTGTCGGAATTCCAGCGCGCTGGGGTACTCGACCCGTCCAGTCCCGTGGCCGAGCAGGAGCTGCGCAGGACCGCCGCGATGATTTCGGACAAGAACCGCGACGCGGATGCCGCGTCCGAGGTGCCGCCCGACCCCAATGAGCAACCATTGGCCTCAATGCCGCCTGAGATCAAGCCT
>Ga0185299_10002598_pt1 | contig 27199 bp, 23 predicted proteins | sample PaiPotPPA55metaG_FD_128002 | JGI IMG/M metagenome (GOLD analysis project Ga0185299, IMG submission 128002) | Iron sulfur acid spring bacterial and archeal communities from Banff, Canada, to study Microbial Dark Matter (Phase II) - Paint Pots PPA... ...
ATCGCTCACAAAGAGTGCGAATGGAAGGATGGCGACAGGGGCGGCTTAGCTGAACGGGAACAGACCGGAGGAAAGAAGAAAGCAAAAGTGTGCCTTGACATCAACCGGCCTTCTCATGGAAGGACTTGTCATTCGCCTGGGGTGATGCGAGCGCCTTTTCCAACGAGGCGGCAAGCGGCTCGTCCCCTGTCTCGAACAATTGATTCGCATGCTGACTGAAGTATGTAGGTCTAGCACAATCTAACGGACCGCCAGTTGCGTGGGGACTTCCCGCGAACGAGTAGATATACCTGCTGTTCTCTCTCGTTTCGATAGGTTGGACTGCAAATGTCTTTGTCTTTGGCAGAAACAATGCTTCAAAATCGCCGCGATTCGTTCTGTACAGTGCGGCACCCTTCTGACCCTCAAAAAAGCCGTTCATTTTTGATTGAAGCACACACTTCACTGTGAAGTTGTGATTGCGCAGAATCTGTGCCAATTCCATAGCATCGGTATATGCAGGGTCGTCCGTCTTCAACACCGCAAGCAAGTCTTGAGCACTACATTCCGATCCCTGAGTTGCTGCCGAGGTCGTCCGTGGCAAGAGAAAGAGCATCGCGGGAAATAGCAGGCACTTGCGGACAATACGCTTGGAAATCATTTGAATTCTCACGAATTACGCAGCCCTGATTCTACCACTGCACAAACGCGTGAAGCCCGCCAAAACGCCAGTGGCTGGTAAGTCGGGTAATCGGAAACTTGAAATCCACATGGACGGTATCCGCGTTTCTCAGGACCTTACCAAAGCTGGTTTAAGAAGGTGTACAATTCGCTTACGTTATTTGATTCCGCAAGCGTGACGAACTGCAATGTACATGCACACGAAAGCCATCCCCGCACTAGTCCTCTTGCTGCTGGTGTCTGGTGTATCGGTGGGGGCTCCCGGACTTACGGTAACGGGCAGAGTGTTTGACTCCTCAGGACGTCCTATATCCGACGCTACAGTGATGGTCTACCACGCAGGGGTCTTGAACGGTTACTCCACCTTTTGTCCCAGCTGCTATCGAGATTGTGGTAAGCGGACCAAGACAGATGCTGCCGGAAATTACGTAATCAGCAAGCTGGACTCGAGGCTTTGGTTTGAATTGCTGGTGGTCCGCGATGGATACGCTCCCGAAATTATAAAGATAAAAGACCCATCAGCTGGGAGTACGCCGGTGGCGACTTTGAAGTTGCGTCCACCCAATCTCGACCCCAGCCACGTCGTGAAAGGGCGCGTCGTTGATCGGAACGGACAGGTGGTGCGAGATGCCGTCGTCACCGTTGTAGGAGTGGAAGACCAGCACGGCACTTTGTACGGTACATTTCCGGGGCTTGACCCTCTCGCCGCCACAGACCGAAACGGAGACTTTGAGATCGTCGATGAGAAACCTGCAAAAAGAATGCTAGTCACCGTTGAAGCCCGAACGCTTGCCGCGAGGTTCGTAGTGTTAGTTACTGGCCCGCAGCCCCAAGAGATTGTGCTGTCGAGAGGGGCCGCGGTGAAGGGCCGTTTGGTGCAAAACGGTAAGCCTGTCGGAGATGCCGAGATTGGCTTGATCGCTCAGCTAACAGGCGGATTTCGGCAAGCACTCAAAATTGTTGGCGATCCCTATCCTGAAATGCGAATTGGCACACAATCGGACGGCACATTTGTTATAAGCGACGTGCCCGAAGGTGTTCACTGGTTCGTCTACCCGAAAATGGAATCTGTCGCGCCGCGAGGCGCTTCGGAGGCAAAAACCTGCTCGACCACGAAACCAGGGGAAATAGTTGACGTAGGTGATATTCAGTTAGGTCCTGGCTATCGTTTGCAGGGGAAAGTAACCCTTAGCGACGCCAAACCCATACCGGACGGCATGCGAGTCATTCTCTCTTCTATGCGTACGATGGACAGTCAAATTGCGTTATTGGATAAGGACGGGCGATTCACGTTCGTCGGTTTGGCAAAGGGAGAATATGGGATTAGCCCCGCTGTGAAGGGCTACGGTCTCCCAACTCCTGAGCCAATTGTGACATCGGTTGAGCGAGACAGGGATGACTTTGTTATTTCGCTCAGCCCCGAACAGCCGAGGCGATAGCGAACAACAGTGACGACTCCTGGTTTGTCGGGTTATCGTTCAAGTGGTTCTTGGGCGGATTCCACGTCTCCGGTATCGAAGTGTCTTGAATTAGTTTGAGTGGTTGAATTGCCGTCGCAGGCTTTCCACCACTAGACCGAACAGTGCATACGTGGCCACATTTGCAGTAAGCGCCGAATAGAGGCTAACGGGGTAATGCGAGCCGACAATCGCAATGGGGCAGGATAACCGAATAAGGGCGGACACAATTGGTTCTATCGGGAGGTCCTTATTTCTCGCAAAGAAATAAACCGTCCACCCACTCGCAACGAGAAAGCCCGCCGCCGCCCATATTGCAATTCGGTATTTCATGCTGCACCTCCCGTTGTCTTGGTCAAATAGTCTCACAAAGTCTTGTATCTGTCAGGCCAACTCCTGAGAAGTCGGGCAATCGGACATGTGCTTTTGGCCGAACTTCCACTTACGATTAGCGCGTTAATCGCGATCCAGACTGCACAGTGGTATCGCCTCACTTCATGACACCATACTTGCCTAGATCGCTTTTGGCTTAGCGTTCCGTGTTGACAGTGAAGGCGTGAAACACTCGGGCTCTGGTCGGCGTATACAGTTCAGAGGGAGACGTGTCCCGTGCCATATTCGCCCATACTTGTTCTTCATATTTGTGCTGGAACCGTTGGCCTATTATCCGGCACTGCTGCAATGTTCTTCCGCAAAGGTTCCCCCCGCCATGTCCAGGCCGGAAGGGTGTTTGTTCGGATCGATGCTGATCATGGCTGTCGGCGCGGTGTACTTAGGAATTGAGAAGAATCAACCAAGCAACATCGGGGGCGGAATCACAACCTTTTACCTGATTGGAACAGGGTGGCTGACCGCAAGGCGCAGGGAAGGTGAAACCAGCCGTATGGACTGGGTTGCGCTGCTGATTCCTCTAACGCTCGGTCTTCTCACCTGGGTGAATGGTATTGAAGTGCTTCGCAGCGGGGCGACTTCACAAAACGGGGTCCCGGTTGGAATGAGTTTTTTCATGGGTTCCATCAGTCTGCTTGCGGCCGTGGGCGACGTTCGCATGCTTCTGCGCGGCGGCGTTTTTGGAGCAAAGCGCATCGCCCGGCACCTGTGGCGGATGTGCTTTGGGCTGTTCATCGCAGCAGGGTCATTTTTCATGGGACCCTCGAACCGCCCACTGAGATTGCTTTCGGCAGTGGGGCTCGGGCAACATCTTCCCGCGGCGGTATTTAGCACCGGCCTGTATTTGTTTCTCACCATACTTCCACTGGTTTTGCTGATTTTCTGGCTAGTGCGAGTTCACTTCGCAAATGCATTCAAGGGAAAACCGATGCCGCCCAGCGGCGATGTTTACTCACTACCGACCTAGCTGTCGACAATGTGGAAGTCAGATGCACCGCAACTGCGCTGGCTTGGTTCTTTCATTCCACATGCTCGACAAGTCGCATAACCGGACATTGAGAATTAGGCCGATTTCATTTGTACGGTTACCGCGGTGGTCTCAATGGGTCGACGCAACACTCAGTCGAACCCACCTTGCATTGAAAACAAAAGCTAAAATCGCTCGCTAGATTAGATCAGCCGGAACGCTACCCTGGCTGGGTTTTGACCGGGTAAAGCCAAACAGATCGGTTCTCCAGGGGAAGTAGTGTCGGATCAACTGATTACATGGTGTTGCATCGACCGGTTGAGCCGACACTTCAAAAAGGAAATGTGGGCTAACAACGCAGTTGTGAGCCGAGGTTAAGGGCGCGCCAAAATGCTGACCGCCTGAGCGGGACAGACGGTAGTCCGGCCACATCTCACGGCAGCTTGAACACCAGTGGTTGAAGCAGCTAATCAGTGGAGGACTTGTGCCAGCCGATGCCGCCGGACAATTCCTCCAGGTCTTTTTGCGAAAGGTCACCTGTTGAGGAGATATCAATGTTCAATTCTTTGATGCTTTTGCCGGTGGCATCCTTGATCTGCTTCTGTTGTTCAGGGGTAAGATTGATGGTCAGTTTCTTGCCAGCCATATAGTCTCTCCTGGTCTGAAATTTTGGACGGAAAAAATGTCTTGTCTGCGTCTGCGCGACGCAGTGCCACGTAGTTGAGCGTCGATATAACTTAGCTACACTGACACCTTTCAATTCTACTACGCGCCCGGGCGCCGACTGGATTTCACAGCCAGCCCTATGCCGCGACCAAACCGGTTGCGGAAATCACCGGCAGAGCCACCTGCTGCGCCGGGGCTTCAAACCGGCGCCAGGTGTCCACGTCGGCCACCACCAGAGGGACGCACCACCCATCGCAGGCGAATGCCAGTTTCCGTTCAAAAGCCCACTCCGCAAGCGGCTGCCGGTCCAGCGGACCGCCAACTAACACTGTGCGCGCTTCCTCCTCGTTGAGGGACTGGAACGTTTCCGTGCCTTCCAGCCCGCGCGTATCCATGAGCGTGTAGTAGTCGTCGCCGCCCGCAACAAGATTCAGAGTGGGCGCGGGTATGCCCACCTTCCAAGAATCGAGCCAGCTGCGATAGGCCCGCTCGAGCGAATCGCGAAGCCAGGGATGCTGAGAGTGAGCGCATGCATACTCTCCCTTGAAGTGATAGGCCAGGCGGTTGAGGTCGGCGGAGGAGGGAAAAACCCAATTGTAAGCCGGCAACGGCTGCAAGTGCGAGATGCCGTATGTTTCCGGTTCATCAAAATAAGGGCTGAAGCGATCGATGCTCACGGAATCTATGCCGGCGGGCGGAAACAGATGGTGGATCAGCGGGATGAGCGCGAGGGTTTGCTCGTAATCCTCCAATTCGTCGCCGGGAAATTCATAGAGCAGGTTCCATGTGAGGTGTAAACCCGTGGCCCGCGCGTAACGTAGCAGCGCCAGATTCTGGCGCGCGAGCACGCCCTTCTTCATCCGGCGCAACAGCGAAGAAGAAATCGCCTCGATGCCGGGCTGAATGCGCTCGACGCCGGCGCGGTGCAGCAGTTCAACCTGGTCAAGATTGAGGTTGGATTTGGTTTCGTAAAATATCCTGGCGGGCGGCAGCTCCTCCGACAGGCGCGGCAGCACGGTGCGAAAATAGGCGTGGGGAATGATGTTGTCGTGCATGCCCAGATGGGTCGCAGGGTAGCGCTGAAGCAGCCGCCGGGCCCCGGCGATCATGCGGTCCGGAGACTTCTGGCGGAAAGCCATGGTCTCGCCATTCAAACCGCAAAACGTGCAGTGATGGCGCGCTCCCCACCAGCAGCCGCGGCTGCTCTCGTAGGGCAGCCATATGTCTTCGTTTTCGCGGAACGCGGGCAGCGCATTGTCGAGTTGCTCGAAGTATTCGTCGTAGCAAGGTTCAGGAAGAGAATCCATATCGAAGCAAGCTTCACCGCGCACGACTGGATCGGGAGGCAAGGGCTGGCCGGTCACGACGCCGCGCAGGAAGTCGGGGAAGACGGTTTCGCATTCGCCCGAGAAGATGTAATCGATCGGTGCGTACAGGGAGGCAATTCCCCGCGCCATTTCGCCTTGGCAGTTGGCGCCACCGATGATTGTGATGGCCTCGGGCCTAGCGCGTTTGACTTGAGCCAGCAGAGCGACGCACGCGTTGGTCTGCTGGAACGTCGTGGTGGCTCCCGCCACGCGAAAATGGAGTGCGGCCAAACGCTCCCCTAATTCCTGACAGAACGGCGCCGCCGCACTCTCCAAAGTGATAAAGTGCTCGAAAGTCACCTCCAGGTTTTTCTGCTGTTGCAGAGAACCAATCTGTGAGCGCAGTTTTTCACTTTGATATCCAAGGGGCGGCAGGCCGAAGGCCGCCGCCGCGAAAATGCGCTCCCCCCACATCAAACCATACCTTCCGGAGCTGATTTTCTTGTAGGCATCCTCTCCGCCTAGGGTGGCGAAAAGAAGATTGGCGTAGAGGACTCGCACGCGCAAGCCGGCACGCTCGGCGGCGGCCTGAAGAAGATGCACGCCGAGCGAGGGCCGGTGGAGATCGGAGAAGGGCGGAACGATGACGACGGCGTCCGACTCCGCACCCAGAAGCTCAAAAGATCGCTTGCACTTGGCGTGAAATTCCGCAGTTGAAACCATTCGAATCTCCTTGCTCGCAAAAGTTACACGGGCACGGGCTCGCAGGAATTGGGCAGATTGAGGCTGCTCGCCACGAGTCTCACCAAGATCCTGCGAGACGAGGAGTGTCGCAGCCGAGCATCGCTCACTACGTGACTCCGACTCAATTCGCGGAGAGACTGCTCAGCGCCCCGGTATCAATGTTCAGTTCGCTGATGTTTGTGCCGGTTGCGTCCTTACCCTGTTTCCGCTGATTTTCCGTCAATTTAACCGGAATCTCCTTTTTGACTTCAAAAATGGCACCAAGTGTACACCCATTTTCTCTGCTCGGGGCATGAAAAGTCTTTCATCCAAAGTGCCCCTCTATTCTTCACCTGTAATTCCACCTGTAAGAGTTCCAGCTTAGCCGTGCTTAGGCAACCTCCAACACCCTTCAGGTTGTTGGCCGTACATAATAAAGCCGCTTTGACACGGTAGAGGTCTGGGGTTCGAGTCCCCACGGGCCTACCATTTGTCCCAATCACTTAGGAAAAATCGCCAGAAAACTTCACCTGTAAATCGGTCCGAAAGGACTTCGAGCTGTCGAGGCTTTCCCTCAACATCGATGATCACCTTTAGACGGACCATCCCTTCTTCAATACGCTTTTCTGCAGCTTCGAGCGGATACTCAGGGGGAGTTCGGTCGCGAACCTTCTTTGCCATTTCCTTCCCGCTGACCTGAATGAGTGGACTTCGGGGCTCATCGGCATGGATCGTAACTGTCGAGAATGGGTATAAAAATCCCATCCCGATAAATCCCAACAAAACAACCGCAATTTGCGGATTTGTCTCATAATGGGCCAGTGGGCTTCGCGCCACCATGGGGTAATTGGGGCAACTACTAGGATGTGCTTGGAGGTTTGACTTGTCTGTGCAGGCTACAGGCCAGCCCTACCAAGGGCTAACCAGCAGGTCCGTCAAAATGCTGGTCGTACAGCCCACACCCTTCTGCAACATCAACTGCGATTACTGCTATCTTTCCAACCGGCAGAGCACCAAGAAAATGGCAAAAGAAAAAGCGGTCGAGATTTTGGATCGCCTGGTTTCCGCCGATATGATAGGCGAGAATCTGAGCATCGTGTGGCATGCCGGTGAGCCCCTCGTTTTACCGCCCTCCTACTATCGCGAAGTCTTCGACGGCATGGCTTCCCGCGGATACATGCTCAAGATTCGCCAGTCGTTCCAGACCAACAGCATCCTCATCAATGATGAGTGGTGTGATCTGTTTCTCAACTACGGTATTAACGTGGGGGTCAGCATCGATGGGCCAGCATTTATTCACGACGCTCACCGCAAAGACCGCATGGGCCGCGGCACCCACGCCAAGGTTATGGAAGGCATCAGAACGCTTCAACGCCGCTCCGTACCATTCCAGGCGATTGCCGTGGTTACGGCGGACTCACTTTCTCATCCCGAGGAAGTCTTCAACTTCTTTTTGGAAGCTGGCGTCGAACGTGTGGGTTTCAATATCGAAGAACTCGGAGGCGCCAATCTCACGACCAGTCTCGCAGGCCCTCCCAAGCTGCCCGAAATTCGCCACTTCTTCGAAACCATGGCTAGGTTGCAGGATGAGTGCGACAACAAGCTCTGGATTCGAGAGTTTTACAACGCCCTGGCAGCCATTCGCGGTGAGCACTTCCCACATTTACCGGTGAATGAGATGCGCAACACGCAGACCCTACCACTTGCGATCCTTACCATCGCCTGGGACGGTGCCGTCACCACATTTTCCCCCGAGCTTCTCGATGCGCCCAGCAAAGAGCATGGCGATTTCATTCTCGGCAACATTTTCACCGACAGCATTGCAGATCTTATCAGTTCGCCCAAATTTGTGCAGATGGCAAAAGCCGTCGAAGAAGGCTGCCAGCGATGTGCTGCGGATTGCCAATACTTCTCGGTCTGCGCCGGCGGGGCCCCGTCCAATAAATATTTCGAAAACGGCAGTTTCAACTCCACTGAAACTACCTTCTGTCGCAGCCTCATCCAGATTCCGACCGATCTCATGCTCGCAAGGTGCGATTCTGAATGTCTTCAACCATCGCAACTTTGTCGGCGAGGCGTTGGCCGATTCCGGGAACAAATCTAGCAACGCGCCTGACGAGTTCCTCTTCGGCAGCTTGCCCCGTGGGCAGCGGTACCACACACAATGCAAACCACTCCTGTTGTGCCACAACTTCTTGGGCTTGGACGTGGGTCATTCCTACTGAAGATTCATAAGTTGCCTTGAGTTCCACAAGAATTCTGGCCTTGTTAGTTTTGAGGCTCAACAGCCATTCCTGTTTGTCATCAACGAAATCGTACTCAATAGCAAAATCGCTGCCCCTTCCGGTTCGTTCTACTCTAAGCCCGAGCGCCGCGACCTCGGGCCTTTGGAAGAGTGCTTTGAAGATTGTTTCCACTAGAGAACCGAGTTGCTGGTTCAGGGCGGGTTCTCTCTCGTCGCTTCTTCCGTTTTTCAAATTCATCAAGCAGTTCAGGATCGGAAACAAGGATTTCAGCGAGTTTCATTAGCTGCTTGGGTTTGTTGTCAGCCGCGTTTAGAAGGGAAACAAAAGCCTTGTGCATTTCGCGGTCGTCGCTGCTGGACAGGTGTATCAGAATCTCGCTTGCGCTCACACCTATTCGAGCTAGGAAGAGTAGTACGGCGTCTTCTTCCAATTTCCTCTTTAGGCTCGAGTCCTCCTGCCATAAGCGGGACAAATTCTGCGCCGTTGGCGGCCCGTAGTGATTCTTCCTTTCATTTACCCATTGTCTTTCCTTGATGGGCGGCAACCATAGAGCACGATGTATCGAGTGCGACTTGCCACAAGCACAAGGAACAATGTGGTACTCCAGGGCCCCCGCAGACCTAGGGAGAAGGTAGTCAAAGATAAAGGCAAGGAACTTTGCGCCTCTTGAGCGGCTGCCCCGAGCAAGGTCGAGGATGCCCCGGTCTTTTAATGTCAGAAAATGAAGGTCTTCGACCTCGATTCCACGCGCGAGATGTTCCTTCTCTTCCTCATCCGCTGAAAAACGGCTTTTCTAGCAGGCTTTCCAATTCGCTGCCATTTAGGTCTTTACGATGCACTGGAAGTGAACGACAGTGCGGTCAAAGTTCTTCCCCTATCTCGCAATGGGAGTGTTATTTTATTCACCTCGGCACGACCGCGATGAGCCAAGCGTATCCCACGCAAAAACAACACAGACATGCAAATCCCAACGCCTGATTTCTCGTGTACTTGAACCGCGTGTACGTAGCCGATGTGGGATGGTGTCGGTATCCTTCGTAGTCGGTTATAAGAAAAACCATGAACAGAACGCCATAAATGATGCTCAACGCGAGCAGGAAAAGGGGCGAGGCGAAGAACCATGGCAGTCGTCCGCTAGTGCGAAACGCCGAGGAGCCCACGAGCAGGACAATCGAGCCTGCCGCCCAACCCTATGACAACTTCAGCTCCCGAAGGTATATCGGAAGCAGTTTCTCGAAGGCTCCTTTTTCTGCAGGTCACAACCGCCCACCCTTGAACTACCTGGATGTGCACAAGTGGAAGATCAGCGTCGCGAGCACTGGGCGCATGCCTGCGTGTGATCGAAGATACGTCTCTGCTAGAATCCAAATAGAAGGCAGATTCCGAAAAGGCGCTGTAGGCCCATCGCGGTTCGATGGGTTGATTTTGCTGTTCTGTTTGGCCAACAGCTCTTCCAGAAATGAGATCGGGACGGCGCGGTCTGCTGGCAAAGGAAGTGCGTAGTGGGTAAGTTCATTCCGCTCGACGTCTTGATGGGTAATCCGGAGAAAGCCGCGCCTAGTCTCTCCCCCGACGGGCGGCGAATGGCTTACCTTGCGCCGGTCAACGGCGTGCTGAACGTCTGGGTAGGCCGCTTTGGAGAGGACAACTATAGGCCCGTAACCAACGACACGGATCGGGGCATAGGAGGGTACGTATGGGCTCATAATGGCCGTCATCTCCTCTATATTCAGGACCACCGAGGGGACGAGAATTGGCGCGTCTATTCCGTCGATCTCGAATCGGGTAAGACGAAGGATCTGACGCCGTTTGAGGGAGTGCAGGCGCGGATCGAGAAGATCGAGAAGCGCTATCCCGACGAGTTGATCGTGGGACTGAACAAGGATAACCCGCAGCTGCACGATCTTTACCATTTAAACCTGCTCTCGGGCGATCTCACCAAAGTCGCCGAAAATCCTGGATTTGTTTCGTGGGTCGTTGATCACAACTTGCATGTACGCGGTGCGGTGCAGCCCACCGCGGAAGGCGGCTTGAACCTGCTGGTGCGGGACTCTGCGAACGACGAGTGGAGGCCCTTTCTTCAGTTCCCGCCCGAGGACGCGCTTTTCAGCAGCCCGCTGGGCTTCACCCTCGACGGTCGGGCCATGTACCTACGCACCTCGGTCGACGCAAACGCTGCCCGGCTAGTCCGGAAGGAGCTTGCATCGAGCGAGGAGAAGCTTGTCGCGGGAGACGAGCTTTTCGACGTGGGAGGAATTATTATCCATCCAGATACAAAGGAGGTCCAGGCTGTTGCCTATGTTCGTGATCGCCTCGATTGGGAAGTTCTTGACGACGCAATACGGGACGACTTCGACGCCATTCGGCAGATACAGCGAGGCGACTTCGGGATAAGCGGGAGGGACCACGCGGACAAAAAATGGCTTATTTCGTTCACCACCGATAATGGCCCGGTTACTTTCTATGTCTTCGACAGGGTTTCAAAAAAGCCGATCTTCCTTTTTGACCACCGGCCCGAACTAAAGCAGTACACGCTCGCGAACAAGGAGGCCTTTTCTCTGAAAGCGCGCGACGGCCTCGAGCTCCATGGGTATCTCACCTTTCCACCCGATCGAGGACGCACGAAGCTCCCTACGGTCTTGAGCGTCCACGGCGGACCTTGGGAACGTGACACCTGGGGTTTTGACCCTGAGTCCCAGTGGTTCGCGAACCGCGGATATCTAACGATCCAGGTCAACTTCCGGGGCTCTCTTGGTTACGGAAAGCAGTTCCTTAACGCGGGTGATCGCGAGTGGGGCGGCAAGATGCAGGAGGACCTTATCGACACGGTCGCGTGGGCGGTCGAGAGGCAACTCAGCGATCCTGATCGCATAGCGATCTTCGGGACCTCGTATGGTGGGTATGCGGCGCTGTGCGGGGCGACGTTCACGCCGGAAGCTTTTCGTTGCGCAGTCTCAATCTGCGGACCAGCTAACCTCAAGACCTGGATTGAGAGCATCCCCTCGTACTGGGTTCCGATAACGAACTTACTCCATCGCCGCATCGGGAACCCGCAAACGGACGAAGCGTTCCTGTGGTCACGGTCACCGCTGTCGAAGGTCGATCAGATCAAGATCCCGATGCTCATCGCGCACGGTGCCAATGACACGAGGGTAAAGCTCTCCGAGACCGAGCAGATCGTAGCGGCGATGAAAGCAAAAGGGATCGACTACAAGCTTATGGTCTTTGACGACGAGGGCCACGGATTCACCAAGCCGAAGAACCGGCTGGCCTTTTATTCGGCGACAGAACGCTTTCTGGCTGAGCACCTCGGGGGAAGGGCGGAATAAGGGAGCACGACGCGACGCTGTATCCCGACTTTGTTGTAGACCGAGTTCTGCAATGTGAGGGATTGCCAGTAACCTCGGCGCAGCTCAGTCCTCAGACACTGCACTACTCTCGTGTATCTTGGTCAGACCAAGGTCCGGCGATTCTTTTGCTTGAGCGCTTTCATTCAGAAAACCACCCATCCTGTACTTGAAGCGGATCTTGTCGGCTAGGTATTTGGCGATGTTCACCTTGCCCACTGCGGCGTCAGACCTCTCCGTTAGTGTCCGCACAGGAATCGCCGTAGGTAGGGCGACGTACTGACTGCTGGCACGCCAAATCAGGCGGCGCTGCGCAAGTTGTGCCAACCCGTCCGAGGTCCCGAGTATTTCCGCGTCCCCCCACCCCGCACCTCTCAAACGAGTTTCGAGCCCGGGAATCGTAGCCGGCGATTCGAGAGCTCTGAGCAGCTGGGCAAGCCTGCCATCAAGCCGATGTGCGGGAGCTACGGCGCAGGCACGTGTGTCACGGATACGGATCGTATCGCCGTCATCCGCCTCAAAAACAAGCTCCGAGCGTTTCCCGGTCCAGAATTCCGTTCTCCACCGTTCGGTCACCTTGCACGAAACGGCAGCACGCTCGCATACACGTCTCGATGTCCCCTCCGCTTCCTGGAAAAAATAAGCGAGGTCGTTCAGGACCGCCTTCTCGAAAGGGTAAACGAGCCCGTAAGCTCGATCAGGCTCGAGGGTCAGGCCGTAATCCGCTGGACGTTGGTGATAGGGGCTGAAGCGGTCGAACCGGATAGGGGTGGTTCCGTTCGGCGGGGGCAGGTGAAACAACATCGGTAAATCGGCGGCGATCTGCGCGACCCATTCCGGATCCGAACCTGGGAAGCCGCAAAGAATCGACCATGCGGGCGTGACACCTAACTCCAAGCAGTACTTCAGGAGCTGGATGTTCGAACAGGCGGTCGTGCCCTTCTTCATGATCTGCAGCGTCTCGTCATGCAGGCTCTCGATGCCGGGCTGAATAAAATTGCAGCCGGCGTCTGCGAACGCTTGGACGTGCTCGCGCTTGAGGTTCGCTTTCGTTTCGTAAAAGAAATTGTAGGGGCGGCTGTCGGACGCGAGCTGAGGCAGGACGGTGCGAAAATAACTCATGTCGATGATGTTGTCGGCTGCCGCAAATTGGTACACACCGTAGCGCGAAGTCAGTGATCGAATCTCCGCAAGCGCGCGGGCGGGCGTTTTCTTGCGAAACGCCATACCCTCGGCGTTTAGACCACAAAAAGTGCAGTGCTGTTTGGCGCCCCACCAACATCCGCGGCTCGTCTCTAGCGGGAGGCTAGGGATAACATACGGGCTCAGTGGCGAAGAGTAGAGTTGCTCGAAGTAGTCGTCATAGTCTGGGATTGACGCGCTATCCATATCAGTGAGGATAGCGGATTGAGGAAAGTCGGTGCGGTTTGTAGTTCGATCATGCGGCCCCAGGACGTTCGGAGGCAATGGGGTGACGCACGTGGGGTCACCTTTGGCGGCCACGAGGGCCCTGAATAACGCGACACAGTCGACGTCGAACTCACCTGTTGCCGTGAAGTCCACTGCAGGGAACGATTTATGCGTGGCGCGGCCCATCGGGCCAGCGCAATTTGCGCCTCCGATCACCGTAAGTATCCGCGGGTCTTGCTGTTTGATCCGCTGAAGAAGCGCCAAAGAGGCGACGTGTTGATCGAACATCGAAGTGCAGGCCACAACTTTGGGACCCATGCTCAGAATCTGGCAGCTCAGCTCGCTCACGAAATCTGAGGCTTGCCGTCGCAGATTCTGCAGCAGGCTCTGTAAATCGCTATGCCCTCGGTATCGGACCACGAAATCCACATACTCGTCGGCGACATCAAAATCGCTTTTCTGAAAGGGGACTTCGTCTATTGCACGCAGCCCTTTGCCGAAGGCACTCTCGGCGAACGCCCACTCACCCATCAACGAACTCGGAACGGCCGTTCGGATGAGAACGTACAATGGAAGTCCGATCTGTTCAGCGAAAGAAATGTTTGCGTACAACGATCTCGCAGGTACCCGCGCAGCTTTGAGGGAAGACATGAATAGGCCCAAGGCGAGGGACGGCCGCTCCACGCCAGCGAATGGCATCTGCACGAAGACTACGTCGCTCATGGGAAAGACCTGTTCAGAATTTGCGAAGCTTGCGGAACCGCCGCGACACCAACGTGGCGAGAAATCCTGTGACGGCCCCGACGATCAACCATCCCGTGACACCCCAATGAAGGCCGGTTGCCACGAAAAAGAGATGGGCGGCTATGCTGACCACCGCCCCAACAATCGCCCACGTTAGTAGCAGCGGCAGCCAGGCGATACGATAAGTAAACTCCGTTCCGCACTTAGGGCAACGCACCCTGCCGCTGTTGGCGGGAGGCAGGTCCCCCCCGCACTCTTGACAACAAATGACCCCCGCCATTTCGATCGTGGTCCTCCCTGCCCACCTTCACTGAGCCTGAGTCGTGATTGGCTGGCTTTGCCGGGTCCTTTGGTCGAGACGTGCCAGCCAACTCGACAGAGGTTCGTTTTGCGGCAAGTTCAGACAAGAAAGCGAAATACTCGGACGCTGCGCGTCGAGCAGCTGATCCGCCATGAGCTTGCCATGCATAGGATTCAATTCCTCGGTGGGCCGATCGATTTTCTCCGCGGCTAGCGGCCTGTAGGGTGCAGCTATCCCAAGCCCCAACAGCCGTCCGGAGAGCTCGACGATCACATGCTTGTCGACCAGCCGCTGAACCGCAGCGTGGACGTCTCCTTCACAACCCATTGGTACGCCATCACTCTGAAACTTGTTGAGCAGCTGGTTCCGAGTGATTCCCTCTTCCACCGCCTTGTAGACCAGCTTTTCCAAACCGTCGATTTCAAAAACCGGCGCGGGGGCTACTGAGCGCGTATCCTCAAATCGTATGGTCTCGCCGAGATCCGTCGCAACCAGACGTGGGCGGGAATCCGATCGAAAGGCCGCCTTCCACCGACTGACTTCGGTATTGAGGCGAAACAGTCCAGTGTGGGTTTTTGGGTGGTATTTGAGGAAGCTTTCACGCTGCTCCGGCGTCTCGAAGAAGTATGCCAGATCTTTTAGCACCTCTGGCACAAAGGGGTAGACGTGCTCGTAGCCGAATGCCGGCTGCAACGTGAGGCCATTCCCAACGGGGTCGCGCCAATACGGGCTGAATCGGTCATAGTGGATCGGGGCAAATCCAACAGGCGGCTGTAGGTGATGCAGCAGCGGTACAAGATCCGCCAGCTCTCCGTACCATTCATCGCGGTCGCCCGGCACGGTATGGAGAAAGTTCCAGTAGATGGAAAGACCGATCTGGCGGCCGCGCTTGAGCAGCATCAGGTTCTGTGCCGCGGTGATGCCTTTCTTCAGCAATGCCAGGATCCCGTCGTGAAGACTCTCGACGCCGGGCTGTACCTCGAGCGTGCCCGAGTCAAGGAAGGCTTGTAGCTGTTCGATCTTGAGGTTCGCCTTGACTTCGAACCGGAAAAGGCTGTTGAGCTCCTTGAGCCTCGGAAGAAGGGTATTGAAGAATCGGTAGTCGAAGATGTATTCAGTGCCCTGAAACATGTTAATGCCGTAACGGTTACGCAATGCGGTCATCTGCTCCATAACATTGTCCGCGGTCTTGGAACGAAACTTCATGGCGGTGCGGCTGATGCCACAGAACGTGCAATGCGTTTTCTCACCCCACCAGCAGCCGCGGGCGGTCTGGAAAGGGAGCGCGGGTTTAACGTGCTTGCCGAGGCACATGGTCCCCTTCAGGGCGGCGAAGTAGTCGTCGTAGTTAGGAATTGGGCTGCGGTTCATATCCTCCAAACGGACGATGGGCGCCCCATCGATTTGATCTTTGCAAGCCTCACGGACACGTCCCATCGTCTGACGATCTTGAGGGCTCCAAACACCGGATGGAAGGCCGGGCAGATCCGCATTGATGCCTGACTTGATGAGCCTCCGGCACATCGGCGCGAAGAACTCATCGGCCTCTCCCGAAACAACGAAGTCTACAAACGGGAACTGTTCGAAGGTGGCCCGACCCATGTCAGCTTCGCAGTTGGCCCCACCGATCATGGTGATGACGTCTGGGCGCCGCTTCTTGATGGCGCGGAGCAATGCGAGGGAAGCACAGTGCTGTTGGAACGTGGAGCTGCAACCGACAATCTTCGGTTCGAGTTCTAGAATCCGATCGGCGGTCCGTTCGACGAAATCGGGGGTCCGGCGGCGGATCTCACGCAAGAGCTTCACGTAGTCCAGGTACGGGTAGCGCTGGTGAAGGTAATGCCACTCCGTCGCCACGTCGAACCGGAAGATCTCGACCACCTTACGCAGATAGGCCTCATCGTCCGGCTGGAAGTCGGGAAACAAGGCGCCGGCAAACGTCCACTCGCCGACCAGGGTCGTCGAGTAGGAGTCGAAGATGAGATCGTGCAGAGCGGGACCTACCTCTTCAGCGAATATGAGATTGGCCGGCACTACTTGATTCGAGAGCTTGAGATCCTCGCATCCAGCCTTGAGCAGCCCCAGGGCCAAGGACGGCTGTCCGATTTCACTGTACGGCATCCGCACCAGTGCAATATCCGCTTGTCGCTCTTTCATTTTGCACCCTAAGGCCATGACGGCCAGCCAGAATGTTTCTTGTTGTTTAGGTCGATAACTTCTATACCATCGCCACGGGCCAAATCTTGTCCACGACTTTTCCGGCAATCGCTCCGACGACGGCTCCCGCGATTAACGCTATGTTGCCGCCGGCCACCAACTCCAGTTCCTCCTTGGAGAGTTCGGCCTTGTCCGCGGCAGGAGGAACCACAATCAGACATTCGCCCGGCTGTTCCTCGTAAAAGCGCACGGTGGCGTCTTGGGGGAGGTTGGCGTTGTACTTTCCAAGCTCTTCCGTGACCGCGGCGCGCGGATTACTCCTCAGCTTCGTCAGGAACGCTGGATCGGTCCAAGCCCGGTGGACCACCAGCACGTCGAATTCGCTGCGGGTTGGACTGCGGTCTCCGAGCTCCCTAACGATACGATCCAAAGCCTTCGACAATTGGTCCGTTTTCTGAGGGATCAAGATGGCAAACTCCTTTTCGCCTTCCGTCTCCACACGAACCTTGAAAGGCTGGTCGCCAAAACGGGCGGTGACCGCCTTGGCCTTGTCCTTTATTAGCTCGTTCCGGTACGCCGGATCACTCATTGCAAGATTAACCACTGACATTCGAAGCGATTGTGCCGACATCTTTTCCATCACAGCCTCCTAAACAAATGATGTATGTAGCTCAGTCCGCCATTCAAAGCCGATTCCCTTCCACCGTCATACGCTACGAGCCGACGCGGCGCACATCTGAGTCGCCAGCTCGTTCTTACCTGATCATCGATCGCACCCGTCGCAAGGAAAACTGCCATTTCAGCTAATCTTCGTCGGGTTCCGGATGACATCGACGATCTTCGAGGCAAGATTGCCTCCCATGCTGCTGGAGGAGAGGCTCGTAACTCCACCCGCCGCTGCCGCCAACTCGGCTTCCGATAGTTCTGCTTCATCCGCTGATGTGCGAGGGACGAGGATTAGACACTCGCCGGGCTGCTCCTCGTAAAGACGCACGTTGACTTCCGGAGGGAGGTGCGCCTTGTACTTATCGAGTGCTTCCGTCATCGCGGCGTTTGGGTTACTTCTGAGCTTGGCCAGGAACGCAGGATCGCTCCAAGCCCGACGAGTCACAAGGGCCTCGAACTCGCTCCGTGTGGGAGTTCGATCCGCGAGCTTAGCCGCGATGTGTTCGACGGATTGAACGGACTGTTCCGTCTTCTGAGGAATCAGAATAGCTATCTCGTCCTGGTCCTCGACGTGGACGCGAACTCGCAGAGATTGGTCGCCAAATCGCGCTTTAACTGCTTTGGTGCCTTGGCTTATTAGTTCATCGCGGAAAGTCGTGTCTTCGGTGGCAGCGTCGAGCACAGCCTTGCGAAGCGACTGCGCACTTAGGTCCCCCATAAGAACCTCCTCAATCTTCAGAGTTGATTCGCGTTTAGGGCCCGGACCGAGGGAAAAGAGTGGGCGTATTCTGTGCAGTCAGATTTGGATTGTCAAGCTCTAAATTTCAGCGGAAATCGGCACTTTGCCGACGCTCGAACTGTATCGACTTGTTGGCTGTCTATCGGTTAAGTGTCGCGATGAGCGATCTTGACGGCGGGTAACAGGGTGCCTGCGCGTCTGTTTTGTGATTGACAAGTCTTACCTCGCTCGATAGAGTTGGGCAGTTTTTCTCACGATTAACACTCACTAGCAAACCTTGTGTGCTGCGATGAGCAGTAGCATCTTTCGAAAAGTATCACTTGAACGTCTCTCCTCCCCGGAGGAACTCGATCGCCTTTTCGTGGTGGCCGATTCGAGAGCTTGGATTGCGCAGGTCGCTATTTTCGCACTGCTCGCAGCAGCAATTGCCTGGGCCTATCTCGGGCAGCTTCCTAGCGTGGTAGCAGGACAAGGCGTCGTAGTGCGCAGAGGAGGTGTTTTGAACGTAGTTGCCTCCGGGTCCGGCGTCATTACGGAGTTCCACGCGGAAGTCAGGCAAAAGATACAAGCGAATCAGATCATTGCGACAATTTATCAGCCCGCGATCCTCGAGAAGCTTAGAGCAGCTGAAGAAGCGCTAGCGCAGGTGCAACGCGATCAGACTGTTTCGCACGCGATAATACAAGGCGAATCGAAACTGGCGGTGGAAACGATTCACCGAAAGCACGCGAGCATCGAGAGCCAGATCTCTCATCTGGAGGACCGCGCCGAGCTAGCGAAGCAGCAGGTGTCCGCACAGGACCAGTTGTTCTCCTGGGGAATTGTTACCAAGGAGAAGACCATCGAGGCCCGTCAGAATCTCGTGTCGGTTGAAGACCAAATCGCCGGTTTGCAAATCGCTCTCAAGGAGTTGGACGCCGAAGAATTCGAAGCTCCCGGGAAAGTGAAGCAAAGCGATGCGGCAAAGCAACTGCGAATTCAGGATCTCGAGCGCAGTGTGCGCGAAGTCAAAAAAGAGCTGGACATTGCAGAAAATGTAGTGAGCCCCTATGGGGGTGAGGTGCTTGAGCTCAAAGTGTCTCCAGGCGCAACAATCGTAGCTGGGGATCCGGTGATCAGCATTCAACCGGACGTCCAGGATCTTAACCTCTTACTGTACCTTCCGTCCGCGGAAGCGAAGGCGGTAAAACCAGGCATGGAAGTCGCGATTTCGCCATCGGCGGTGAAACGCGAGGAGTTTGGATATATAAAAGGACGCGTTGATCGTATTTCGGACTTTCCCGACACAACCGCGGAATTGATGCGCAACTTCGAAAACGAAGAACTCGTCAAAGCGCTAACCAGCGTCGGACCTGTGACTGAAATCCAAGTCGAAATAGAAAAAAGCGCCGAGAAACCGGGGGAATACCAGTGGTCTACTCGCAAACGTCCGCCCTTGAACTTGTCGAGTGGGACACTCTGCACGGCTGAAATCGTCACGCGGTGGCAGAAACCAGTCGACCTTATTCTTCCCTCTCTCAGGAAATCCCTCGGTCTCACTTGAGTGAAAGATGGCTTTCAGCACCTCGATGATGTGGCGAACGCGCCCATTCGATTTGTTGGGCAGGTGGCTAAAGAGCTCTCCGCGCCGACGTAGAACTCCGACTGTGCTTCAGATGGAGGCGGTCGAGTGTGGAGCTGCCGCGCTCGGTATTGTCCTCGGCTATTTCGGAAGGATTGTACCGCTCGAAGAATTGAGGATTGAATGCGGCGTCTCCCGAGACGGCACAAAAGCCAGCAACATGGTCAAGGCCGGACGCAAGTACGGGCTGGTCGTCAGAGGTTTCAAAAAGGAGCCTGCGGACCTGAAGTCGCTGTCTTTACCTTTGATTGTTTTCTGGAACTTTAATCATTTCCTGGTTGTCGAAGGTTTCGGCCGGGGCAAAGTCTACTTAAATGATCCCGCCTATGGTCCACGAGTCGTAAGGGAAGAAGAGTTCGATCTCTGCTTCACCGGCGTTGTATTGACTTTCGAAAAAAACCCAGACTTCACGCGAGGCGGGGAAAGGCGAACGCTTGTCAGCCTATTGAAAGCACGGCTCGCGCAAAGTGGATGGGGGCTCGGCTACGTAGTTCTCGCTACCTTGGCTCTCGTCATTCCCGGCATCGCGATCGCTTCGTTCTCGCGCATTTTTATCGACAATGTCGTCATCGAGGGTGCGGCACGATGGCTCAGACCGCTGCTGTTCGCCATGGCCCTAGTAGCCATCGCCAACGCCGTTTGTACGTACTTGCAGCAACGCTCTCTGCTGCGGCTTGAAACGAAGTTGTCCGTCTCTTCTTCAAGCAAATTCTTCTGGCATGTGCTTCGGCTCCCCATGGAATTCTTCGGCCAGCGGTTCGGCGGCGAAATCGGAGCTCGCGTCGCGATCAACGATCGCGTAGCGGCGCTGCTGTCAGGAGAATTGGCAACAAATGTGGTGGGCGCCTTTCTGATCGTCTTTTACGCGGTTCTGATGCTGAAATACGACAAAATACTGACGATAATCAGCATTGGGATCGCGGTCGTCAATCTTGTCGCGGTTCGCTATGTGGCACGCAAGCGTACCGATAATAACCGCAAACTGCTACAAGAGCAGGGCAAGATGTTGGCGACCGCCATGACCGGTTTGCAAACGATCGAGACCCTGAAAGCGACCGGTTCAGAGTCCGATTTTTTTGCCCGATGGTCGGGGTTTCAAGCCAAGGTCGTTACCGCCGAGCAAGAGTTTGGCGTATCGTCACAGTTTCTGTTAGCGCTACCTCCGTTTTTAACGAGCCTGAATGTTATCGCGGTTTTGGCATTCGGTGGCATGCACGTGGTCGACGGGATTCTGACAATTGGAATGTTGGTCATGTTCCAGACGTTGCTGAGCAGCTTTAGCCGACCGGTGAACAACATTGTGGCCTTGGGCGGCAGCTTGCAGGAAGTCGAGGGAGACCTCGGGAGACTAGAAGACGTACTGCGGTATCCTGCCACGGAAACCCTCGAAAGGGTTGCTTCACCCAATGGTTCGTCGAAACAGCTGAATGACGAGCTCGAAGGATCGGTCGAGGTCGATGGCATTACGTTCGGCTACAGTCGGCTGGAAGAACCTTTAATCAAGGGGTTGAGCCTCAAGATTCGCCCTGGAGGAAGGATTGCTTTGGTGGGGGGAACGGGGAGCGGAAAATCAACGGTAGCAAAAATTGTGAGCGGCCTGTATGAGCCGTGGTCCGGGCAGGTCCATTTCGATGGAGTTCCTTTGCGAAGGATTCCGCGTGACATCCTCACCGAGTCTCTCTCTGTTGTAGATCAAGATATCTTCTTATTCGAAGGGTCGATCCGGCAGAATCTCACCCTCTGGGACAACTCGATTGAAGAGTCTGAAATCATTGCCGCTGCAAAAGACGCGGCTATCCACGACGACATAACCGAACGATTCGGCGGCTACGGCTATCTGATCGAAGAAGGCGGCCGCAACTTCAGCGGCGGACAACGCCAACGTCTTGAGATCGCCCGGGCCTTGGTTCGCCGACCTCGCATTTTGATTCTTGACGAAGCCACTAGCGCGCTCGATCCGAACACGGAAAAGGTAATTGACGATAGCCTTCGCCGGCGCGGCTGCACTTGCCTGATCGTTGCCCACCGTTTGAGCACCATTCGGGATTGCGACGAAATCATTGTGCTCAAGCGCGGGAGAGTGGTACAGCGCGGAGCTCATGAGGAGCTCATTGCGGTCGAAGGCCCCTATCTCGATTTGATCAAAAGCGATTGAGCAATGCATCAGCAAGAAGCCAAGGAAGTACTTCAGCCACCATCGAACCGGCCATTTTCCATACATGTGCCGAACTCGGTTTGGCTCGTACGATCGGGTAACCTCGATCTATTCGCGATGCGCACCGTCAACCACGAGCTTTCCGGCGCGCGCGAGCATATCTTGCGTGTCCAGGAAGGAGGCGCGGTCCTCGGAATACCGCCAATCGAGGACGCCGGGATATCCATTGTGGCGACCGCTACACCGGGAACGGAATTGCGGTTGCTGTCCCAGGCAGCTTTACGCGATCGAAGCCAACGAGTCAATTCGCAGATTGATGCGCTCGGGATCTTGGAGGGTTGGATTTCAGCCATCAGCGCTGCTGCTTCGGCTGCTATCTCGCCCAATCGTTTCACAGAATTACGCGCCGATCTGGGACTTGAAATCGGTGACGAACCGAAGCCCCTTATGCCGGCCAAAGGGGTTGTTTGGATTAATCATCACCAGGGGTCTTCCCGCTTTTTGAGCCGCAGCGAAACCGCCCGGATCAACCCGGGAGAGTATTTCCCAGTGTCTGCATACGGATGGATTGACCCGGAGCCGAATAGCACGATTGTTTCGGTGAGCTCTGAGGAGTGGGAGAAGGCAGACCCGGAATGGCGCAGCCTGGGCACATTTCACCGAGCAATTCTGCAGTGCCTAGTCTCCAATCAGCGAAAGCGCGACGAAAAATATCGGAGTCGCATTACGAATCAATACGTCGCCAATGCCGCGATCATACGGGGGGCATTGGCGACCCTCGCTTCGCCACTCGATAGGGGCAGTCTACAGCTGCCGTTTGATGAGGATATTGCTTCACCGGCTTTTCGGGCTTGCGAGGCGGCGGGTAAAGCTCTCGGCGTCAACATCGTGCGACCTCCGCAAATGAGCGACTCCATGGAATTGAAGGATGCGGTTGCGACGATCGCGCGGACGTCTGCTCTGCGCTACCGAGTCGTGGCGCTGAAGGGAAAATGGTGGAAGAGCCCGACCAGTCCGCTGGTTGCCTGTAGCGATCACGATCGACGTCCGTTCGCACTTCTGCCCGGCCGCAAAAACGGATGCGAATTATACGATCCCGTTGAAAACAAGACGATGCCGGTGGACGAAGCGTTAGCGGCAACCGTGAATGGTTTCGCCTATATGTTCTACCGACCGTTGCCCGCTGGGAAACTGTCGCTCTGGGAATTGCTCAAGTTTTCGATCCGCGGATCCTCACGGGAGCTTGTCACCATTCTGATCATGGGGATTGCCGCCGGGTTGCTGGGCATGGCCGTCCCAATTGCGATCGGCATCATCTTTAATTCCATTATCCCCGGTGCGCATCGTACTCAACTGGTTGAGATCTGTGTTTTTCTGGCCTTCATCGCAGTGGCGACTTCGGTATTTACCCTGACGCAAAGCCTCGCGATACTACGGCTTGAGGGCAAAGTCGGATTCGCGTTACAAGCGGCGATTTGGGACCGGCTCCTGCGGCTACCGACGGCTTTTTTCCGCCGCTACACGTCAGGAGATCTCGCGAATCGAAGCATGGGTATTGGGTCTGTGGTGCACATGCTAACGCTCTCCGGTTTGGCATCGGTTGTTTCGGCGGTTTTCACGGTCTTCAGTTTTTTCTTACTCTTTTATTACAATTCCAAGCTTGCTCTGGTTGCCTTGGTGCTGGTGCTCGTGGCCGTTGCTGTATCGGGTGTGAGCATATATTTTCAGGTCCGTTATCAACGCCAGATTTTCCGGTCGAGTGGGAAGATCGCCGGAATGCTGCTGCAGTTTGTGGAGAATGTCGCGAAGCTCCGATTAGCCGGGTCGGAGGCGCGTGCCTTCGCTGCCTGGGCTCGTCAGTTTTCCGTACAGAAGGAGTTGTCTATCCGTGCTCGGAAGGTGTCCAATGGCTTCGCGGTCTTCAGTGCTGCTTTTCCCGTAGTCAGCTTAGCCGTCATTTTTGGTTATTCAGCCAATCTGATAGGGCCTTCCTTCTCCCAGGGACTTACGGCCGGCATATTGCTAGCATTCCTGTCGGCTTTCGCGCAGTTCCAGTCAGCGGTTCTCAGTCTGAGTTCCACTCTTCAGTCCGTGCTTGGAATCATTCCGCTTTACGAGCGGTCCGCACCCATTCTTGAAACCCTGCCAGAGGTCACCGAGGCAAATAAGCAACCGGGGGAACTGACGGGTGCAATTGAGGTAAATCACGTCGAGTTCCGTTACACTCCGAATGCTCCACTCATCCTCCACGACTTTTCGCTATCGGTTCGGCCGGGAGAGTTCGTCGCCTTCGTTGGGCCGTCAGGTAGTGGCAAGTCTACCGTGCTCAGGTTGCTCGTTGGTTTTGAAAAGCCGGAATCTGGAGCGGTCTACTATGATGGCCAGGATCTGGCTGGGTTGGATATTCCTGCAGTCCGGCGGCAATTGGGAGTGGTCATTCAAAACGCTCGCCTTGGAACTGGATCTATCTTTGACAACATCGTCGGTTCTAGCGGCCTTAGTTTGCAAGATGCCTGGGAAGCTGCGGCACGAGCAGGTTTGGACCAAGACATTCGCGAGATGCCGATGGGCATGTACACACTCGTAAGCGAAGGAGGCGGAAACCTCTCCGGCGGGCAGAGGCAACGCCTTTTAATTGCCCGGGCAATGGTCAAAAAGCCTCGCGTCTTTTTGTTTGACGAAGCGACCAGCGCGCTCGACAACCAAACCCAAGCCATTGTTAGCCGCAGCCTCGAAGCCGTTCAAGCGACGCGCATTGTCATTGCCCATCGCCTCAGCACGATCGCGCGCGCAGATCGAGTTGTCGTGATGCAGCGAGGTGTCATCGTGCAGACGGGCTCCTATCGTGAGTTGGCCGATCAAGACGGACTTTTCCGGGAACTGGCTAAACGACAACTGGTTTGAACGGCGAAATCAATCAGGCGGTTTGCATGGATCGCTCGATTCCATGTCCGTCTCGGGGAACGACCGATGAGAAAAGCGATGTACTTGATGGGCATCCTCGAGGACGAGGAAGTCGAGTGGCTGGGCAAGAAGGGAAAGACGACCTATATGCCCCCTGGTACGAGCCTGATTCAAGAAGGCTCGCCGATCGAAGATCTCTTCATTGTCCTCGATGGAAAACTATCGGTTATGGTGCGATCGCTGGCCAATCGCGAGATTGCCTCGTTGCTCGCTGGCGAAGTTGTCGGCGAAATTTCATTCGTGGACTCGCGAGTTCCTTCGGCATCTGTCGCAACGGTGACAGAATCCCACGTCCTTGTCGTTCCGCGAGCCGTACTCACGGAAAAACTCAAGGTAGACACTGCATTTGCAGCGCATTTCTATAAGGCGCTTGCCACTCTTCTGGCCGACCGCCTCCGCAGGACCGTCGGACATTTGGGCTATGGCAGCTGGACAGAAGACGACAACGCCGACGAACTTGATGAACCACTGATGGATGTCGCATCGAGCGGCGCCGTCCGCTTTGAAAGGCTTTTGAAGCAGCTGCGGGTCGGTTGACCTGTGGCCCGTTTTCTTTTTGGGATGAGAGCAGATCCTTCGTCACTTTTCAGGAACGCCGCGCATGGCAGATGGCATTGGACCACAGAACAGCCGCCTTTGATATTAGATGAGCCAGTGACCACGCCACATCAGGCATCTGTCTACAATTAGAGAACCAATGATTGGAGCGGTTCGCAGCGCGCTCTGGACGGCGCCAGCATTCAAATGCACCCTGAACCGGTTAAGAAGGCAAAACCATGACAAAGATGTTGGTTGAGTCCCAGCCTTAACTAGACTTTGTTCATTAGAGGCATCGTAAGCTATGGCCACGCTTGCAAAGGACAAAATCAGCGGCACAAGAGGCGTTCGCGCAGATTGGCGCCAATCGGGATACCAGCATCTGGGCCAGCGTCCTTCCAGAGCGTGAGGAAATCCTGATACGCAGAGCGGGCCTTCGTTCCGCTGCCCAAGAATCCATAGTAAGTTGGTTGTCGCCGCAAAGTGCCCATCGCACCCCGGAACAAGATAAGCCTGCCAAGGCATAGAAACTGAACGGTCCCCGTTTATACACTCTCGAACCCGAAACGCCATCGAACGGGAACAACAAAAAAATGATCGGGGTAAGCCATGTGAAAATTCATCACAGTGAGGAGGCGCTCAAGTACGTAGCCAAGACCCTTCGTGAGGCGCTCTAGTTTTTGAATGAAGCTGGAACTGTTCATCATCGGTGGATTGTCGGAGGCGGGAAAACGCTAATCTGAGGGCAGCCGCCTAAACATGTGTACCGATGAAGTAATCTAATATGCGCGCCGAGTCCTAGGGTCAGTTCGGAGAACCCGCCTCAGCGACGAACCCCTCCGTCACACAATATCGCCGTCACTCAATCGTGCTACATCAAAGCGCTCACCGAGTCACAGGTGAGCTAGAGCAACGCCGGGCTGACTGTCCGGCCTTGCTTGGCGAGTATGTGCGGTGATGGTCAACTGTGGGCGGCGACGGGGGTGACAGACCCGCACTTGGACCGGCCTTTGCCTCCTGATGTTTCGGCGAACTTTCTCCCGTTAGGTTGCCCCTCGCTTAGCTCCCCCGCCCTACTGTGAGGGCGCGACACATTCCCTCTTCCAACGTTTAGGAAGACGTGCTGCCGGTCTAAAACAGGGGGCTTTGATCAGAGTTTTGGTCAGCGGCCTCGGCGGTCTTAGTTAGGGTCGGTGCGATATTCGGGTTCAGGTTGTTTTCGAACCGCGTTCCTACTGGGATCATCATTCCGCCCTGCACGCCTTCGAGTTCGCTATTGGTAAGTTCGCCTGTGCTTTGTGGTTTCTTCTCTGGGTCAGACATCTTTCTTCTCCTTCCGAAGATTAAATTGGGTACCGAAAGACTTTGGGGCGATAGAGCGACTCCGCCGCCTCTACCTATAAGATCGAGAACGGCGGCCCAAAGACGACAGGAGGGAGCAAAATCTCCGTTCCCGGCGATTCGGACGGATCCGCCCGTCCGGCGGTAACTTGAGATTCGGGCTCCTTAATGTCGTCCATAATGAATACCACCTTTCAAGACTTCGTCCAAACGTTCTGCATTTTCGTCGCCGTGTCCCGGCGAAAAGCCGGAAGCAGATGCGTCTCACGACAAGTGATTGACGGCAAGGATTTTCTTTCATGAGACGAAGGACGGGCCGGGTACGATTTCGTTGTCATCAGGCCAATTGTCTATCTGATTGGATAGTTCGCTAACGGTATGGATAGCTTTGGGCGATTCGAGTCATCGTTTCTGGGTTTTGGGTCACCTCCTGAGGCCGTCGAAAAACGTGGATCATCGAAGAGGCTTTCAATCCACTCGGTCGCTCAACTCCCGGGAAGTCGGGTAATCGTACATCTCTAACAATGTCGGCCCTGTCAAACTCTTTTTGAGCGCACTGCTCCGTTCACTTCGAAGAGTGGTCTTCGTTGTTCTTGTTCGACTTCTGCATCGATGACCACGGTTCGTTCGTAATCTAGCGGGTCGGTTTCAGTCCGACCCGAACATCTCTTCGTTCAAAACTTCGACCATGATTAGTAATTCGAACTCCCTTCGCAGGGAGCGGGACGCCCAATCAAAGCCACGGCGCTCTACTTCACGCCATTTCTGGTTCCGAGCTGTCCCGCGTACGAACCGAACTCC
>Ga0185299_10002599_pt1 | contig 27197 bp, 27 predicted proteins | sample PaiPotPPA55metaG_FD_128002 | JGI IMG/M metagenome (GOLD analysis project Ga0185299, IMG submission 128002) | Iron sulfur acid spring bacterial and archeal communities from Banff, Canada, to study Microbial Dark Matter (Phase II) - Paint Pots PPA... ...
TGATGAAGGACAAGGAGATCGGCGCGCACTTCGTGCCGATCATCCCGGACGAGGCGCGCACCTTCGGCATGGACTCGCTCTTCCCGACGGCGAAGATCTACTCGCCGCACGGGCAGACGTACGAGGCCGTGGACCGCGAGCTGCTGCTGTCCTACAAGGAGTCCAAGCAGGGCCAGATCCTGCACGAGGGCATCAGCGAGGCCGGCGCCACCGCCTCGCTGATCGCGGCGGGCACCTCGTACGCGACGCACGGGGTGCACTCGATCCCGATCTACATCTTCTACTCGATGTTCGGCTTCCAGCGGACCGGCGACCAGTTCTGGCAGTTCGCCGACCAGATGGGCCGCGGCTTCGTGCTGGGCGCCACCGCGGGCCGCACCACGCTGACCGGCGAGGGACTGCAGCACGCGGACGGCCACTCGCACCTGATCGCCTCGACGAACCCGGCCGTCGTCGCCTACGACCCGGCCTTCGGCTTCGAGATCAGCCACATCGTGCAGGACGGCCTGCGCCGGATGTACGGCGCGACGCCCACGCACCCGCACGGCGAGGACGTGTTCTACTACGTCACGATCTACAACGAGCCGGGCGTGCAGCCGGCCGAGCCCGCCGGGATCGACGTGGACGGCCTGCTCAAGGGCCTGTACAAGTACCAGGACGCCCCGGAGGGCGCGGCTGACCGGCCGCGGGCCCAGCTGCTGGCCTCGGGCGTCGGCCTGCCGTGGATCCTCAAGGCGCAGCGGATGCTGGCCGACGAGTGGGGCGTGGCGGCGGACGTCTGGTCGGCGACCTCGTGGACGCAGCTGCGCCGCGAGGCCCTCGAGGTGGACGAGCACAACTTCCTGCACCCGGAGGAGCCCGTCCGGGTTCCGTTCGTGACCGAGTTGCTGGCGGGGACGCAGGGCCCGGTCGTCGCGGTGTCCGACTGGATGCGCGCGGTACCGGACCAGATCGCCCAGTGGGTGCCGGGGGACTACACCTCGCTCGGCGCGGACGGCTTCGGCTTCGCCGACACCCGCGGCGCGGCCCGGCGCTACTTCCACATCGACGCCGAGTCGGTGGTCGTGGCGACGCTCGCCCAGCTGGCCAAGCGCGGCGAGGTAAAGCGCGAGGCGGTCGCCGAGGCGATCAACCGCTACCAGCTGCACGACGTCAAGGCCGCGGGCACCGGCCCGACCGGCGGCGAGGGCTGAGCCGACGGCAATGCTCGACGGCCCGTCCCGGGGCTTCTCCGGGGCGGGCCGTCGGCGTAGTATCTTGACGTCAAGATAGATCGTGGCGAGAGGCCGGGGGCTTCGAGATGACGACGCGGCAGTTTGTGTTCCAGCAGCTCAACCACGTTCAGCTGGCGATCCCGGCCGGCGGCGAGGAGGAGTGCCGGGCCTTCTGGGGCGGCCTGCTCGGCCTGCCGGAGCTGCCCAAGCCGCCGGTCCTCGCGGCGCGCGGCGGCTGCTGGTTCGAAGGCCCCGGCTTCCAGCTCCACCTCGGCGTCGAGCCCGACTTCCGTCCCGCGCTCAAGGCCCACCCCGGCTTCCAGGTCCGCGGTGTCAAAGCCCTGGCCGAGCACTTGCTCGCCGCCGGGTACCCGACCACCTGGAGCGACGACGTGCCGGGCCAGGACCGCTTCCACACAGCCGACCCGTTCGGCAACCGGCTGGAGTTCCTCGAGTTGCGCTGAGCGGGCCGGGGAACGCCCGGGCGCCCGGCTGCGTCGAAGGGCCATGCGACAGACACTCAACACCGCCGCGTACGTCCTCGCCGCCTGCTCCGCGGCCGCCTGCCTCGCGGGCTGCGCCTCGAAGGCGACGGCCGCCGATCCGGGGAGCGCCGTCAATCCGGGCGGCCCGCGCGTCACGGCCTCGACCACGGCGTCCGCCGCGGCCTCGTCGACGCCGACCCGCCCAGCCAAGCCCGCGGCCGAGCGGGTTCCGGACAGCTCGGCGCTGACGGTGACCGTGCAGACCGTGCCCGGACCGACCGCCGCCGCCGGCCACGCGAACGTGATCACGAACGCGAAGACGATCGCGCAGATCGCCGCAGACATCAACGCGCTGCCCACGCTGCCGCACTACACCGGGATCGTGCACTGCCCGATGGAGACCGTCGGCTCCGTGCTCACCCTGGACTTCCGCGACTCCGCCGACGGGACGGTGCTCGCCGAGGTGCGGCTGACGCCGAAGCCGACCGGTCAGTGCAGCGGCGGCGTCGAGGTCACTGTGGGCGGCGTCACGCAGCCGCAACTCGATGACTCCGCCAAGCCGAAGTTGTTCACACAGCTCGAGCAGTTGGCCGGGCTTACCGCCAGCTGAGACCCGCACAGGCTGACGGATCGGTGAACTCCGGCCGAACGTCCGGCTCGCCCTGTCGCTCGGGACCGGTCCGCGGATCTGCGAGAGTAGAGCCGTGGACACCACGCGGGAGACGAAGAAGTCGCAGCAGCCCAGGGACAGCCGGGCGGACACCGTGCGTCGCCTGGAGAAGGCCACTGGGGCGCTCGCGGCCGCGGCGATCTCGCGGATGGAGGAGAAGTTCGCCTGGTACCGCAACATGGCGCCGGAGAACCGCTCCTGGGTGGGCCTGGTAGCGCAGTCGGGTATCGCCGCGTTCACCGAGTGGTTCCGGCATCCGGACCAGAAGGCCGCCGTCTCCGCCGACGTCTTCGGCACCGCGCCGCGCGAGCTCACCCGCGCCGTCACCCTGCAACAGACGGTGCAGATGGTGCGCACGACCATAGAAGTGGTGGAAGACCGGATCGACGGGCTTACCGAGACCGTCGAGGAGAGCCGGATCCTGCGCGAGGGCATGCTCCGCTACTCCCGCGAGATCGCCTTCGCCACCGCGCAGATCTACGCGCAGACCGCCGAGCTGCGCGGCGCCTGGGACGCCCGGCTCGAGGCGCTGATCGTGGACGCGGTGCTGCGCGGCGAGGAGGACGACGCGCTGCTCTCCCGCGCCTCCACCCTCGGCTGGGCCGCGCGCACCGACATCACCGTGATGGTCGGCCTCGCCCCGAACGACGACCCGGAGGCGGTGGTCGACGGCATGCACCGGGCCGGGCGGCACCGGCCGGTCCCCGGATACGACGGCCCCGGCCTTTCCGTGCTCGCCGGCGTGCAGGGCGCCCGGCTGATCGCGATCGTCGGCGGCGTCACCGGCGACCCGGTCTCCACGCTGCGCGCCCTGGCCGGGCAGTTCGCGCCGGGCCCGGTGGTGATAGGACCGGTGGTCGGCGAGCTGACCGCGGCCTCCCGCTCGGCCGACGCCGCCCTGTCCGGCCTGCGCGCCGCGGTGGCCTGGCCGGATGCCCCGCGCCCGGTGCTCGCCGACGATCTGCTGCCCGAGCGCGCCATCGCCGGGGACGAACTGGCCAGGGGCGTGCTGCTGGAGGAGATCTACAGACCGCTCGCGGACGCGGGCTCGGCTCTGCTGGAGACGCTCTCGGTCTACCTGGAGCAGGCGGCGAGCCTCGAGGCGGCCGCCCGGATCCTGTTCGTGCACCCGAACACCGTGCGCTACCGGCTCAGACGGGTGACCGACATCACAGGCTTGACGCCGTCTCAGGCGCGCAGCGCGTTCACTCTGCAGATCGCATTGGTGTTGGGCAGGCTCGCCGAAGCGGCGAAGCCTTTGTAGGCATCCGACAGGACGGACCCAGGATCTTCGTGCCCGCCGTGGGGGCCGTTGGAGCCCGGTTCGCGGGAAGGTGGAATGGTGCTCGTACTCGTCGCTCCCGGCCAGGGAGCTCAGACTCCCGGCTTCCTCACGCCCTGGCTCGACGTCCCCGGCGTCGCCGACCGCCTCACCTGGTGGTCCGCGGTCGCCGATCTCGACCTCATCCATTACGGCACCGAGGCCGACGCCGAGACCATCCGCGACACCGCGATCGCCCAGCCGCTGCTGGTCGCCGCCGGGATCGCCGCGGCCCTCGCCCTCTTCCCGCACCCGGCCGAGGCGTTCCGCCAGGTCGGCGCCGCCGCCGGGCACTCCGTCGGCGAGCTGGCCGCCGCGGCCGGAACCGGCGCGATCACCGCCGAATCCGCGATGACCCTGGTGCGCGAGCGCGGCCGGGCCATGGCCGCGGCCGCCGCGGTGACCCGGACCTCGATGACCGCCGTCCTCGGCGGCGAGGCCGAGGAGGTGCTCGCCAAGATCGCCGAGCACGGGCTGACCCCGGCCAACAACAACGGCGCGGGACAGATCGTCGCGGCCGGCACCGTCGAGCAGCTGGAGGCCTTCCAGGCCGACCCGCCCGCCGGGGCCCGGCTGCGCGCCCTCTCGGTGGCCGGCGCCTTCCACACCGAGCACATGGCCCCGGCCAAGGACCGGCTGACCCAGCTGGCCAAGGGCGTGACCACGCACGACCCGCGGGTGCGCTACATCTCCAACCGGGACGGGCGCGTCGTGCACTCCGGCCGGGACATCGTCGACCGGATCGTCAGCCAGATCGCCAACCCGGTCCGCTGGGACCTGTGCATGGAGACGATGCGCGAGCTCGGCGTCACCGGCATCATCGAGATGCCCCCGGCCGGCACCCTCACCGGCATCGCCAAGCGGCAGCTCAAGGGCGTGGAGACCTTCGCCCTGAAGACCCCGGACCAGCTCGACGCGGCCCGCGAGTTCGCGGCCAAGCACGCCGAGCCGGTGTCCAACCCGCTCAACGCCGCGCCGACCTGGCGGCTGCTGGTCGCCCCGTTCTCCGGCACCGTGCAGCGCAGCGGCTACGAGGAGGGCACCGTGCTGTCCCCGGGCGAGCACGTGGTGACCATAGTGTCCCGCCGCGAGCAGCAGAAGCTGGTGGCCGAGTACGGCGGCACGGTGCTCGAGTGGCTCGTCGAGGACGGCGACCCGGTCTCGCCCGGCCAGCCGCTGGTCCGGATTCATCCGAGGGCGGAGGCTGCTGTATGAGCAAGCAGATCCAGTCCCCGGCGGGCGCGGCGCACGCCCGGATCCTCGGCGTCGGCGGCTACCGGCCGTCCCGCGTCGTCACCAATGAGCAGATCTGCCAGGTCATCGACTCCACCGACGAGTGGATCACCACCCGCACCGGGATCAAGGAGCGGCGCTGGGCCACCGCCGAGGAGACGGTGGGCATGATGTCGATAGGCGCCGCGGGCAAGGCGCTGGCCGCCTCCGGCATCGAGGCCGAGCAGATCGGCCTGGTCATCATCTCCACCGTCACCCACCTGCTGCAGACGCCCTCGCTGGCCGCGCAGGTGGCCAACGAGCTCGGCGCGCTGAACGCCGCCGCCTTCGACATCTCGGCGGCCTGCGCCGGGTTCTGCCACGGCCTGGCCCTGGCCCAGGACGCGGTGCGCGGCGGCTCGGCCGAGTACGTGCTGGTCATCGGGGTCGAGCGGCTCTCCGACCTGACCGACATGAACGACAGGTCCACCGCCTTCATCTTCGGCGACGGCGCGGGCGCGGCCGTGGTCGGCCCCTCGGACACTCCCGGCATCGGCCCGGTGGTGTGGGGCGCGGACGGCGCGCAGTACGAGGCGATCGGCCAGACCATCCCCTGGGAGGCGCTGCGCGGGCAGCCCGAGATCGGCTTCCCGGCGCTGCGGATGAACGGCCAGCAGGTCTTCCGCTGGGCCTCCTACCAGATGGTGCCGGTGGCCAAGAAGGCGCTGGAGCGGGCCGGGATCGGCGCCGAGGACCTCGACGCGTTCATCCCGCACCAGGCCAACATGCGCATCACCGACGCGATGATCAAGGCGCTGAAGCTGCCGGAGAGCGTGCCGGTAGCCCGGGACATCGCGCGCACCGGCAACACCTCGGCCGCCTCGATCCCGCTCGCCATGGAGCGGATGCTCGAGGAGGGCGAGGCCCCGCACGGCGGCCTGGCGCTGCTGATCGGCTTCGGCGCGGGCCTGGTCTACGCCGCGCAGGTCGTCCAGCTGCCCTGAGCCCCGCCTCGTCCGCAGCGCGCCGACGCGCTGAATGTAGGCTTTTCCAGATCCCCAGGCCGAGACCGCACGGTAGCGGCCGTCACCTTACGCAACATCAGGTTAGGAGCCAGGTCATGGCCACGCAGGAAGAGATCCTCTCGGGGCTCGCCGAGATCGTCAACGAGGTCGCGGGAATCGACGTCGAGGACGTTCAGCTCGACAAGTCCTTCACCGAGGACCTCGACGTCGACTCGCTGACCATGGTCGAGGTCGTCGTCGCGGCCGAGGACAAGTTCGGCGTCAAGATTCCGGACGAGGAGGTCAAGAACCTCTCGACCGTCGGCGACGCCGTCAGCTACATCGCGTCGCACGCGGGCTGACCCGCGCCTCGGCGCTTCCGCCGCCCGGCCTCCGCGTGACCCGCGGCGGCCGGCGCGGCACCCAAGCACCCGCCCCGGAGTCCGATCCGGGAGTACCTCTCGGTCGCATTCGAGTAGATGGGCTAGATCAGTGAACAAGACCGTGGTCGTCACCGGACTCGGCGCGACGACGCCGCTCGGCGGGGATGTCGCCTCCACCTGGGAGGCCCTGCTGGCCGGCGAGTCCGGCATCACCCCGCTCACCCAGGACTGGGCCGCCGATCTTCCGGTGCGCATGGCCGGGCAGATCCGGGTGGAGCCCGCCGAGGTGATGAAGCCGGTCGAGCGCCGCCGCCTTGACCGCTCGGCGCAGTTCGCCCTGATCGCGGCGCGCGAGGCCTGGAAGGACGCCGGCCTCGAGGACGTCGAGGTGGACAAGGACCGGCTCGGCGCCGTCGTCGGCTCCGGGATCGGCGGCGTGACCACGCTCCTGGACAACTACGACCTGCTGCTGACCAAGGGCGCCCGCAGCGTGAGCCCGCGCGCGGTGCCGATGCTCATGCCGAACAGCCCCGCGGCCTACGTGGGCCTCGAGTTCGGCGCCAGGGCCGGCGTGCACACCCCGGTCTCCGCCTGCGCCACCGGCTGCGAGGCCATCGGCTACGCGCTGAACATGATCCGCACGGGCCGGGCCGACATCGTCGTGTGCGGCGGCACCGAGGCGGCGATCCACCCGCTGCCGATCTCCGCCTTCGCCAACATGATGGCGATGTCGAAGAACAACGAGGACCCCAAGCGCGCCTCGCGCCCCTACGACAAGGGCCGCGACGGCTTCGTGCTCGGCGAGGGCTCCGGCATCGTCGTCCTCGAGTCCGCCGAGCACGCCGAGGCCCGCGGCGCCCGCGTCTACGCGGAGCTGGCCGGCGTCGGCTACTCCGCCGACTCGCACGACATCGCCCAGCCCGACCCGTCCGGCGAGGGCATCTCCGCGGCGATCCGCAACGCGGTGGCCGACGCCGAGGTGTCGCCCGCCCAGGTCGTGCACCTGAACGCGCACGCCACCTCCACCCCGCTGGGCGACACCGGCGAGCTGCGCGCGCTGCGGATGGCCCTGGGCTCCGACGCCGAGCACATCGCCATCTCCGCCACCAAGTCGATGACCGGGCACCTGCTCGGCGGCGCCGGCGGTATCGAGACGGTGTTCACCGTGCTGGCGATCAACGAGCTCGTCGCGCCGCCGACCATCAACATCACCGAGCTCGACGACGACGCCGACCTCGACATCGTCCGGGACGAGCCGCGTGCGCTCCCGGCCGAGACCGAGGCGGGTCCGATCGTCGCGCTGAACAACTCCTTCGGCTTCGGCGGCCACAACGTCGTGCTCGCGGTCCGCCGCTACTAGCGAGTGAGGACACTCCCCATGACTGTGACGACGGATTCGAAGCCCGCCAAGCCTTCCCGCGAGGACGATCCGCGCGGACCGCTCAAGCGGCTGTCCCGGCTGTTCGACGAGGGCACGCTCGAGTTGCTCACCCCCTTCGACGACTCCGGCTTCGTCGCCGCGATCGGCCTGGTCAACGGGGCCAAGGCGACCTCGTACGCCTCGGATCCGACGATCCAGGGCGGGGCGATGGGCTCGGCCGGCTGCAAGGCGATCCTGGTCGCCTACGACAGGGCGCTGTCCGAGGGCTGCCCGGTGATCGGCCTTTACCACTCCGGCGGGGCCCGGCTGGCCGAGGGCGTGCTCTCGCTGCACGCCGTCGGCGAGGTCTTCGCAGCGATGACCCGCGCCTCGGGCAAGGTGCCGCAGATCTCCGTGGTGCTCGGCCCGGCGGCGGGCGGCGCGGCCTACGGCCCGGCGCTGACCGACCTGGTGATCATGGGCCCGGCCGGCCGCGTGTTCGTCACCGGACCCGACGTGGTCCGCTCGGTGACCGGCGAGGCCGTGGACATGGACCGGCTCGGCGGGCCCGAGCCGCACGGCCGCCGCTCCGGCGTGGTGCACGTCGTCGCGCGGACCGACGACGAGGCGTTCGCCGAGGCCCGCAGGCTGGCCTGGCTGCTCGGCGACCAGGGCGTGCTCGACGTCGACGCGGTCGAGGACCGGGACCTGGCCGGGCTGCTGCCCGAGTCGGTCAAGCGCGCCTACGACGTGCACCCGCTCGTCGATGCGATCTTCGACGAGCCGGGCCTCGAGCTGCACCCGCGCTGGGCTCCGAACATCGTCACCGCGCTCGGCCGCTTCGGCGGACGCACCGTCGGCGTGATCGCGAACAATCCGCTGCGGCTCGGCGGCTGCCTCGACTCCTCCTCGGCGGAGAAGGCGGCCCGCTTCGTGCGGATGTGCGACGCCTTCGGGGTGCCGCTGGTGGTGCTGGTGGACGTGCCGGGCTACCTGCCGGGCGTCGGCCAGGAGTGGGACGGGGTGGTGCGCCGCGGCGCGAAGCTGCTGCACGCCTTCGCCGAGGCGGTGGTCCCGCGCGTGACCCTGGTCACCCGCAAGACCTACGGCGGCGCCTACATCGCGATGAACTCCCGCTCGCTCGGCGCGACCCGCGTGTTCGCCTGGCCGGGCGCGCAGGTCGCGGTCATGGGCGCGGTCGCCGCGGTGCGCATCCTGCACCGGCGCAAGCTCTCCGAGGTCCCCGAGGACCTGCGCCCGCAGGTGGAGCTCGAGCTCGCGGCCGAGCACGAGATCATCGCGGGCGGCATCGAGAAGGCCCAGGAGATCGGCGTCGTGGACGAGGTCGTGGACCCGGCCAAGACCCGCCGCGCGCTGGCCGCCGCCATCGCCGCCGCCCCGCAGCGGCGCGGGAACCACGGCAATATCCCGCTGTAAGTACGCTAGATCCTCTGCAAAATCTCGCGCACCCCGGCTTCCGGAGTACCGGAACCGGGGCGGCGCGGGAAGATAACGCTGATTGCACGTCAGACCCCCTGAGTGGTCACGATTTCGCTTCCCCCGAACGTGGGAGCGGACGCGTGGCCACTTCGCTTTTCCGCTCCGACCACAAGTTAAATCGGCGAAACAGTAGACGGGGGGTAGCGTCTAGGGGTCACAATCGGGTAAAGACTCTAGGAGGAAGGATCAAGGCCGGATGTCGACCGGCCCCGGCGGCGCACCCACCACTGCGCCGCCGCCGTCCAACGCGAGGGAGGGATACGTCATGTGGGTCGGGTACCGCTCGGTGTTCGGCGTGGACTGGAAGGAGGCCGCGCACGGGCCGCAGATCGCGGCCGACCGCATGGGGGCCTGGCTGCGCAACGAGGGCTTCGAGGAGCCCTTCGAGTCCGAGCCGGGGCGCTACAAGGTCGGCTCAGGGGCGATCCTGACCGTGACCGACGGGATTGCCCCCGGAAGGTTCAAAGCCGTCCGATATCGCCTCAGAGAGGCGCCCAGGGCCGGTGTGCACTGGTATACCTCGCTGACCTTTGTCTCGCTCTCCAGACGGCCGGACAAGGAGCTCAAAGAGAGCGGCTACTTCGTGGTCGAGGTGAGCGCGCGGGCGGAGGACGGGATCGGGGTGATCGACGAACGGGTGCGCACGCCCGATCTGACCGGCCTGGTGCTGGACGCGGTGACCGCCTTCGACGGGCCGGCCAGACTGACAACGTCGCCACAACTGCTCGGCGTGCGCGACATCGACGAGCTGATCACCGTGCTGTGCGATCCGGGCCGGCGGCTGCCGGCGATCGTGGCGGTGCCGGGGGAGGGCGACGAGCTCGAGCCCTGGCGGGTCCGGTTCACCGAGGCCACCCGGTACCTGCCCGGGATCGCCTCGCTCTACCTGCTCGACGACGAGGCGGGCCGCAAGCTCAACGGCGACTTCGAGTACCACTGGACGATGGCGGCGCTGCGCACCTTCCGGCCCGGCGTGGACCCGGCCAGCCGCGAGGACGCCGAGCGGCACCGCGTGCTCAAGGGCGAGCGGCTCGAGCACGAGATGGACGCGGTCCAGGCGATCCTGACCCACCGGATCCGCGCGGAGGCCGCGGCGGCGCCGCTGCCCCGGCCGCTGGACGAGGTGGCCGACGTGCTGTTCCAGGCGGGCGAGGAGCAGCGGGCCGAGGCGGCGCGGCAGCGGAAGTTCTACGCCGAGATCGACGCCGAGCTCGGCGCCGAGGGCGCCGGGCGCGAGCAGGCGCCGTGCTCGGAGGCCGCCGAGGCCGAGACGAGCCCCTTCGACCTGCTGGCCGACTCCTTCGGCGACTACCCGAACCTGCTGATCACCGCGGACTCCGGGCCGATGGGCGTGCTCGACAAGCACAAGGACGCGGCCACCTTCGCGGTCAAGGCCCGCGAGGCGCTGGCCGCGCTCGACTCCTACGCCGCGCAGCGCAGATCCGGGGCCTGGGAGGGCGGCGGCTTCCGGCGCTACTGCGAGGATTCCCGGCACGGCGGCCGGATCTATCCGGCCACGCAGGTGGCCTCGCTGGAGTCGGACACCGTGCGCCAGGACCCGAAGCTGGCCGAGCAGCGCAGGTTCCGGGTGCCGAAGGCGATCGACGCCAGCGGTTACGCGGAGTTCTGGGCGCATGTGAAGATCGGCAACTCCGGCCAGACCGCTCCGCGGCTGCACTATTTCGACGACACGTCCGGACCCACCGGCGCCGTCGTCGTCGGCTATATCGGACCGCATCTTCGCAATACCCGATCAAGCTGACTTGGGGTAGAGTCACGGCCGACGCACGGTAACGGCCGCTTATCGACCTCGAGGCAGGTGCCATGGTCGCGCAGTCGCGCGAGCACGGGTTCGACGACCCATCGGTCCCGCATCCGGCGCGTCGCTACAACTACTGGCTCGGCGGCCGGGAGAACTACAAGGCCGACCGGGCCTCGGGCGACGCGGTCGCCACCGCCATGCCGACCATCCGGACCAGCATCCGGGAGAACCGGGCGTTCCTGCGCCGCGTCGTGCGCTTCATGACCGAGTCGGGCATACGCCAGTTCCTCGACATCGGCCCGGGGATTCCGGCCCCCGACTGCACCCACGAGATCGCCCAGGCGATCGCGCCGGAGACGCGCGTGGTGTACGTCGACAACGACCAGGTGGTGATCGCGTACTCGCGGGCGCTGTTGCGCAACAACGCGATACCGGAGGGCGCGGAGGCCGACGACGGCTCGATCGTGGACCTGGCGCTGCCGCCGTGGGGGGACCAGGCGGAGGAGATCACCGAGGTCAACGGCTCGTCCGACGGGGAGCCTCGCAGGGGCCTGATCGGCCACGTGCTGGCCGACCTGTGCGATCCGGACCGGATTCTGCAGAATATAGAGACGCGCACGGTCATCGACTTCACCGAGCCGGTCGGCCTGCTGCTGGTGGCCGTCACGCATTTCTGCACCGACGACGCGGCCGTCTTCCCGGCCGTCGCCAAGCTGATCGACGCGCTGCCCTCGGGAAGCCTGGTCGCCTTCAGCCAGGTCGCCGCCGACTACGTGGACCCGCGCATCGTCACCCGCGTCGACAACGCCCTCGCCGACCACAACTCGGAATTCCGCTGGCGCTACACCTTCGAGTGCGCCCGCTTCGCGCAGGGCCTCGACCTCCTCGAGCCCGGCCTCGTCTCGATCGAGAAGTGGCGCGCCGACGACGAGCCCCAGCCCCGCCCGCCGTCCGCGGACGTCGGCATCTGCGCCTGGGTGGCCCGCAAGCCCTGAAACGGGGGCGGGTGCGGGTTCGAGTGCGTGTGCGGGAAGGGGCGCCCCTCCCCGCGCACACTTGTGTCTCTTCCTATAGACCGGCTAGATCACCGTGAGGTCCGCGCTCCGCGCGTCCTCGACGAGGTGCTGCCGGTACAGGCCCGACCGCGCCGTCCGCCGCCAGGGCCGGGCGCGCAGCACCGCGACCTCGACCTCCGCCGCCCCTTCGTCGAGGTCTGCCACGGTGATCGCGGAGGTCTGGCTCGCAGGGCACCTGGCCTGCCACGCGCCGGCGGGCGAGACCACGCCCGACGGAGCGGTCTCGGCGTGCCGCGCCCCCGTGGCGAAGCCGATCCAGTAGCTGTTCGTCGCCGCGAGACCCAGCGCCTCGGTGGCGAACACCGCCGTGTTCGCCGCGTCGGGGCCGCCGGTCGTGCTGAACTGGACGCAGTCCACGTCCAGCCGCTCGTACTCGGCGAAGAGCTCGGGGAAATGCACCTCCATGCCGAGCAGGCAGCCGAAGCGCACGCCGTCCACCTCGAACGTCCGCGGCTCGGTGCCGGGGGTGTAGATGTAGCTGACCTTCGTGTGCGACAGCATGCGCTCGTCGTATCGGGTCACCAGCCGACCCGCGTCGTCGATCACGTAGAGGCTGTTGTGCGGACGGTGCGGCGCCGTGAGCCGGTGCGGCGCGCCGAAGATGGTCCAGATCCCCAGCTCACCGGCGTACCCCGCGGTCTCCACCGCCTCGGCCCGCAGCACGTCCCACCGCATCCTGTCCCACTGCGCCGCGCCGACCCTGTCCGGGCCCTCGGCGGACAGCAGGTACTTGTTCGGGGCGCACAGCGCCCCCTCGGCGAAGTGCACGATCCGCGCTCCCGCCGCCCTCGCCTCGTGCATCAGCCGGCGCACCTCGCGCCCGCCCTCCCGCAGCGCCGCGGCGTCGCAGGGGTCTTCGTTGAGTACGGTCTGCGCCACCGCGAGCCGCACCCGCTTCGTTTCCGGCATGGTCTCCTCGTCTCCGGTCGGAGTCGGACGGAAGTGCCGGAGCGCGGTCGTGTACGACTCGCCGGTTTTGGCCGCACGGGCACGCACCCGGCGTTTGAGATTCCTGTTCGCTGTCACCGCGTCATCCGGCCTTCCACGCCTCGGGCGAGCTCCCCCGGCGAGCGTGTCCGAGACGATCGGACTGCGGATCGACAGCGACCTGAGACGAGAGTCCCTTTGCCTCCGCGAAAAGAGCCGAGCCGGGGACGGCCGGTGGAGGTGGGGCGTAGGCCACGCCTGGAAGATTCTGCCCTCGGCGGCGGGGCGGGGTCAAGGACGCCGCGCACCCGGCGTGGTCGGTACGATCTCGGCATGCCGACCCCCGAGTTCATCCTCGAGTTGCGCGAGAAGATCGGCCACGACCTGCTGTGGCTGCCCGGAGTCACCGGACTCGTCGTCGACGAGGCGGATCGGGTGCTGCTGGTGAAGCGCGCGGACACCTTTGCCTGGACGCTCATCGCGGGCTGCCTGGAGCCGGGCGAGCAGCCGGCCTCCGGCATCGTGCGCGAGATCTTCGAGGAGACCGGCGTGACGGCGGAAGTGGACCGCGTGTTGGCGGTCAATGCGACGCAGCGGATCCAATACGTCAACGGCGACCAGGCGGTGTTCATGGACGTCGCGTTCGTCTGCAGGCCGACCGGCGGCGAAGCGCGAGTCAACGATGACGAGTCCGTCGAGGTGCGCTGGTGCCCGATCGACGATCTGCCCAGCATGTCGGAGCACTTCGAATCGTGCGTGAAGCGGTACCTCGACGGTGTGGAGGGTGCTTGGTTCGCGCAGCCGTGAGCGCCGTCAGACCGCGTTGACGGCTCCCGTGGTCGAAGAATCGCGCGGCTGGCGCGCATCGAGCTTGGCCTCCAGCCGCTCACGGCAGGACGGCCACTCGGCATCGGTGATCGAGAAGATCGCGGAGTCACGCAGCGTGCCCTCCTCGCCGGGCGCCCAGGACCGCGACCAGTTGCGCAGCACACCCTCGAAGCGGGCTCCCACGCTCTCGATCGCCGCGCGGGACCGGGCATTGCGGGCGTCGGTCTTGAGGTCGAGGCGCGCCACCCCGAGCACCTCGAACGCGTGCCGGAACAGCAGGTACTTGGCCTCCGTGTTGATGCCGGTGCCCTGCGCGGAGGTGGCAAGCCAGGTGAAGCCGACCTCGATCGCATACACGTGCCCGTCCTCCAGGCGACGCGGGTCCCAAAAGGAGGTGACGCCCACCGCCCGACCGGACGCGCTATCGACCTGCGCATAGGGAACGAGCCGACCCTCCGCAGCTAGCGCATGCAACTGATCGACGTAGCCCGCGACCTCGTCCGTGGTCGAGGGGACCCACGTGTACGCAAACGACTCGCGTGACTGCGACGCGGCTGCGGCAAGGTCTGCGACGTGCCGGTGGTCAAGCGGTTCGAGGCGCACGAACCGGCCCTCGAGAATCGGGCCTTCGAGGTGGGGACTCATGCGGGGGACTTTAGCGGGGCACCTCGTTCCACGCGCTCAGCACCGGAACGTCGTGCTCGAAGCCGAGCCGCGAGACCGACGCCGTGTCGAGCTTGAAGCGGCTGCCCTCGCGGGCGGGCAGGCCGATCCAGCGGGCGGCGAGGACGCGCAGCAGGTGGCCGTGGGCAACAAGCGCTACATCGCCGTCCAGCGCCTCCGGGCCCTGCACCAGGGGCAGGACGCGGCTGATCACCCGGTCGCAGCGCTCGCCGACGTGCTCGACCGTCTCGCCGGGGAAGCCGTCGGGGCCGCCGGGGATGACGCCGTCGTGCCACAGGTACCAGCCAGGGGAATCCTGCTGGATCTGCGCCGTGGTGACGCCCTCGTAGCCGCCGTAGTCCCACTCCCACAGGTCGGGGTCGATCCCGTCCAGCGTGATTCCGGCCAGTTTGGCGGTCTCCTGGGCGCGCTGCGCCGGGCTGGACCAGGCGGCGGCGATCCGGCGGCCGGCTAATAACTCGTTCGCGGCGACGGCCTGCTCGCGGCCGTGGTCGGTCAGCGGCAGGTCGGTGCGTCCGGTGTGGCGGCCGTCCCGGGACCACTCGGTCTCGCCGTGGCGCAGCAGGATGATCTCTCCCATGGCAGCAACCGTAGCGGTTCGCGAAGTAGTACGCAGTCCGGGATCCGCTGTGAAAAGCTGGGGGCATGCCCTCGCCGATGCACATGCAGCAGCAGTCGCCCGCGATCGACCCGATCCTCTGGAAGGCCTTCCTCGAGACCCCGGGCTTCATGCCCGAGGACGAGGCGCGCGCCCTGTACGCCGCCGCGTTGGCCGGCGCCGAGGCGGGGGACCTCATCGAGATCGGGACGTACCAGGGCAAGTCGGCGATCCTGCTGGCGGGGGCGGCCCGCGCGGGCGGGCGGATGCTGCTCACGGTGGACCACCACCGCGGTTCGGAGGAGCACCAGCCGGGCTGGGAGTACCACGACCCGGAGCTCGTCGACCCGGCGGTCGGGCTGATCGACACGCTGCCGCTGGCCCGGCGTTCGCTCGCGCTGGCCGGGGTGGAGGACTCGGTGATGCTGGTCGTGGGGCGTTCGGGCGACGTGGCGCGGCTGTGGACCGGCGCCGCGGGCTTCGTCTTCATCGACGGCGGGCACACCGACGCCGCAGCGCAGACCGACTACGAGGGCTGGTCGCCGAAGCTCGTGCCCGGCGGGGTGCTGGCGATCCACGACGTCTTCCCCGACCCGGCGGACGGCGGACAGGCTCCGTACCGGATCTACCTGCGTGCGCTTGAATCAGGGGACTTCGATGAGGAGTCGGCGCATGGGTCGCTGCGGGTGCTGCGACGCAAGTAATCAGGGGCGGAACAGAGGCGCCGCGACAGTCGCGGCGCCGCCCGGGAACCTACGCCTTCTTATAGATCACGCCGCCGAGAGTCGCCGCGCGCTCGGCCATCTCCGGGCCGGGGCCGTCGTCCCACTCCGGGTCGTCCGGCGGGGTGTCGTGCCTGCGCCACAACGGCAGCTGCACCAGACCGGGCTCGATGAGCAGTGATGCGAAGTCGTCCACGATCTCGTGGATCTGCTCCTGCGAACGCGGCGTCAGGCCGATCTTCTCCTGCGCGGAGAGCAGATACACGGCCTCGTCGATCTCCACCATGCCGACCTCCTGCACGTGCTGCAGGGCGATCATGCTGCCCGCCGGCACCCAGTCGACGAGGGCGGCCAGGGCGGCCTTGGCGTCCTCGGGCTCCCTGATGTAGTCGAGCATTCCGAACAGCAGCACGCCGATCGGCCGGTCGAGCTCCAGGTGCTCGGTGACGTTGTCGTCGGCCAGCACGCAGCGCGGCTGGCGGAAGTCCCCGGCGACCACGGTCACGTCGCTGCCGGGTCGGCCGACGAGCAGGGCGCGGGCGTGCGCCAGGGTGATCGGGTCGTCGGCCACGTAGACGAAGCGGCACTCGTCGGTCAGCACGTCCTGGGCGATCCGGTCGTGGCTGTTGGCCACCGAGATCGCCGTGCCCAGCTGCAGGAACTGGGTGATCCCGGCGCCGGCCAGGTAGCGGATCACCCGGCGGCTGAACGCCTCCACGGCCCGGGCGCTGATCACCGCGTCCGGCCTGACCCGCAGGATCAGCGCCACCGCGTCCCGGTCGGCCTGGTAGTGGTCCTTGCCGCCGATCAGGTAGTTGTACATCCGGAAGGGGTGCGGCACCGTCGGATCGATCTCGGGGGGATCCCAGTCCGCGCCGATGGACAGGGTCCAGTCCGCGCCCGGGGCGTCGCCCTCGAACTCTGGTTCGGATTCGGTGGAGCCGGCCATCTCGCCTCCCGGTGCGGCGCGGCGCCGGGCCTTCGCCCGCACCGACGTCCTGACATGATAATTCGTCAGAGCGATATGCGACAACGGTCTTCGGCGAACCGGGAGTCGGCCGGATAAAGCGTCTACGAGTTCGAATATGCCGCAACAAAGCGGCTTGCCCCGCTCCGGCGGTCCAGGAGCGGGGCAAGCCAGTCAGCGGCGGCCCGGGGTCAGCCGTCCGGGGCGAGCTCAGGCGAGGTCGTCGAACTCGCCGTCCTTCGCTCCCGCGAGCAGGGCCGAGATCTCGGCCCTGGTGTAGATCAGGGCCGGGCCCTGCGGGTCGCGCGAGTTGCGCATGGCGACGCTGCCGTCCGCCAGGGCGGCGAACTCGACGCAGTTGCCCTGCGAGTTGCTGTAGCTGCTCTTACGCCAGGAAGCGCCGACGAGCTCGGTCGCCGCGGTCCCGTTGGCCGGTGTGAAGGTCATGGCTGGGCTCCTCACTGTTCTTCGCTGAGCTGATCTTCGAGTGCTGTCTTTCCCTGCCCTTCGACCATAGCGCCGGATCCAGTGCCGATGCACGTGCATCGGCCAAAGAATCTGCAAATTCGCGGAAGCGTCGGAGGCGTGCGTGCGGAGGCGTGCGGTGCGCTACCGGCGCGTATGGAGCGAAGGTGCGCGCCGGTGTGGATTCATGTCAGGGCACTCATGGATGAATCCGGGCATGCGGCGGTGATCCGGCGGTGCCGGAGATCGAACGTGGAACTCAGAGCTCGAACGCCGCCCAGACGGCCTTGCCGTCCGGCAGGTCCTCCCAGTCCCACTCCGCGGCCAGCGCGTCGACCAGGATCAGGCCGCGGCCCGACTCGGCCGTGTCGGCGGCCTCCTCCCGCATCGGCGGCAGCGGGCTGGAATCGACCACCCGGCAGGTCAGCCGGCCGCCGCTCAGATCCAGCTCGAGCCGGATCGGCGCCGCCAGGGCCTCCGTGCCGTCGCCGGTATGCAGCAGGGCGTTCGTGACGAGCTCGGAGACCACCAGGTCTACGTCCTCGACCAGGTGCCCGAGGCGCCAGTCGTTGAGCATCGTCCGGGCGGAGCGCCGGGCGCGCCCGGCCGCCTCGGGGACCGGATCGAGCCGGAAGACGGCGGTACGCACGAATTCGACCGGGTCAACCGCTCCGCAGGTGTCTGCGGAAGTCGCGAGCGCCATGGGGGCATCCGTAGAAGTCGAGGGCCAGTCCTGTGGCTCGCCGGTCGTCCCCAGGACGGGGGGCTGTGCGTCGAGCCCGGTGTTGCTTGGGTTGCCTGCGGTGCAATTGCGCGGGATCCCCGACCAGGCCGGGGAGTTCGGCGTACGAATCAGCATTCGCCTGTTCCCTCCAGATTGCAAGCGTCGATGCAAATGCCGATGGAGCGCGTGCCGATGCACTTGCATCGTAGCGCCGATGCGACGCTCTGTACGGCATCTTGGGCAAAGGCTCTTCAATTAGTCCTGACCAGGTGGCAAACTTGCGGGCACAGGTACCTAGGGTGGGAGAAGCCAGACTTATGGACGGCGCGGGAGACAGCTCCACCGTGCGCCGCATCCTGCTTGGGACCGTGCTGCGCAAGCTGCGCGAGGGTCGGAACATCTCGATGAAGGAGGCCGGCTACCACATCCGCGGCACCGAGTCGAAGATCAGCCGGATGGAGACGGGCAAGGTCTCCTTCAAGGAACGCGATGTCGCGGACCTGCTGACGCTCTACGGCGTCGACGACGGCAACGAGCGCGAGCAGATCCTCAACCTCGTCAACGAGGCCAACACGCTCGGCTGGTGGCACACCTACAGCGAATCACTGCCCGGATGGTTCGAGGCCTTCGTCGGCCTGGAGACCGCCGCCTCGATCGTGCGCACGTACGAGGTGCAGTACATCCCGGGTCTCCTGCAGTGCCCTGAGTACGTCCAGGCGGTCGTGCGCGCGAACCGTACCCTGACGCAGGAGGAGGTCGACCGCCGGGTTGAAGTGCGGGTGCGCCGCCAGGACGTGCTCGACCGCCCCGGCGCCCCGGTCTTCTGGGCGGTGCTGGACGAGGCGGCGCTGCGGCGTCCGATGGGCGGCGTCGAGTCGATGCAGCCGCAGATCGAGTTCCTGATCAACAAGGCGGACCAGCCGAACGTGACGATCCAGCTGCTGCCCTTCTCGGTCGGCGCGCACGCGGCCGAGGGCGGCGCCTTCGCCATCCTGCGCTTCGCCGAGCAGGAGCTGCCGGACGTCGTCTACCTCGAGCACCTGACGGGCGCTCAGTACCTCGACCGGCCCGAGGACGTCGAGCAGTACGCCCGGGTGATGGACCGGATCTCAGTGGACGCGCTCACCCCCGAGGACACCCTCAAGGCGCTCAAGCAGTTCGCGCTGCTCTCGTCGTCGCGCCGCTCGCGCTGAGCTTGTCCGGGTCCGGCAGCCCGGCGGGCAGGTCGGCGCCGCCGAACACGGTGCGGGTGGCCGGTTCGCCGCCGAGCGCGGCCAGCGCCAGCAGCAGCGAGCCGGCCGTCCACGTGGTCTTCTCCTCCGGCCAGATCGCGTTGTCCGCGTACACGTAGCCGGTCCAGTAGAGCCCGTCGAGGTCGCGCAGGTGCCGCACGTCGGCCAGCAGCCGGCGCGCCCGCTCCGGCCATCCGGCGGCCCACAGGGCGATGCAGAGTTCGAAGGTCTCGCCGCCGGTCACCCACGGCCGGTCGTCCACGCAGCGGGTGCCGAGGCCGGGGACGACGAAGCGGTCCCAGCCCGCGTCGAGTCGCGCGTGCGCCGCCTCGCCGCGCAGCGCCGTGCCGAGGACCGGGTAATACCAGTCCATCGAGTAGCGGTCCTTGGCGGCGAAGACCCCGGATGACGGTTCGTCACCGAAGCCGCCGGCCGACGCCACCGCGGCGCCGAGCCGCAGCGCCGCTTCCGTCCACTCCAGTGCGTGCCGTGGTTCGCCCATCCGGTCCGCGATCGCGACTGCGCAGCGCAGCGCCTGGTACATCGAACTGCATCCGGTCAGCAGCGCCTCGTCCGAGTCCGGGTTCCAGCGGATCGCGCCGTCCGGGCGTTGCAGGTCGAGGACGAATTCGATCGCCTGGTACACGGCGGGCCACAGTTCGGCCAGGGCGGCGCCGTCGCGGGTGGTCAGCCAGTGGTGGTAGACCCCGACAGCGAGGTACGCGGTGAAGTTCGCATCCTTGGTCTTGTCCGTCGGTTCCGCGGCGCCTTGAGGGGTGTCGGCGTAGTTGGCGTACCAGGACCCGTCGGCGTTCTGACGGTCCGCCAGCCAGCGGTACGCCCGCCGCGCCGCGAGCGCGCGTCCCGTCGTGTCCAGCGCCATCGCCGACTCGACGTGGTCCCACGGATCGGTCTTGTCCCCGTGGAACCAGGGGATCGAACCGTCCGGGCGCTGCACCGCGGCGATGCTCGCGGCGGTGCGTTCGATCTGCGCAGGGGTGAGGATCCCGGCGCGCGCCAGGTGTGCGATGCTCATGCGTTCTTGACGGCGTAGACGACCAGGCTCTTTCCAAGTATCGGGTTGAGCACCGATTCGCCGATGCGCGTGGTCTTCGGGCCCTTCATGATGTCCCAGACCAGCATCTTGTGGTAGGTCTGCACGAGTTTCGAGGAGTCGTTGTCCACCCCGACCGCGCACTTGAGCCACCAGTACGGAGAGTGCAGCGCGTGCGCGTGGTGCGAGCCGTACGGGGCCAGCTTGACCTCGCGCAGCCTGCGGATGATCTGCGAGCGCTTGTAGATGCGCACGTGGCCGCCCTCGACCTCGTGGTACGCGTCGGACAGCGCCCAGCAGACCTGCTCGGGGAACCAGCGCGGCACGGTCACCGCGAGCTTCCCGCCGGGCTTCAGGACCCGTTCGAGCTCGGCGAAGGCGCGCGCGTCGTCCGGCAGGTGCTCGAGCACCTCGGCCGCGACCACCTTGTCGAAGCTGGCATCCGGGAACGGCAGCCGGTACGCGTCCCCGCGCACCGCCATCGCGGTGGCGTCCTCGGGCACCTCGCCGGCCTCGCGCATCGCCGCGAACATGCCGTTGACCGACTCCATCTCGGCCATCGAATAGTCCAGCGCGACCACGTGCGCCCCCTGGCGCAGCAGCGCGAAGGAATGGCGCCCGGCGCCCGCGCCCAGGTCGAGCACCCGCTCACCGGGAACGATCGGAAAGCGGTCGAAATCGACGGTCAGCATGCCTTCTCCATCTGCACCCGGCTCGGCCCGGCGGCGACGGCAGAAGTCGCGCCGGGGGAGGCTGCGGGCGGAACGGTCGGGTTGAGCGGATGGGCTGGTCCTCGCAGGCAGGATATCGACCGCACGGCGGTCAGCATCCCGCCGCCAGCGTGGCGCGGTAGCGTTCGGCGGTCGCGGCCGCCGCGGCCCGCCAGGTGAAGCGCGTCACCGCGCGTTCCCGGGCGGCCGAGCCGAGCAGCTCGCACAGATCCGGATCCCCCAGCAGCTTCGCCAGCGCCGCGGCCAGCGCCTCGACGTCCCCCGGCGGCACCGCCAGCGTCGTCTCCCCGTGCACGCCCGCGACCTCCGGGATCGCGCCGCCGGTGGTGGACACCAGCGGCAGGCCGACCGCCATCGCCTCGACGGCCGGCAGCGAGAAGCCCTCGTAGAGCGAGGGGACGCAGGCCACCTCGGCGGTGCGCAGCATGTGCACGAGGTCTTCCTCGCTCAGTTCGGAGACGAAGCGCACGCAGCCGCCGAGCCCGTACCGCTCGATCGCCTGCTCCACCGCGCCGCCCGGCTTGGGCCTGCCGATCACGGTCAGCTCGGCGTGGTCGTACTCGGCGCGCACCTTGGCGAAGGCGTCGACGAGCACGCCGAGGCCCTTGAGCGGGGAGTCCGCGCTGGCCGTGGTGACGATCCGGCCGCGCACCTTGGGCACCGCCGGGTCGGGGCTGAACCGGTGCACGTCCGTCCCGATCGGGATGGTGCTGATCCGGTCAGGCAGCACCCCGTAGTGCTCGCTGATCTGCGCCGCCGAACTGGAGGAGACGGTGATCACCTCGGACAGCCGGCGCGCGACCCGGCCCTGCATCTTGGTGAACGCGTACCAGCGGCGGGTGGTGACCCGTTTGAAGCCGCTGGCCGCCGCGAGGTCCAGCGCGCGGTCCACCTGGATCGGGTGGTGGATCGTGGCGACGGTCGGCAGGCCGAGGCGCGGCAGCCGCAGCAGGCCGTAGCCCAGGCACTGGTTGTCGTGGACGAGGTCGAACTCGGCGCGGCGGCGGGCGAGCAGCCGGGCGGCGCGCAGCGAGAAGGTGTTCGGCTCGGGGAAGCCCGCGGTCCACATCGTGCCGACCTCGAGCAGGTCGATCAGGTCGCGGTACTCGCGCGGGCGCGGGGTGCGGAAGGGGTCAGGCTCGCGGTAGAGGTCGAGGCTCGGGACCGGGGTGAAGCGCACCCCCTCATCCAACACGGGATAGGGCTGTCCGGCGAAGACCTCGACGGTGTGGCCGAGCGCGGCGAGCTCGCGGGAGAGATTCCTGGTGTAGACGCCCTGGCCTCCGGAGAAAGGATTGCCCCGGTAGCACAGCAGCGCGATGCGCAGCCCTTCGCCGTCGAACGCGGCACTCCGTGTCACGCCCGGCTCCTCGCTACCCATCGCCCTCCGGCGCGCCACGCGGCGGCCTTGATGCGCGCAGATACTATCGTTCGCAGATACTACCAGTCGGTAACTAATCGGTCGCGGCCCAGTTCGGCCGCCGGACACTCCCTCCGTGCAGGATCGCACGGAGGGAACGCACTGTGGCGCGACGGCGCACGGGGGTGGCCTACAGCAGGTCGTAGAGCAGATGGGTGAGCAGTCCTTCGTGGATGACGACCACGGCGCACAGCCCGCTCTTGATGACGATCGGCGCCTGCGCGGCGCTCACCACGCAGACGGTGCCCTTCACGCCGTCGGCCGACGAGTCGGTGTGCGCGGTGCTGGTGGCGGCCGATGCGGAACCGGCCGCGGCGAGCGTGGCCAGTCCGGCGAGAGCGCCGGTCGCGGCGATGGTCGCGAGGCGGCGGTGACTGCGGGCCATGGGAACCTCCTGGTTCTAGCCGGGCGATCGATCTGATCGTCATACCGGCGTCAGGGGGATGGCCCGGCCGCCCGGGGCCGGAAACGCGCGTTCCCCCGTCCCGGGCGGATTTCGCCCTGGACGGGGGAACGCGTGCGAGCCCGGGTTGCGCGGCCTGGGCGGTGAGGGTGCGGGATACGCGGGGACCGGTGCCGCGGACGTCGTTGTCGTCGGCTCCGGCCGCGCGGGGTCCCGCTCGGGTGTCGGGAAGCCGCCGCTGCTGCGCGCGGCCCCGGCGGGTGGAAGGAGTTGGCTAGAGCAGGGCGGCCAGGATGTGGCCGACGTCGACGAGCAGGTCGCCGAGCAGGCCGTAGTGGTGACACGGCGGCGGAGTGTCGCCGGAGCCGTCGAAGTGAAGCGCGGCGCTCGCCTGCACCGGGGCGACCGGTGCGGGCACGGTGGCCGCGGAGGCGGTCCCGGCGCAGGCCAGGACGGCGATGCCGAGCGCGCCGCCGGCGGTGGCCAGGCGACGCGCGAGGGTGCGGGTCATTGGAAATCCTCCGAGTGTCTGCTCGGCCGGACGGCCGAGACATCTGATCAACCGTCAAGTTCCAGATGTACACCCTCGGAAAACTCTTACTACTCCGTCCGGGCAGGTCGGGGCAGGTCCGGCGCCATCTTCCTGAGCAGGTCGCGGAACACGATCCGCTCGTCGCGCTCGAGGCCGCGCAGCGGCTCCGCGGCGAAGGTCAGGTCCGCCCACACCTTCGCGTACAGCTCCCGGCCGGCCTCGGTCGGCGCGATCAGCTTGACCCGCCGGTCCTGCGGATCGGTGCGCCGGTCCACCAGGCCGTGCTTCTCCAGACGGTCGACGAGGCCGGTGACGTTCGAGGGCTCGCAGCGCAGCACATAGGCGAGCTTGCTCATCGGACGGGGCTCGGTGATCACCAGCGCGAGCAGCCGGGCCTGGGCGCCGGACAGACCGTGCGTCCCGGAGACCTCGTCGTAGTCCGCGAAGAAGCGCCCGGTCAGTTCGGACAGGGCGGTGACCACCTCGAGGTCGAGCGGATCGCGATGGGTCATGGCTCCAGGGTAACTCAAAGGTTCAGTAACTGAAGCATTTGACGGGCCGCGCCTCGTCGATCTACGATTACTTCAGTAACTGAACCTTCATGTTCCTGAAGTACGCCCCCCGACGCAGTGTGGCTGCTCCCGGATCCACCCGAACCACCTGGAGGAGCGGATCATGACCGCGACCGTGCCGGACCGCCGCGTGGCGCCGGTTTCCCCGGCCCCCGTGCGGGGCGCCAAGCCGGGATTCATCCTGACCGCTCTCGTCCTGGCGATGCTGGCATTCACCATCGTGCAGACCTCGGTCGTGCCGATCCTGCCGACCCTGGCGAGCGCCTACCACCTGACCACGGCCACCGTGGCCTGGGCGATGACCGCCAACCTGCTGGCCGCGGCCGTGCTCACCCCGCTGCTCGGCCGGATGGGCGACCTCTACGGGCGCAAGTGGGTGCTCGTGCTGTCCGTCGGCGGCCTGGTGGCCGGCTCGGCGCTGGCCTTCTCCGTGCACAGCTGGACCGTGCTGCTCGTCGCCCGCGTGCTGCAGGGCTTCGGCGGCGGCATCCTGCCGCTGGCCATCGCCGTCATCCGGGACGAGCTGCCGCGGGAGAAGGTCACCGGCGCCGTCTCGCTGGTCTCCGCCTCGCTCGGCGTCGGCTCCGGCCTCGGCATGGTCGCCACCGGCTGGGTGATGGAGCACTGGACCTACCAGACGGTCTTCCTGATGGGCCTGGTCGTCGGCGTGTTCGCGCTGGCCGCCGTGCTGGTCGCGATCAAGCACGACCCGGTCGAGGACCGCAGCGGCTCGATGGACCCGCTCGGCACCGCCCTGCTCGCCGGCTGGCTCAGCGCCCTGCTGCTCGCGCTGTCCGAGGGCGAGACCTGGGGCTGGGGTTCGGCCTCGATCATCGCCCTGTTCGCGGGCGCCGCCGCCGTCCTCGCGCTGTGGGTCTTCGTCGAACTGCGCACCAAGCACCCGCTGGTCGACGTGCGGGTGCTGGCGAGGCCCGCGGTGGCCGTGCCGAACGTCGCCGGGTTCTGCGTCGGCTTCGTCATGTACGCCTCGTTCACCATGCTCGCCGACTTCACCCAGACCCCGAGCCTGGTGGGCTACGGCTTCGGCGCGAGCATCCTGCACTCCGGCATCCTGCTGCTGCCCTCCGCGGCCGGCTCCTTCCTCGGCGCTCCGATCGGCGCCCGGCTGATCAAGGCCGTAGGACCCAAGATCCCGATGGCCCTCGGCGGCCTGCTGGCCGGAGCGGCGCTGCTGTTCCTCGGCTTCCAGCACGGCAGTCAGGGCGACGTCTACGCCGCCGCCGGCGTCATGGGCCTCGGCATCGGCCTGGCCTACGCCGCGATGCCCGCCTACATCAACGGCGCCGTCCCGGTGCAGCAGGCCGGAATCGCCAACAGCGTCAACGCCGTGCTGCGGACGGTCGGCGGCGCGGTCGGCACCGCCGTGGCCGGCGTGATCCTCAGCTCGAAGACGATCAGCGCCGCGCTGCTCGCGCACACCCCGCTGGCCGGGATGTCCTTGCCGACCGACGACGCGTACAAGACCGCGTTCATCGTCTGCGGAGTGCTCGGCCTCGCCGCCGCCGTCGTGCCGTTCCTGGTGCGGGCCAAGCGGAACGCCGCCTGATTCACGGCCCTCGGCCCCCTTTGCGCATCGGTGCGCGAAGGGGGCATTTTGCTGCCTGACGTCTCGCCGGCTCCCCGCGCCAGGTTTCGCCAGGGTTCAGTGTCACCCATTCGAGTGCATTGCTCCTTGCTCGTGCTCCGGCTTGAAAATTACCGTGGCTTGTCGAGCTGATGTTCGACTTCGTAGTCGGTGCGGTAGGAGGCGGCAGTCGTGGCGGGTGAGTTGTGATTCGGGCGTATCGGTTCGCGTTGGATCCGACGCCGCGTCAGGCACGGGATCTGGTCCGGCACGCGGGCGCCGCGCGGTTCGCGTTCAACTGGGGCTTGGCGGCGGTGAAGGCGAACCTGGGGCAGCGTGAAGCCGAGCGTACGTACGGGATCGCCGAGGATGATCTGACGCCTGTGCTGAGCTGGTCGATGTATTCGCTGCGCAAGGCGTGGAATCAGGTCAAGGGCGAGGTCGCGCCGTGGTGGGCGCAGTGCTCGAAGGAGGCGTACGCCAGTGGTCTGGCCCGGTTGGCCGCAGCATTGAAGAACTGGTCGGATTCGAAGCGCGGTAAGCGCGCCGGGCGCGCCGTCGGATTCCCCGGGTTCAAGTCGCGCAGGACGGTAGTACCGTCGGTCATGTTCACCACTGGCGCCATTCGGGTCGAGCCCGATTGTAAGCATGTGACGCTGCCGCGCCTCGGCGCGATCAAGACACACGAGTCGACCCGGAAACTCCACGAGAAGATCGAGGCGGGTGCGGCGCGGATCCTGTCCGCGACGGTCCGCTTCGAGCGCGGCCGCTGGCATGTGGCCTTCATTGTCGACGCGCTCCACGTGCATGTCGCGCCGCGCCGTCCGGACGCCGTGTTGGGCGTGGACCTCGGGATCAAGACGCTCGCGGTCCTGTCCGAGGGCGAGCCCGTCGAGAACCCGCGGCACTTTGACGCCAGCCGCCGGAAGCTGGCTCGCGCGTCGCGCACCGTCTCCCGCCGTCAAGGGCCCGACCGTCGCACCGGGCAGAAGCCGTCGAACCGGTGGACGCGGGCGAACGTCGCTCGTAACAAGGTCCACCACAAGGTGGCGGCGCAGCGGCGTGACGGTCTGCACAAGCTGACCACGAAGTTGGCGAAGCAGTACGGCACGATCGTGATCGAGGACCTGAACGTCGCCGGTATGGTCCGCAACCGGAAACTGGCCCGGCTGATCTCGGACGCCGGGTTCGGCGAGTGCCGACGTCAACTCACCTACAAGACCCAGTGGTACGGCGGCCGGCTCGTGGTAGCGGACCGCTGGTACCCCTCAAGCAAGACGTGCTCGGGCTGCAAGACAGTGAAACCCAAACTGTCCCTCGCCCAACGCACCTTCACCTGCGAACACTGCGGCCTGGTCATAGACCGTGACCTGAACGCATCGATCAACCTGCGCGACCTGGTCGCGCGCGTCGCCGGGAGTGGCCCGGAGACGCGAAACGGACGTGGAGCCGACCGCAAGACCAGGCCCCGCCTGGCAGGTGGCGCAATCCCGCGAACGCGGAAAGAACCGTCAACCCCGCACCCGGCGAACGCCGGGATTAGACGGGAACCTTCGCCCGGCAACGGGCGGATCTCTCAGATTCACTGAACCTGAACGGAACGGCCGAGTCGTTATCGGAAAAGCATTGACTCGCGTCGTGGTCTACCTGACCATTGAGTCCTTTGGTTTCGAATCATGGAGAGAATGGAGGTCGGATGTCAGAGATAGATCCCTGGGCGCTGCCCCAGGGCGGGGTGAGCGACGCGGGGACCGGGATCCCGGGAG
>Ga0185299_10002600_pt1 | contig 27190 bp, 24 predicted proteins | sample PaiPotPPA55metaG_FD_128002 | JGI IMG/M metagenome (GOLD analysis project Ga0185299, IMG submission 128002) | Iron sulfur acid spring bacterial and archeal communities from Banff, Canada, to study Microbial Dark Matter (Phase II) - Paint Pots PPA... ...
CCTCGGCCCGAGCCTGGTCAGCGTGCAGAACCAGTTCTCGCCGACCTTCCGTTCGAGCGAGGCCGAGCTCTACCTGTGCAACGAGCTGGGCCTGGCGTTCCTGCCCTGGAGCCCGCTCGGCGGCATCACCAACGCCTCAGCACTCGGCGACCGCTTCGCCGCGTACGCCGAGATCGGCGCGGCGCACGGGGTGAGCCCGCAGCAGGTCTGCCTGGCCTGGATGCTGGCCAAGGCGCCGGTCGTCATCCCGATCCCCGGGTCTACGCGCCCTGAGACGATCCGCGACTCGGTCGCCGCCGAGCACCTTGAGCTCACCGCCGAGGAGCTCACCCGGCTGGACGCCGCGTAGCACCACGTAGAATTGGATCCAGACGGGTCCCCGCGTTCGCCCCGGGATCCGTCTGACATCCCATGGAGGGTCCCCGACCGGGAATACGCGCGCCGCTGCCGTGTTCAAGCCCGTGTGACCTCCGGGTGACAGCGCCGTCGCCGTCCGACTCGTATCTACCTGCGAAAGTTGGCCCGCGTAATGCCTTCCGGCGCTGCCCGCCGTGCCCTGCTCGCCCTAGCCGTCGGCGGATTCGCCATCGGCACGGGAGAGTTCGTGATGATGGGGCTGCTGCCCCAGGTGGCCTCCGACCTGTCCGTCTCCATTCCCCGCGCGGGCGAGCTGATCTCGGTCTACGCGCTCGGCGTCGTCGTCGGCGCCCCGCTGCTGACCGCCGCCTCCGTCCGCTTCCCGCGCAAGACCGTGCTGCTGGTCCTGATGAGCTGGTTCGCCGCGGCCAACCTGCTCTCCGCGATCGCCCCCACCTTCGGCCTCGTGATGCTCGCCCGCTTCGCCTCCGGCCTGCCGCACGGCGCCTTCTTCGGCGCGGGCGCGGTCGTGGCCGGCGGGCTGGTCGAGCGCAACCGCGCCAACAGCGCGATGGCCGTGATGTTCGCCGGCCTGACCATAGCCAACATCGTCGGCGTCCCGCTCACCACGGTCCTCGGCCAGCACACCGGCTGGCGCTCGGTCTACGCGATCGTCGGACTGATCGGACTATTGGCCGTCGCGGCGATAGCCTTCGCCGTCCCCGGTGAGAAGAAGAATGCCGGAGACGTGCCCGCGGCCCAGGTCTCGATCGTGCACGAGCTGCGCGCCTTCGCGAAGCCCGAAGTCTGGCTCGTCCTCGGCATCGCGATGCTCGGCGGCGGCGGCCTGTTCGCGACCTTCAGCTACATCACGCCGATGATGACGAACGTGACCCACTACGCCGACTCGAGCATCACCTGGCTGCTGGTCCTGTTCGGCCTAGGCATGACCGTCGGCAACCTCGCCGGCGCACGCATGTCCGACCGCTTCCCCGCGCGCACGCTGCTGTGGTCGCTGGTCGCGGAGATCGTCGTCGCGGCGGCCTTCCTCGGCGCCGACCACAACAAGATCTCGGCCGCGATCGGCATCTTCCTGTTCCCGCTCACCGCCCTGGCCGGTCTCCCCACCCTCCAGGGCCGCATCATCGCCCTGGCCGGCGGCGCCCCGAACCTGGCCGCGGCCTCGATCCAGGCGGCGTTCAACATAGCCAACTCCATCGGCGCGTACCTCGCGGGCCTGGCCATCACCGCAGGCTATGGATACAGCTCGCCCAACCTCGTCGCCGCGGTCCTGGTCGCCATCGGCCTCGGCCTCGCCATCGTGGCCACGCTCGTCGAGCGTCGGCATGGTGCGGGGGCAGACGACGTGGAGGAGCTCGTCGTCGCTGAGGAACGCGAGCCCATCGCGGCCTGAGTGGCCCGACTTCTGTCAGTGGCTCCTGGTAAAAATCAAGACATGGCGCATCGGACAAGTGCAGGGCCCGGGACCGAGATCACCGTCGTGCCCGCGAACGAGGCTTCGTGGGATGACCTGCAGACGGTATTCGGCGACCGGGGCGATGCGCACGCGTGCCAGTGCCAGCGGTACAAGATGGGCAACTCGAGCTACGCGCCGGAGCCGCGTGAGGTTCGGGCGCAGGTGCTTCGCGAGGAGACCGAGTGCGGGCAGCCGGATGCGAGCTCGACGACTGGGTTGGTCGCCTATCTCGAGGGCGAGCCGGTCGGCTGGTGCAACGTCGAGCCGCGCACCGCGTTTCCCCGGCTGCGCACGACCCGGATCCCGTGGCCAGGGCGGAGCGAGGACAAGAACGACGCGAGTGTGTGGGCGGTGACCTGCTTTTCGGTGCGTGCCGGGTATCGGCGGCGCGGGGTGACGTATGCGCTCGCGGCGGCAGCCGTTGATTTCGCGCGGGAACGCGGGGCGCGGGCGCTGGAGGGGTATCCGATGGTAACTGCCGAGCCCGGGCAGGAGATCAGCTGGGGGGAGATGTTCGTCGGCAAGCGCAGCGTGTTCGCGGCGGCCGGGTTCCGCGAGGTGAGCAGGCCGACGAAGCGGCGCGTGGTGATGCGGATCGACTTCCAGATGGAATAAGAGTACGTAGGTCAGGCCAGGCCCACGGTCGGGATGACCTTGTGCACCTTCGTCGGGGCGTCCGTCCTGAACCGGGGCGGCGTGGGCGGTCCCGGGGGCCGGGTGGCCTGCGGTGGCATCGCGCGGTCCAGCAGCTTGATCGCGTTGACCAGCGGCACCGGCCGCGAGTAGAGGTACCCCTGGCCGAAGTGGCAGGACGCCTCCACGAGCAGCTGTTCCTGCCGGGCCTCCTCGATTCCCTCGGCCACGACGCGCATCCCGACCGCTTTGGCGATCTGGATGATGCCGCGCACGACCTCGGCGCGGGCCGGCGAGGAGTCCATCGTCGTGATGAAGGACCTGTCCACCTTCAGCACGTCGAAGGGCAGGTCGGGCAGGTAGCTCAGCGCCGAGTGGCCGGTGCCGAAGTCGTCGATCGCCAGCGAGAGGCCCATCGCCTTGAGCTCGCGCAGGGTGTCCAGCATGCGGCCGCTCTCGCCGAGGATCGAGCTCTCGGTGATCTCCAGGCACAGCGCCTCGGCCGGGACGCCGATCTCGTCGAGCACCGACGCGACCTCGGCAGTGAAGTCCGGCTCGGCCAATTGCAGCGCCGAGACGTTCACCGCGACCCGCAGCGGCCGGTCCGGCGCCATCATTCTCCTGAGATGCGCGAGGTCGATCACCGCCTGACGCAGCGCCCACGAGCCGAGCGGCACGATCAGGCCGGTCTCCTCGGCCAGCGGCACGAAGCGGTCCGGCGGGATCGCGCCCTGGTCAGGGTGCTGCCAGCGGCTGAGCGCCTCGAAGCCCACGACCGTGCCGTCACGCAGGTCCACGACCGGCTGGTAGTGCAGGTTCAGGCCGTTGCCGGACAGCGCCGCCGACAGGTCCTCGCGCAGTGCCACCCGGCTGAGCGCGGCCTTGAGCATCGTGGGCTGATACACCCGCCACGGCCTGCGCCGGTCGTTCTTCGCCTCGGCCATCGCGAGCCCGGCCCGGCTGATCGCGTCGTGCGCGTTCGCCACCCCGGCCAGCGGCACCGCGCCGACGATCACGTCCGCGGTCACCAGCTCCGTGCCGAGGTCGAAGGGTCCGGACAGCTCCACCTGAAGCCGCCTGGCCAGGGCCGCGGCATCGTGGCAGCCGTAGTCCGCGGGGATGGCCAGCGCGCCGAAGACCGCGCCCGTCACCCGCGCCGCGTCGTCCGCGAGCGTCTCGAGCCGCCGGGCCAGCGCGACCGTCACCCGGTCCAGCGTGCGCAGCCCTCGCAGATTATTGATGTCCCAGAGATTGTTGATCTGCAGCAGCGCCACGACCGGTGTCGTTCCCGGCTGCGAGCCGAAGGGCTCGATCAGCGCAGCCTCGATCTGCGCGATGAAGCGGTGGCTGTTGCCGAGGTCGGTCTGCGCGTCGTGGAACGCCAGGTGCGTCAGTTCCCGTTGCAGCCGCTTCTGTTCCGTCACGTCGCGTATCGTCAGCACGAGCCCGCCCACGGTCGGGTCCGTGCGCAGGTCGGCGAAGCGCACCTCGAGCTCCAGCAGTTCCTGCCCGCGCTGGACGGTCCAGTACTCCGGAATCCGGTCCTCCAGCGCGTCGTACGGCAGCGCCAGCCGTCCGCGCACCGCCTGCGCGTTCACCGTGCCGAACACCTCGTCGGCCGTGACGTGCGAGTAGTCGCGCTCGCCGAGCAGCGCGCGTGCCGACGGGCTGGCGAAGCGGACCGCGCCGCAGCCCGAGACGATCATGATGACGTCGGCGGCGTTGCGCACCAGGGTCTGGAAGTGCGCCTCGCTGGCCCGCCGCGAACGCTCCGCGGCCAGCCGCACTCGGTCGAGGGCGTGCCCGGCCTGCGCGGCGAGCAGTTCCAGCGGGCCCCGGTTGGCCGCGAGATCGGACTCGTCGCCGACGATTCCCAGCGCGATCTGCGCCGTATCCGCGGACTGGCCCGGGGCGACGACCGTCAGGTGCGGCTTGCCGTGCAGCACCCGGTCCACCCGGGCGGACGGCCGCGCGTCGTCCACGGCGCGCTCGGCGGCCTCCTTGTCGGTGGCGAAGGTGGCCGACGCGCTCGGGCCCTCCGGACCGTTCGCGCAGACGACGATGCCGCCGTGCCGGGTCGTGGTGCACGAGTCGACCGCCGCCACCGTGGAAGACAGCACCCGCGCGGTGTCCGGAGCCCCGGCGAGCGCGACGGTGATCGAGCGGATCGCCTCGTCCGCCTTGAAGCGGCGCCAGGCGTCGCGCAGCAGCAGGCAGACCGTCGCGACCAGGAAGATCATCACGAGGTTCGCAAAGTCCGGCCGCGCGATCTCCAGCGGCGGCCCCAGCAGCGCGATGGCCAGCAGGGTCGTGGTCGACAGCGTCGGGCGGCGCAGCGGGGCCGAGCCGGTCGGCACGGACCACGCGGGCGCCGGCTCGGGGACCGCGCGCTCGACCACCTCGTCCTGCGGCGGCTGCACGGGCAGGATCGTGAATCCGCCGAGCAGGGCCAGCCCGCTCAGCCAGATCAGCCGCATCGCGGTGAGCCAGCCGTGCGGCAGCCGGCCGCCGGTCTCGTGCGCGACCAGGAACCCGATGACGGCGATCAGCAGCAGTTGCGCGCCCGCCGCGAGCAGCCAGATCCTGCCCGGCAGCGCGGGCCGGTCGCGGCGGAACTCGCGGGCCAGCGAGGCGAGCACGACCACGTCGAACAGTCCGTACGCGGTGAGCAGCGCGGCCCAGGAACCGGCGTCGGCCGAGTCGTGCGCGAGCAGCAGGGCGAGCAGCGTCCAGATCAGCGCGGTCAGCGTGACGACCAGGACCAGCAGGTCGACCTCGCCGAGCCAGGTCGAGCGGCGTACCCGTCCGGAGACGGTGAGCATCGCGGCGACCGCGGTGAGCAGGTAGGTGATCACGACCTTCTCGGTCGCGAACGCGCCGGCCAGCGCGGGCGCGCGGCCGTCGTGCAGAGTAAGGGAGGCGATGATCACCACGGCGTTGATCGCCAGCAGGCCGGTCGCGGACCACCAGGCCCAGCGCCGGGCCGAGCGGTTGACGGTCGGGCCCACGCAGACGGCCGCCAGCGCCAGCACGGCCGCGGCGGGCCAGACCGCGACGCGCGCGGTCGGTGAGAACGCCCCGGCGAGCAGGAGCGCTGTGAGGCAGATCGCGTACCGGATGATCCGGCGCAAAGCTCGGTCCTCGATGTGGGACAAGGCGGATCAGCCTCCCAAGCACAGCGAGATCAGATTTTCACTCCATGTTGGGGTCTCGTGCCCGTGTGACTATACCAGTACATAATGTAGCGTCTAGATTTCATGAGAAATGGGTTGTGCATGGTGAAAACTCGCTGTGAGCGGATGCTCCGTACCCTGGGTCTGGTGATCACGTCGGGGCTGGTGGTGCACACGGCTACAGCGGTCGTGCCCAGGCCGGGCCGTCCTGACGTGAGACGGCCCGGCACTGTATTCAATTCGTTATTCATTTCCAGTTGATCAAGAGTGTGATTGATCAAGGACTCAATCGGGTGAGGTCGCGCGGGAAGAGCGTCGCCAGCCGCACGTTCTCGGCGCCGATCAGCTTGGCCACCCAGCGTTCCAGACCCAGCGCGAACCCGCCGTGCGGCGGCATCCCGTGCTGGAAGGCCTGCAGGTACCCGGCATACTCCTCGGTCCCTTCGCCGCGTGCCGCGAGCGCCGCGACGTAGTCCTCGTACTTATGCAGTCGCTGACCGCCGGTCACGAGCTCCAGCCCGCGGAAGAGCAGGTCGAAGCTGTTCGAGTACTCCGGCCTCCCCGGCTGCGGATGCGTGTAGAACGGCCTCTTGCGCATCGGGTATCCGGTCACGGCCAGGAACTCGCTCCCGTGCTCCCGCGACGCCCACTCGCTCAACCACCGCTCGTGCGCCGGAGCAAGGTCCGGCTCGCCACGCGGGTCCTCGTCCGTGTGCGCGGCCAGCAGTTCCTGCGCGTCCGCGAAATGGATCTCCGGGATCTGCGACGGAACCTCGGGCAGTTGCTCGATGCCCAGCACTTCGCACGCCGCGCCCGCCCGCTCCCGTACCGCGCCGAGCATTCCGACCAGTGCCTCGCGCAATACGGCCATTACGTCGTGGTGGTCCTCGATGAAGCCGAATTCCGCGTCCAGGGAGGTGTATTGCGCGAGGTGACGCGCCGTGTCGTGCGGCTCGGCCCGGAAGACGGGCCCGGTCTCGTATACGCGTTCGAAGACACCGACCATCATCTGCTTGAAGAACTGCGGGGACTGCGCCAGGTACGCGCGCGAGCCGAAGTAGTCGATCTCGAAGACGTTCGCCCCTGACTCGGTCGCCGAGCCCACGATCTTCGGAGTGTGGATCTCGGTGAATCCGAGCCCGTCCAACGCCGCGCGATACCCGGCGACGGAGGCCGCCGCGATCTGGTGCGGCGCGCGCAACCGCGGGTGGCGCAGGGCAACGGGGGAGTGGTCCAGGATCGTCGGCAGCGTTGCCGGAACCGTTGGCCGGTAAAGGTCGAAGGGTGACGGCGCGGCGAGGCTGGAGAGGATGGTGACGCTCGGCTCGGTCAGCTCGACGCCGCCCGGCGCCTGCTCGTTCGGCGTCGCGATCCCGCTCACCCGCAGCACGGTCTCCTCGCTCGTGCCTTCGACGGCGGCGAGTTGCTCGGGAGTCGTGAGCACGGCCTGGATCAGGCCGGTGCGGTCGCGCAGGACCAGGAAGGTGACGGACTTAAGCACTCGCCGCCGATGCAGCCAGCCCTCGACGGTCACCGGCTCGCCCGCGTGTGCGGGGAGCTCGGCCGCGAGGATGCGGGTGACGGGGGTGGTTCGCTCGATGGAGATCATCAGCACAGGCTCTTCCCGTGTGTGGTGATCCCTTGGGAGTGCGGGCGAGAAGGGGACTCGCGGTGCCACCGCACTTTCGCCGCCGCCCCGGGGGATAAAGCCCTCGGCGGCGGCCTCGAAACGGCCCGATGACGGGGGCCGGCCGGCGGGGCATCGGGCTTACCGCAGGGTGAGCCGTTTCTCCCCGCACTCGGGAGGGTCTTCGCAGTCCGGGGCAGGTGCGGGCCCTTTCAGCCTGGGGGCCGCTCTCTCTTACCTGCCTGGTCCGGTCGGCTACTCGTCTCCGTCAGCGCGTTGAGACGAGGGTAGGCGGTGCGGTGGGGACGGGGCAAACTCATTTCGATGTCGTGCCCCTCGCTAGAGTGAACCCGCTCGTCAGTATCGATAAGAGGGGGCATGGACGTGAGCACGGTCCCGGTGCTGCTCGTGTGCGGCGTGTCCGGCAGCGGCAAGACGACGATCGGCACGCTGCTCGCGAAGCGGCTCGGCTGGGAGTACGCCGAGGCCGACGCGTTCCACCCCGCGGCGAACGTCGCCAAGATGGCCGCGGGCCATCCCCTCGACGACGCCGACCGCGCGCCCTGGCTCGCGGCCATCGGCGCGTACATCGACGAGACGACGTCCGCCGGTCGTCCCGCCGTCGTCACCTGCTCCGCCCTCAAGCGCGCGTACCGCGACCAGTTGCGCGCCGGGCGCCCGAACGTGCGGCTAGTCTTCCTCGACGTCCCGATCGACGTCGTGAGCGAGCGGCTGCGGGCACGGCACGGCCACTTCTTCCCGGCGGATCTGCTGGCGAGTCAGTATCGCGACCTCGAGGCGCCCGACCTCGACGAGCACGTGCTGCACGTGGCCGTGGAATCCAACGAGACGACGCCGGACGCCGTAGTGGACCGGATCCTCGCGCAGCTCGACGACTGAGTTCCCGCGCCCGCGTCCACCCCGCGACCACACCCTTGACACCTCAGGACCCGGATCTTAGAGTCCCCGGCATACGTAAGGAAACCTTCCTAACCTCGTGATCTGCCGCAAAAGGAGTTCCGTGAACCGACTCCGCACCACGGGCGCGGTACTGGCCGCCGCCATCCTCGCGGCCACCGGGCCCGCTATGGCTGCCGCCGCGGCCACTCCAGCCCACGGCGGCGGCCCGCAGCCCCGCCCCCTACCCGCTCACATCTTCGCCCCCTACTTCGAGGGCTACTCCACCGACGACCCGGCCGTGCTCTCGGCCGAGTCCGGCGACAAGTACCTGACCCTGGCTTTCATTCAGACCCCGGCGGCCGGCTCGTGCACCATCGACTGGAACGGCAAAGCCACCACCCCGATCGGCTACTCGACATACGGCAAGTCGATCGCCGAGATCCAGGCGCACGGCGGCGACGTCATCCCGTCCTTCGGCGGCGCCGGCGCCGATGGCAGCAGTGAGGAGATCGCCGACAGCTGCACCGACGTCGCGAAGATCGCCGCCGACTACGAGGAGGTCCTCACCACCTACAACCTCAGCCGCCTCGACTTCGACGTGGAGGGCGACTCCGAGAACGACATCGCGGGCATCGACCGGCGCAACGAGGCGATCGCGCTGGTCGAGCAGTGGGCGGCGTGCCACCACCGGACCGTGCAGTTCGTCTACACGCTCGGCACGAATATGACAGGCCTCGATGTTCCTCAGGGCGAATACGTGCTGCAGAGCGCGGTGGCCCACGACGCGCGCATCGACATCGTCAACATCATGACGTTCGATTACTATGACGGCCAGCCGCACGAGATGGGCAAGGACACCGTCACCGCGGCCACCGCCGTGATCAACCAGCTCAAGACGATTTATCCGCACAAGACCACCGAGCAGCTGTGGCACATGCTCGGCATCACCGAGATGGTCGGCATCGACGACTACGGCCCGCCCGAGGTCTTCACGACGGCCGACGGCACCTACGTCGAGAACTGGGCCGCCAAGACCGGGATCGCCGAACTCTCCTTCTGGGCGCTGGAGCGCGACAACGGCGGCTGCGTCGGCACCGCGGGCAGCGACAACTGCTCGGGCGTGGCCCAGTCCACCTGGGAGTTCAGCCACCAGTTCGAACCCTTTAATCGCTGGTAGAGGGCTGATCTCGCACCGCGCATCGACTGATGCTGATCACTGCGAGGGAAGGGCTGGAGACGGTATGCGTTCGTGACTTTCCTGAACGCATCATGAGGCTGTCATCGGGAATTAATGAAAGTTCTGCCCTTCCAGGGCAGACGCACCCATGCTGTCTCCAGTCCCCTCCTTGTAGGAGTCTGATCCATGACCCACGAAGTCAGACGCAGACTGGGCGCGTTGATAGCCGCGGGCACCACCGCCGCGGCCCTCGCCCTCGTCCCCGCGACCGCTGCCCACGCGGCCGGAACGTACTCGCTGCTCGTCCTGCCCGACCAGGGCGAGACGCAGATCTACAACTTCGTCAACACCGCCACCAGCTCCATCGACATGACGATGTACGAGCTCATCGACACGACCCTCGTCAACGACATGGTCGCGCGCGAGAAGGCCGGCGTGGACGTCCGCGTCGTCCTGGACACCCAGCACCAGTCCTACGACGCGGCCGCTTACAAGGCGCTCGTCGCCGGCGGTGTCAGCGTCGTCTGGTCGTCCACCGCGTTCACCTACACGCATCAGAAGACGATCACGGTGGACAATAAGGAGTCGTACATCACCACCGGCAACCTCGACTCCACCTACTACGCGACCTCCCGCGACTACGGGGTCTTCGACACCGACGCGAACGACGTGGCCGCGATCGTGGCCACGTTCAACGCCGACTACGCCCACACCTCGATCACCCCTGGCGACGGCGACGACCTGGTCTGGTCGCCCACCGACTCGCAGTCCCACCTGCTGAGCCTGATCGAGGGCGCGCAGCACACGCTGGACGTGCAGGAGGAGGAGTTCAGCGACACGACCCTCGTCAACGCGATCGTCGCCGACGCCAAGCGCGGCGTGACCGTGCGCTGCGTGCTCGAGAACGAGAGCAACACCTACGCCTCCGAGATCAGCGAGGTCACGGCGGCCGGCGGCAAGGTGACCACGTACACCTCGTCCACCGGTTTCTACATCCACGCCAAGGACATCGTCGCGGACTACGGCACCTCCACCGCGAAGGTCTTCCTCGGCTCGGAGAACATGAGCGACAACTCGCTCAACGACAACCGCGAGCTCGGCCTGATCATCAGCGATTCGGGCGTGCTCACCGGCGTCGAATCCACCTTCAACGCGGACTTCAGCAAGACCGCCAGCGGCGTCGTCTCGGTCACCAACCCCGGATCGCAGACCTCTACCGTAGGCACCGCGGCCAACCTGCAGATCTCGGCGGCGGACACCGCCGGGGGCACGCTGGCGTACTCGGCCACCGGCCTGCCGACCGGCCTCTCGATCAACGCGAGCACCGGTCTGATCTCGGGCACGCCGTCGGCCGCGGGGACCTACTCCGTGAGCGTCACCGCGACGGACTCGACCGGACCGACCGGCGCGACGTCGTTCACCTGGACCGTGGGTTCCTCGACCCAGGGCAACACGGTGACCGTGACGGGTCCTGGTTCGCAGAGTTCGACTGTCGGGACGGCGGCCAGTCTGCAGATTTCGGCCGCTGACTCGGCTTCCGGTCAGACGCTGACGTACTCGGCGTCGGGCCTGCCCACTGGCCTGTCGATCAGTTCCAGCAGTGGTCTGATCTCCGGTACGCCGTCGGCTGCGGGGACCTACTCCGTGACCGTCACGGCGAAGGACACCACCGGCGCGAGCGGCAGCGCGAGCTTCACCTGGACCGTGAGCTCGGCGACGCAGGGCAACACCGTCACTGTGACGGGTCCTGGTTCGCAGAGTTCGACTGTCGGGACGGCGGCCAGTCTGCAGATTTCGGCTGCTGACTCGGCTTCCGGTCAGACGCTGACGTACTCGGCGTCGGGCCTGCCCACTGGCCTGTCGATCAGTTCCAGCAGCGGTCTGATTTCGGGTACGCCCTCGGCCGCCGGTACGTACTCGGTGACCGTGACGGCCACGGACACGACCGGCGCGAGTGGCTCGGCGTCGTTCACCTGGACCGTCAACGCGGCCTCGACCTGCACGGCAGCGCAACTGCTCGGCAACCCCGGCTTCGAAACCGGAACCGCCGCGCCGTGGACCGCCACGTCGGGCGTGATCAGCGACCACTCCGAGGAGCCCCCGCACAGCGGTACCTGGGACGCGTGGCTCGACGGCTACACCAAGGCGACCACGGACACACTCGCCCAGACCGTCACCCTGCCGAGCAGTTGCAGCACCTACGCGCTGAGCTTCTGGCTGCACATCGACACCAACGAGACGACGACCACCAAGGCCGTCGACACCCTGAAAGTCCAGCTGCTCAACAGCTCGGGCACCGTGCTCACGACGCTCGCCACGTACTCGAACCTGAACGCGGCGAGCGGCTACACCCAGTATTCGTTCAGCGTCGCGTCCTACGCGGGCCAGGCCGTCACGCTGAAGTTCACCGGCGTGCAGGCGGGCTCGACGAAGACGTCCTTCGTCATCGACGACACCGCGTTGAACGTGAGCTGATTTCTAGCTGACTGAGTCTACTGATTGAGCCGACCTAGTCGGCGTCCTGGCCTGGCTGCTCGCCATGCGGTTCGAGCAGCCAGGCCAGGTCCTCGTCCACCGGGGCCGGGCCACCGTAAAGCTCGGCGAGTTGCAGCAGCCAGCTCACGGCCATCCCCATCGCCGTCGTCGCGGCCTCGTAGTTGGGAAAGGCCTCGATGATGAAGCGCTGGTGCTGCGCGGGCGGCCGGAAGTTCGAGTCGAGGACGCGGATCACGGCGTACCGGTGCTCGCCGTTGACCTGGTAGGCGATGAACCTGGCCGAGCCGATGCCGGGGAGCGTCTTGGCGTGGCGGACCGAGCCCTGCTTGATGGCGGCCCAGACCTCCGTGTCGGGCATCGGCCCGGAAGCGGTCTCGCGGAACATCGGGACCGCGGTGCCGCCGGGCATCCGGTCATGCTGCAGGTCGGTCATCGCTGTACTCCTCAGTGCTCGCCGTTCCTCGCCTGTGGTGGATCCTCGACTGTGTCGGATACTCGGCTGTGCGGATCCGAGTTCACTCCACGCTAGCGTGCCGATCGCACCGCGTCAGGAATTGCGCCATTTCCGTTCACCGGCGGGGCGGAGCGCGGCTTGATTCGCCCGCGTACGACGGGCCAGCCGCCGAAGATGATCAGGCTACTGAGAACGAACGCGGCGAGCACGTCGTGCGGGTAGTGCTGGCCGAGGTAGACCCGTGAAAACCCCTCAAGCAGCGCCAACGCCGTGCCGATCGCACCGAGCCGCCGATCGATCAGCCACAGCCCGGCCGCGAGCGCGGCGGCCACGGTCGCGTGGTCGGACGGGAAAGAGTAGTCGGTGGGGCCCGGGCAGGCCTGAACGGTTGTCACATGCGGAAGTGCGAGGCAGGGCCGCGTCTCGCGGAAGACCTGCTTGAGAGCCAAGCCGCAGCCCACGCTGATCCCGCTGCCGATCACCGTCCACACCGCGGCGGCGAACTGTACGCGCTCTGACTTCCGCCACGCCCGCCAGCCCGCGTACGCGACCAGCAGCGCGAGCGCGACGACGAGCAGCACCGTCAGCAGGCTCATGGTCCCGTTGAGCCAGCGCGTGTCCTGAGCGAATCCGGTGACGTCGCGATACCAGCTGTCGTCGATTGTGCTCACTGTGCAGGGTCCCTCGATGGTTCGCGATTGATCGAATCTACAGTGGTGTAGAACTTCTACAATAGTGTAGATGATCGAGGGCGTGAAGGGCGTTGGTTGTTGGAATTCCGGAGTGTCAGTTCGCGCTGGCGTGGGCGAAGGAGATGAGGTCCTGCAGGTGGTCGGCCGCGAGCATCGCGCAGAGCGCGGCCGCGCCGAGGAAGATCAGACTCGCGGCGATCGCGGGCAGGCCGCCGCGTCGTGTAGGAGCAGGTGCGAGCAGCGCGGCGACGCGTCGTGGCACCGGCCCCGCTCCCGCCAGGCCGTCTCGTCGCGGCACCGGCCCTGCTCCCGCTCCCGCCCCCGCTAGGCCGTCTCGTCGCCCAAGGCCGAGCCAGATGCCGACACGACCGAAGAGCCCTCGACCGCTGAGGGCGTCTCTCGCTCCGCCAAGCATCCCGAAGGCCCCGGCTCGTGCCTGAGCAGCCTTGGTCGCCTTCGCGGCGATGGCCGCACTCGCGATGGCCCGCGCCACGAGCCGCCGGTCGCCCACTGCCAAAGCCGCCGACTCGTCGGCCCAACGCTCGACGCTGTACTCGACCGCCGACGCCAGCGGCCGGACCAGCGGATTCGCGGCAGCGGCAAGGCGTGACGCGGCAGTGAACCAGTGGTGACGGGCATTCAGATGCGCACGCTCGTGAGCGAGCAGCGCCGTGCGGCCGAGGTCGTCGAGAACATCGAGCATCCCCGTGGACACGACGATCCGCCCAGGCCGCCCCGGCACCGCGTAAGCATCGGCCGCAGCGTCACCGGTCACCACAAGCTCGCCGCCGTCACCCGGCAGCGCCCGAGCATGCCGCCGGACATCGGCCAGCGCCCGCCCCCGCCGAACAGCGAACGCGAGCGTCGCAAGCAAAGCGGCGCCGAGCGCAACCGCCGCCACCAGCGACGTCCAGCCGCCCGGAAGCCCGGCGTCGGCCACGATCGTCGAGGACCAATGCCCAAGCCCGGCAAGCCACGGCATCCTGACCAGCGGCGAGAGCACGAGCAGCCCCAGCGCCCCGCAACTCGTCCCCGCGAGGAGCAGGGCAGCCCCCGCCATCAGCCACGTGGCCAGCCAAGGCTCGACCCGCGCCGAGACGCCGCGAGCCAGCGCCCCCGCCGCGAGCGGGAACAGAAGTGAGATCAGAATCAGGACGCGCATACGAAGATCACCCGAGCCCGGGAACCTCCCCGAAGCCGGAAGCCCCCGAGGAGCAGGAGCCGATGAAGTAGCGACCCCAGCCGCCGAAGCTCCCCGTACGAGAGGCCCCCGAATGCCCGCCCGAGCCAAACAAGTTCTCGCGCGTGCCGTGCCCGCTCCCGCGCGTGCCGTGCTCGCTTCCGGCCGTGCTGTGCTCGTTCCCGGCCGTGTGCCCGCTCCCGCGCGTGCTGCTCTCGTTCTTGCCCGTGCCGCGCACGTCCCCGTCCGCGCCGCTCTCATTCCTACGCACAGCGCTTTCGCTCCGGCCCGCGCGGCTGACGTTCGCGCTCACGCCGCTGTCGCTCTGGCTAGGGCGGCTGACGTTCCCGCTCACGCCGCCCACGCTCTGGCTTGCGCGGCTTTCGTTCCGACCCGTGGCGCTCTCATTCGCACCTGCGGCTCCGGCGTCCGTCACTTCGATCACGTCGATCACTTCGACTGTCACTTAGTCCGTCACCTCGTCCGTCGACTCGTCTGCCGAGCCTCCGCCGAGGAGCGAACGAAGCAACTCCTCGTCCCGCTCCGACAGGTCCGCGACGAAGCGGGACAGCACGGCCTCGCGATCGGGGGAGCGGTCGAGCAGCTGAGAGAGCCGACGTGCGGCAAGTCCCGCCTCATCCGAGACCGGCGCGTAGCGAAATGCTCTTCCGTCACGCTCGCGGGAGAGCGAACCCTTCTCGTGGAGCCGAGTCAGGATCGTGACGACGGTGCTGTAGGAGAGCGAGGCGCCCGCCGAGTCGGTCCGGGCAAGCGTCTCCCGCACCTCGCCGGGACTCAGCGGCGCCGACGCGTGCCACAGGACGCCCAGCACCGCCGACTCCAGCGCCCCCGCCGCCCGCCGCCCCACAACCGCGGCCGGACCGTCGTCATCCCCCTGCAGTCCCTGCCGCTGCTCCTGCCCTTGCTCCGGCACCTGCAGATCTTGATGCCGCTGATCCGAGGCTCGCTGCTGGCGTCGCACGCGCCCTCCCTTCAGGCTCGGTCCGGGTCTGTCTCTCCCTGGTGCCCGCCGCCGTCCGGCGCACTCGGCTCGGCCCACGCGTGGGCCGTCTACGGCGCGGTGAAACTGCTACGGGCTTGTAGAAGCTTGTGCCCGCAGCCAGTCTGCCACACGCGGCCACCGCGCAGTCCCGCTCGGCGGAGCAGAATCGGGGCATGACGAATCCCGAGTACCGCCACATCATCATGATCGCCGATCGGTCCGGGTCGATGCGGTCCTGCAAAGCGGCCACCGAGGAGGGCATCAACGGCCTCTTCGCCGGTCAGGCGGAGGAGGGCGGCTGGGCCACCGCGTCGCTCTACCAGTTCGACACCGAGCACGACGCCGTCTTCGCGCACGTCCCGCTCGACCAGGTGCCGCCCTACCGCCTCGTGCCACGTGGCGGAACAGCGCTGCTCGACGCCATCGGCTTCGCGTTCGCCCGCGAAGGGGAGTGGCTGGGCTCGCTCGCGGAGGACGGGCGTCCCAGCAGCGTCATCGCCGTGATCGCGACCGACGGCATGGAGAACTCCTCCCGCGAGTACAAGCGCCCGCAGATCCAGGAAATCATCAAGCAGCAACAGGAGGTCTACAACTGGCAGATCCTCTTCATCGGCGCCAACATGGACGCCGTCCAGGTGGCGACCAGCTACGGCATCCCCGCTCCGCACGCGATGACCTTCCGAGCGTCACCCGCCGGCGCCGCGAAGTCGCTCAGCTCGGTCCATCACGCGATGTCCCGCGGCCGCCGCGGCGAAGGCTACGGCTTCACCGCCGAAGAGCGCGCCGCGGCTCTAGACGATGGCGACGGAACGGACGTACGAAACTAGGGAGATCGGGGGCTGGGAAGCAGGCTGGTGGCGAGAGGACGAGCAGCCCCAGCGCTCCAACAACTGGTTCCCGCGAGGAGCGACGAAGGCACGGTTGAGGGTTTGGGGGTCTGGGGGATAGGTGGGCGGCTGAACCGCGAAGGCGTCGGAAGTGCCCGGAATCGAGGGCGGCCGCGTCGTTCGCTACGGGGCTCCTCTCACTCCTCGGGCGTCGGCTAGCCAGTGCAGGCGGCCCACGCTGACGATTCTCAGTTGGGTCAGGGCATCCGCGATGATGCGCTGGACGGCGTCGGGGTTGTCGAAGCCGGCGTCGAGGAGGTCGGCCGCCGTCAGCATGATCACGTTGACGTAGAGGCGCGCGAGCACGCGCATCTCCTCGGGATCCCAGCCTTCGCCCTCGGGCTGGATCGTCAGGTCCTCGACCAGTTCGTCTATGAAGCTGTCCAGTTCGGCGGCGATGGCGGCGCGCACCGCGGCCACGCCGCCGTGGCGTTCTCGGGCGATGAAGCGGAAGTGCGGGCAGTCGGCCTGGACGTGCGTGGCGACCACGTCCACTGTCCGGCGCATGATGTCCTCGGTGTCGGCCTCCGGGGTGCGGATGTCGCGGATCAGCTCGTGCATGCTGCCGAGCGACTCCTCGACCAGCGCCACGCCGAGCTCTCCGAGGTCCGCGAAGTGGCGGTAGAACGCCGCCGGGGCGATGCCCGCCTCGCGGGTCACCTCGCGCAGACCCAGGCCGCTGAGACTCTGCCGCTCCAGCAGCCGCAGCGCGGAGTCCAGCAGGGTCTGACGCGTCGCCAGCTTCTTTGCACTGCGCACACCTCCGCCGGCACCGGCACCGACGCCGGAACTGGCTGCGGTCGACACGCCCGGACCGGGCGCGGCGGTCGGCGGCGGGGGCGCGGCAGGGCTCGAAGTCTGGCTCTCGGGCATGGTGTGACCCAACTCACTCGGTGAACGACTGTTTGCTCTTCTGGGAGAGAGTACTCTTGATTTCAGTGAACAAGTGTTACGGAATCTCGGAGCAGTCTCCGGGAGAAGGGGAGGCATCATGATCGTCTTCATGATCGCGATGCTGCTGTTGGCGATGTTCGTGGGCGCCCTTGCCTTCGTCACCAGCCCGGTCGGGCTCGTGCTCGCCACCGTCATCGGCACCTGGCTGGTCATCTACGCGGGCCGAAGCCTGCTGGCCCGCCGGCAGCAGGAGGTGCGTCGTGGCTGAGCAGACCGTTACGGTGACCAAGCTGGCCGGCTCGTCGGCCAAGGCGTCCGGCGGCCGGGGCACGCAGTCCAAGGCGATTCCGGTCGCCGCCGTGTCATTCGTCAGCGGATTGGTCGGCCTGCTGGTCGCCAACCTGGTGCTCGGCCCGCTCGCGATCGTCCTCGGACTGATCGGCCTGCGCGTCGACTCCAGCCGCCGGGCTCGCGCCGCGCTGGGGATCGTGCTCGGCGTTGCCGACATCGTCGTCTTTATTGTGCTCGCGGCCCACGCGGGCGCCCACCACGGCTCGCTGAACTGGAGCTTCCTCAGCGGTCGCTGAGCGGGAGACGGTTCATCGGGTTTGGGCCGGGCTAGAGGATTTGCGCATCACTGGTCGCTCGTGGGATTTCCACGGGCGGCCTTCGTGTTTCCGGGACGCGGGGTCGGCGCGGGGCGGGTCATGGCGGGCTATATCGGCGGGCCTTGGTTGGGGTAGCGGTAGGGGACGGACCTCGAGGTTGGTCCGTGCGCGGGGGTCAGGGGCAGCATGCGCAGCTGCCGGGGTCTAGGGGGAAGGCAGCGCGGAATCTGGTGCCGGGCTCGGGCGGGACGGGGCCTCCGTCCGGGCCGGTGCAGGCGAAGGCGAAGAGCTGGCCCTCGCTCATGGGCCGGGGCACGGCGTTGCCCAGGCGCCAACCCCGGAGGATGGATTCGCGGTAGGTCATCGCGTCGGGATCGGGGGAGGCCGCGGCGCGGTCGGGTGCGGCCGGGCTGTCCTTGGGGCGTCGGCGGGGCGGGAAGAACGTGAGCTGCGGCCTTGATCTGAGGATCATGGTTCCGGGGCGCTCGGCCAGTCCGGCGATGGCGAGGAGGAGCACGACCATCTGCTCGCCTCCGTCGTCCGGGAACGCGATGACCTTGCCGCTGCGCGAGTACGGCAACGAATATTCGAGGTCACCGTCCGGGTGGGTGACCTTGATGCGCATCTCGTGGTGGCCGTCGCCGCAGCCTTCCGCGATGGCCATGAAGGCGTGCGCCGATTGGGACATCGCGCGCTGGGCGGTGTCCGCGGGATGCGTGTGTTCGGCGGCCGCCGCGTCGAGCGCGGGCATGACCCTCGCCTGGAGGGTCTCGGCGCGTACGTGCGCGCGGAGGCGGTCGAGCACCTGCGCTATCGGTTCGCCGGTCCAGAGACGGGTGAGCGGGCCGAGGTCCGCGACGTATCGCTCGTATTCCCTGAGCGCCCTGGGGCTTTCCCGGGGGATGCCCGCCGCGTCCGCCCTGGTCTCGAACTGATCCGGCATCAGCGCGCCCACCATCACCTGCCTCCCGGCCCGTGCCGCGGCGCGCATGCGTTTCTCGACGTCCGCGAGATACGACTCGTAGTCCTTGAACTCGAACAGCGGGTTCTCCTCGGCGAGGGCCCGCCATTCGAGTTCGTCGGCCAGGACCGCGATGCCGGTCACCCGGGCGGACTTGGCGCGGCCGCGCTGTCCGGCCACGCCCGCCGCGCCGCCGGGGATGTAAGTGTTCGATCTCGTGGTCTTGCCCATGGTGGCGACCCGCCCGTCCGTGTGTCCCGCTGGCTTCGGGCCCTGCGGTCGCGGGGCCCTTCTTGAAGACCAGCGTGGGGTTCGGATCCGGCACTATGGCGGGTCGGACGGGGTAATTCAGGCGCTTGGCGGGATTGTGGGAATGTATGACCGGAGCGGGTGATGTCGCCCGTTCGGATCAGTTGTCGGATCCCAGGGGCCAACTGGTGCCCATGGGCAGGGTGGCCGTCGTCTCCAGCGGGCTCGGGGCCGGCTCGGACGCGGTCGAGGAGCGTGCTCCGCCGCCGGCGAAGATGCAGGCCACCACGCCCGCGATCGCGCCCACGACGAGGCCCAGGGACAGGCCGAGCGGCACGCTGAGCTGGAACGCCCTCGCCGCCTGCCCGGGAATCCCGGCGTAGGCCAGCGGGGTGCACGCGGCGCCCGCGAGGCCGCCGGCCAGCGTGACCATGCCCCACGTCGTGAACAGCGTCGCCAGCCGGCCGCTGCCGCGGGTCGCCCAGGCGACGAGCACCGCGGTGCCGACGACGAACACCACGTTGAACACCAGCGGCGCGAGCCAGTGGTCGAGCCGGTCCGACGTGCCGCTCGGCTCGGTGAACCGCCAGCCGGTCAGGCTCAGCGGCTGGAACAGCACACTGACCCAGCCGCCGAGCGACTGGCTGTTGACCCGTGTCGCGCGCCAGCTGCTCAGGGCCTGGTTTCCCAGACCTGCCGTGACCAGGAGCGTGACCAGCGTCGCACTGCTGGTCGCCCCCGCCCGGACGCGTGCCATCGGAATGGTCGCCATTTGTTCTCCTTCGCAAGGTTCCCCGGATCTTCAGGCTGGGGGTGGTGGGAAGCGGTCCGGTTTGGTCGTTCGACAGTCTTGGGTTGATTGCTGTTGGTGTATGCGCCGTTGCGTCGTGGCTGGTTTTCGGTGAGTGCGCGGTTTTGTCGGTGGTGGTCCGTAGTGTGGTTCAGGTCGGGTGGTCCGGTGGGCTTGGCGTGAAGGGGGTGACCTGAAGTGATGCGTGCGTACAAGTTCCAGTTGCGTCCCACGGTGGGTCAGGCTCAGGCGTTGGGCGAGATGCTGCGGGATCACTGTTCGCTGTACAACGGGGCGTTGGAGGATCGAAAGGGCGCGTACCGAAGCCGGGGTGTGATGGTCACCTACGGGCGGCAGTCGGCGCAGCTCAAGGAGATTCGGGCGTTTGATCCGGAGCGGCAGGGCCGGTGGTCGTTCTCCTCGCAGCAGGCCACCTTGCGCCGTTTGGACGCGGCGATGGGGGCGTTCTTCCGGCGGGTCAAGCGTGGGGAGAAGCCGGGGTATCCGCGGTTCAAGCCGGTGGCGCGGTTCGACACGGTGACGTTCCCGAAAGATGGGGACGGGTGCCGGTGGGATTCCCAACCCGGGCAAGCGGACACGCGGGTGCGATTGCAGGGTGTCGGGCATGTGCGGGTCAACCAGCACCGCAAGGTCGAGGGCGTGGTCAAGACGATCTCGGTTACGCGGGAAGGCAGGCACTGGTACGTGGTTCTGGCCTGCGACCGGGTGCCCGTCACACCCCTGCCCGTGACCGGGAGTTCGGTCGGGATCGATGTGGGGATCGCGAACTTCCTGGCCGACTCGAACGGCGGGTTCGTCGAGAACCCGCGTCACGCGAAGGTCGCCGCCGATCGGCTGGCCGCCGCGCAGCGGCACCTCGCGACATTCCCAAAGAAGAAGGAGAAGGACCGCACCCGTCGGCATCGGGCAGCGGTGGAGAAGGTCCGGGCGCTGTACGCGAAGGTGCGTCGGCAGCGGCTGGACTTCCATCACAAGACCGCCCTAGACTTGGTGCGCGCGCATGACGTGATCGCGCACGAGGACCTGAGCATCGCGAACATGGTCCGCGCCCCGAAACCGAAACCCGACCCGGAGAACCCTGGTGGGTTCCTGTCGAACGGAGCCGCCGCGAAGGCCGGGCTCAACCGTTCGATCAACGACGCCGGGTGGGGAGGGTTCCTGTCGATCGTGACCGCCAAGGCTGAGAGTGCCAGACGGACCATGATCCCCGTGGACCCCCGCAACACCTCCCGCACCTGCCCCGAATGCGGGCACATCAGCGCGGAGAACCGGCCCGACCAACCCACCTTCGACTGCGTCGCGTGCGGCTACGCCAACCACGCCGACACCGTCGGAGCCATCAACGTCCACCAACGGGCCGGGCAGGCCCATCGCCAAGCCATACCGGCCTAGCGAAAAGCCCCGTCGAACACGGCGGGGAGTAGTCACCCTCTTCCGCCTCCCTCGAATCCGAATTCGGGAGTCTTGCGCGCGGGGGGAACATCCCCCGTGCGCGACCCGTCGGCTGTGTGCCCCGTCGGCGAGATCGTGGAACCCCGGTGCAGGTGACGATCGGGGAACGTTCTGAAACCGGCGCCCAGCGGCCGCGTCTCGGTAAGGTGCGGCGATGGACGTGATCGACGATATCGCGGACGAGTTCGTGCAAGAGCTGCTGCGGACGCAGCGGCCTGATCTCGCGGAGCTGACGCTCCAGTACGTCGGCCGTGGCTGGTCCCACGAGGTGTGGCGGCTCGGCGACGAACTGGCGATTCGGCTGCCGCGCACGGATGGGGCGCCCGAAATGCTGCGGAAGGAAAAGCGTTGGCTGCCGCAGATGGCGCCTCGCCTGCCGCTTCCGGTGCCGACGCCGCTTCATCTCAACGACCCTTCCGAGCTCTTCCCGTCGCCGTGGGCGATCGTGGCCTGGGTGCCCGGCGATCCGGCCGACAAGGCGGAGATCACTGATGAATCCTCGGCGCGGGTATTGGCGGAATTTCTCAGGGCTCTGCATGATGAGGAACTTCCGGCCGCCGAGAGCCATCTGGAGCCCGGTCGAGTGCTGCGTAATGCGGGCTGTGAATTCGGTGACGATTTGATCTCGGTCGTCGGGGAAGATCGCGTTCGAGAGCCGGAAGAAGTCTGGCGGGATGCTCTTTCGGCGCCGGGTTGGGACGCCGCGCCGGTGTGGGTGCACGGCGATCCGCATCCGGCGAACGTGGTGGTCTCCGACGGCGCGCTGAGCGGCGTGATCGACTTCGGCGAGCTCGGCCCGGGCGATCCGGCGGTGGATCTCGCGGCCGCCTGGACCCTGCTGCCGTCCGGCTCCGCGCCGCGATTCCTGCAGCTCTACGGCGATGTGGACGCCGACACGGTCCGCCGCGCTCGGGGCTGGGCGGTGCGCAAGGGGTGTTCATGATCGCGATGGCGCTCAACGGGCTGCGCGGGCTGCCGGGCGGCAAGCCGGGCCGGCTTCCGGCGGGACGAAAAACACTTGATCGGGTACTCGAAGCGTGTTAATCAGAACAGGTGGGCCGGGAAGACCTTGATCCTCGCGGATAAAGGGGGACCGTTCGGACCTTGAAAGCGGTGTCCCTCCCCGCAAGATCGGGTATTCCTGCTGCTACCTTCGAATTAGGAGCGCGCCGATCGGGGCGCCGTACGGCGAAGGAGCCGTCCGTGTCCGAAACCTCAGAAACCTTTGATCCCGCCATACCAAGGCTCGCGGACGCGGCCGAGCCCGCCGCCCCGTCGGCCGCCGCGACCGCGGGGGCCGCGGCGGCCGACGCGCAGGGGGCGGCGGCTGATCCCCGGCGCTGGTTGAGCCTGGTCGTCATCGGGCTGTGCCAGTTGATGATCGTGCTCGACATCACCGTCGTGACGATCGCGCTGCCCTCCGCCCAGGCCGACCTGCACATCGCCAATGCCGACAAGCAGTGGGTGATGACCGCCTACACCCTCGCGTTCGGCGGTCTGCTGCTGCTCGGCGGCAAGATCGTCGACTTCATGGGCCGCAAGAACACCCTGATCATCGGGCTGATCGGCTTCGCCGGGGCCTCGGCGCTGGGCGGCGCGGCGGTCAACGGCGGAATGCTCTTCGGTGCCCGCGCGGTGCAGGGTTGCTTCGGCGCGATCCTGGCCCCGGCCGCGCTCTCCCTGCTGACCACCACGTTCACCGACCCGGAGGAGCGGGCCAAGGCCTTCGGCGTGTTCGGCGCCATCGCGGGGGCGGGCAGCGCGATCGGGCTGATCCTCGGCGGCGTCATCACCAACTATCTGACCTGGCGCTGGACCATGTACGTCAATGTGATCATCGCGGTCGTCGCGGTGACCGGAGCCGTCATGTTCGTCGTGGACCGGGCCCCGCGCCGCAGCGTCAAGGTGGACTACCTCGGCACCGTGCTCGGCTGCGGCGGCCTGCTCGCGCTGGTCTACGGCTTCACCAAGGCCGCGACCGACGGCTGGGGCAACTCGACGACGCTCGGACTCTTCGCCGCCGCCGTCATCGCGCTCGTCCTGTTCGGCTACGTGCAGAACCGGGTATCCGCGCCGCTGCTCCCGCCGCACATCGTCGTCAACCGCAACCGCGCGGGCAGCTTCATACTGATGGCGCTGGCCGCGGTGTCCATGTTCGGTGTCTTCCTCTTCCTGACCTACTACTTGCAGGGCATCAAGGGATACTCGGCGCTGCGCACCGGCTTCGCGTTCCTCCCGATGAGCGTCACGCTGATCTTCACGTCAGTCGGCATAGCCGCGCGGCTGCTGACGAAGTTTCCGCCTCGGTTCCTGCTCGTGCCCGGCATGCTGCTCGCCGCGGGCGGAATGGCGTGGATGACGCACATTTCCGTCGGCGGCTCGTACGCCACCGAGGTGCTGCCCGCCGAAGTCCTGCTCGGCCTCGGCTTCGGGCTCACCTTCATGCCGGTGTTCTCGGTGGCCACGGCCGGCGTCGCGCACCAGGACGCGGGCGTGACCTCGGCGACGCTCAACACCTCGCAGCAGGTCGGCGGTTCGATCGGGACCGCGTTGCTGAACACGATCGCGGTCTCGGCCAGCGCGAGCTACATCGCGTCGCACCACCTGCCGCCGGCCGCCCTCGCGCAGAATCCCGCGACTGCGAAGACCCTCAATCCGGCGGTTCTCTTCGCGGAGGCCCAGGCGCAGGTGCACGGCTACACGATCGCCACGTGGGCCGCGTTCGCCGCGCTGATGCTCGCCGCGGTCATCGGCGGGGTGCTCATCAACGCCGGGCCGATGTCCCGGGAGAGCATCGAGGCGGGCATGGGCGGGGCCTGATCCGATCCCCACGGGCACAGGCACTAAGCTGGTCGGGCCGTGATGCGAACGGCCCGACCAGCCCCCGAACCGACCGTCATCCGCCCCGAGGAGCCCCGCAATGTCCCAGGTCCGCGCCGTCGCCGCAGCGCACATCCACGCCCCCGCCAAGCAGGTGGCCGAAGCGCTCGCCGACTACGCGACCGTGCGGCCGGCCATCCTGCCCGCGCAGTACTCGGACTACGTCCTGCGCTCCGGCGGCGCCGGCGCCGGGACCGTCGTGCACTGGAAGTTCGCCGCCACCGAGAAGCGGATCCGCGACTGCGAGATCACCGTGACCTCGCCGGAGGACGGCGTGCTGATCGAGACCGACGGCAACTCCTCGATGGTGACCACGTACACCGTCGTCGGCTCGGACGACGGGCACGCGAGCGTCGTGATCGAGACCGCGTGGAACGGCGCGGGCGGCATCGGCGGCTTCTTCGAGCGCACCTTCGCGCCCAAGGCCCTGGTCAAGATCTACGACGCGATGCTGGCGAAGCTGGCCGAGCAGGTCCAGGCCGAGGGCTGAGCCGGACCCTGAGCACGTCGGGCCGGGTGACGCGGCGTCAGGGCCGGTATCCTGCTTGGCCATGAGCGCCGCCGAATCCGCCGCCGCGACCGTCATCGCGGATGCCTCCCTGATCACCAAGCCCTGCCTGCACTGCGGACGGCCGGTGCCGCAGCGTTCGAGCGCCGGGCGCCCGTTCCAGTACTGCCGGGACAACGACGACGCCTGTGTGAAGGCCGCGCGCAACTCGCGTGCCAGGGAGCGGCACGCTCCGGGGCTGCCGGGCCAGCTCGCGCAGGCCTGGGAGCTGGTGGAGCGGCTCGAGCAGTCGGCCGCGGTGCTGGCCGGCTCGCTCAACGGGGAGCTGTCGGCGGCCGGGGTCGAGTCGAGGATCGCCGCGGTGCGCGCCGAGGCCGCCGCGCAGTCCGCGTCGGCCGCTGCGGAGGCGCGGGACGCGCAGGCCGCCGCCGAATCCGCGCGCGCCGAGACGCAGACCGCGATCGCGCAGGCCGAGCGGGAGAGCGCGCGCCGCGAGGAGGCCGAGCAGGAGGCGCGCGGCGCGCAGACCGCCGCGGCGCAGGCGCTCGAGGAGGCGGCTCAGGCGATGGCGCGCGAGTCCGAGGCGTCCCGGCGCTGCGCCGAGGCCCAGCAGGAGGCCCGCGAGCGGACCGCGGAGACGCGGCAGGCGCAGCAGGGCGCGCGGGACGCCGAGACCGCGCGGGACGCCGCGTTGGCCCGGGCCGTCGCCGCGCAGAACGAGGCCGAGCAGGCGCGCGACCGGACGGTGCGCGAGGCCGCCGCGCGCGAACGTGCCGAGGCCGCGGCGCGTCAGTCCGCCGCGGAGCGCTCCGAGGCGCTGGTCGAGGTGGAGCGGGCGCGGGCCGCGGCGGAAATGCAGCGTGAGCGGGCCGAGTCCGAGGCGGCGCGGGCGGCTTCGGCGGACGAACGTTCCGCCGGGCTCGATCGTGACCTGCGGGCCGCGCGGGCGGAGACGGCCGAGGCGCGGCTGCAGGCCCAGCAGGCGAATGCGGTGCGCGATACGGCGGCGGCTCAGCTGACGTCCGCTCAGGAGGAGTTGGCGCGGCTGCGTTCCCAGCTGGACGGCGAGCGGTCGCGGGCTGACGAACTGACGGCGCGTCTGCTGGACCTGAGCGCCCGGCTCGCTCAGCAGCCCGTGCCGGCGGCGGTACCGTCGCAGCAGCAGACCCCGGCGGAGGTTTCGCAACCGGACGCCGGGGCCTGAGAGGTTTCGGGGAAAGAGGAAACCCGCGCCGGGCAGAGCGCGGGTTTCCGGTGTATGTGGTGCGGCCTTCGCTTGGGGGAGCGTTGTGTCACCACGGTCCGAAGGTCGCGGTTGCGACCTCCGTTGGAACCATCACACCGTGCGCGGGGCACCGCGCCAAGGGCATCACGGGTCGATCACCCTGGGGAGTGACCTGAAGTCCCCTTGAAGTCCGCTGGTGGCCGCCGTTCAGGCGCGGATGTCCGGTTCAGGTCCGCCGGTCGGCCGCAGCAGCCCGCGCAGGGCCGGCGCGTGCTCCTCGAAGCCCTCGGTCCACCACACCCCCTGCGCGTCGTCCACGGCGCAGCCCTGATACGGGCCGTGCGCGCCGAGCTGAGCCAGGAACGTACGCGCCCGTTCGCCCAACGCCAGCGCCGCCGTCGCGTACCCGTCGGCCAGGGCGAGGTCCGGGCCGACGATCGTCACCTGGGCCAGGCCCTCGGCCGGGCGGTGGCGCAGCGGATCCCACACGTGTGAGCCGCGCTGGCGGGTTCCGGAGGTCGCCACGGCTCCGTCGGCGAGCGTCAGCGTCACCAGGACCTGGTCCGGACGGTGCGGGTCCTCGACGCCCACGTTCCACGGCGTGGCGGCGGCATCGCCGTTCGCGCGCAGCCGCACGTCGCCGCCCGCGTTCAGCAGGTGCGCCGGGACTCCGTGTCCGGCGAGCAGAGCTGACGCGCGCTCGGCGGCCCAGCCCTTGACCGCGCCGCAGGGGTCGAAGTTCGGCGGGTCGCCCACGGCCCACGCGTCGAATCCGCCGTCCGATTCGCGCCGCAGTTGGGCGCACAGGCCGAGGACCTCGCGGAAGTCCTCCGCCTCGGCCGCGCTGAGATCCGGCTGCCAGTCGAGATCGGCCGGGCCGAGGCGTCCGTCGCGCATCCGCGAGACCGGGCTGTCGGGGATGAAGGGGGAGTAGATCTCCTCGATCCGCTGGAGCAGCGCGCAGGCCTCGGACCACGCGTACTCGAAGGTCTTGGGCTCGACGGAGTCGGGGGCGGCGATCGAGAAGACGGTGCCCATCAACGGCTTCGCGTCACGTAGCAGGGCCATGGTGCGATTCTTGCCTCTAGAGGCCCGCTTGGTCGAGCGCTGACTGGAGCGACTCGGCGTAGCCCTGCGAGGTGTAGGTCGCTCCGGAGACGACGTCGATGTTCGCGCTCTGGGCGGAGAGTGCCTCGGTCTTGAGTTCGGGGACGGCGACCTGCACGATCTGGTCTTCGTAGCCGCCGCGGTCCGGGACCTGGAGCACGACTACGTTCGTCAGTTTGCCGCCGCTGACTACGGCCTGGACCTGCACGTCGCCGAATTGGGTGCTTTCCGCGGTGCCGGTGAAGGTGCCGCTCTTCACGCCCGATGTGGTCTTCGCGGCGGAGGTCGACGCGGATGCGGATGCGGATGCCGATGCGGAGGCGGACGGTGTGGCGGACGTGGACGCGGACGGGCTCGGCGTCGTGCCGGCGGACGTCGTGGTCGTGCTCACTCCGCCGCTGAGCGCGCTGCCGCCGAGCGCGGTCGTCGTTCCGGTCGC
>Ga0185299_10002601_pt1 | contig 27189 bp, 14 predicted proteins | sample PaiPotPPA55metaG_FD_128002 | JGI IMG/M metagenome (GOLD analysis project Ga0185299, IMG submission 128002) | Iron sulfur acid spring bacterial and archeal communities from Banff, Canada, to study Microbial Dark Matter (Phase II) - Paint Pots PPA... ...
GTCGCCGAACTCGAAGTCTTGTCCGTTGCCGAGACCTCGTCCGTCACCGAGATCCGTAGTCCAAAGCGTCCCGTGAAAGTCGGCGATCTCGCGTATCTTTCCTCCGCCGACCAGCAGACCCTGGTGGAAAAGAACGCGCTCGGCGCCACTCGCAAATATCCCGCGGTCGTCAGTTTCACCGAGAACGATACTCTCGACGATGAAGCGCGCGCCGAAGTGCCCAAGCCGCCCCTGCCTTCAGTGAACCGCGCCCGTGGACGTATTGGCTTTGACTACATTGGCGTCGTTAGCCATGACGGTTCCGGTATGCAGAGTTCAAATCTCGGCATGGTCCTGCGCGCCGACATCACCCGCATCAACGGCACTCACTGGAATGTGAGTGGCTACTGGCGCGGACGCTTCAACTCCACTTCCGCCGGTCCGCAGACTCTGCAGGATCTCATCAACCGCACCTATCACCTGTACACCACGTACGACAACCCAAGCTCCTCATGGGTGGCGGGTTTCGGACGCATGTATCTGCCCTGGGCCCCCAGCCTCGACACCATCGACGGCGGCTACTTCGGACGCAAACTCAGCCGGGGCGTCACGGCTGGATTATTCCTGGGGTCGACGCCCGATCCCACGTCGTACAGCTATGCCCCCAACCGTGAAATCGGAGGAGCCTTCGTCAACTTCGAAGGCGGTAGCTACGACAATTTCCGTTACACTTCCACCAGCGGCGGCGGGCTGAATATGCTGAAGTGGAGCCCTAACCGACCCTTTCTCTTCTTCGAAAATGGCGTCTTCTACAAGCGCGTCTTCTCGATCTATCAGTCTGCACAGATTGATTCTCAGCCGGGATATGACTACCAAAATCCGAACGGGACTACCGCCCACCAGGGGGGCACGGGCTTCGGTCTTGGCCGCAGCTTCACCACCATTCGCATCCAGCCCCACCCGCGCGTCGAATTCAGCTTCAACCACACCTACTTCCGTGATCTGCCGACGTTCGATCCGAATCTGATTCAGACCGGATTGCTCGACAAATACCTGATGCAAGGATTCAGCGCGGGCACCCGCGTCGAGATCTATAAGCAGATCTGGCTCAGCGCCGACCTGGGACTCAGTAACCGGACCGGCGACAAAAACAACTCACTCAACCAGATGTTCGGCATCACCTTTGGCCGTCTGCCCTGGATCAACATGCACGCCGATGTGCGCTACTCGCGCTTCAACAGCAGTTTCGGCAGCGGTTCCTACGAAGCGCTCTCGCTCTCCAAGAATCTCGGCGAGGCTCTGCAGTTGCAGATTCTCGCTGGTCAGCAAAACTTCACCTCCAGCCTCACCAGCGCCAATATATCCCGCTTCGTCAATGGGACGATTGAGACCGCCCTTGGCGAACATTACTTCGTGCAGGCGGGCGGTACCATCAACCGCGGAAACCAGATGAACTACGACCAGTGGCTGTTCACCTTTGGCTACCGCTTTGATAACCGCCACGGACACAGGGGACAATGATGCGCGCGCCGATCTCAACTCGTCTTCTCCCAAGCCTCGTGGCCTTGCTGCTGTTTGCCGGTACGATTGCCGGCGCCCAGACTGACTCTCTCGAGAAAGTCCTCGACCGCACCTCGCAGCGCGTGTCTGAATTCCTAAGCGAGTTTTCGAACGTCAAGTGCACCGAGCAAGTCACTCAGGAAAAGTTCAAACCCAACGGCAAGAGGGAACTCGAACAGCAGTCCAGCTACGACTATCTCGTCATGCTGACCAACGCCGGTGGCGATATAAGCGTCAACGAATCACGCCTGCCGGTGAAGGAAGCCAAAGTCAGTCGCAGGCAAGATATCTCGATGCTACTCAGCAACGGCTTTGCCACGCTCTTTCTCGTATTTCATCCCTACTACATCAACGATTTCGAGTTCACCGACGCCGGTAGCGAGACGCTCGACGGCCACGCTGCCCGCAAGATCCATTTCCAGCACATTCCCAACACGCGCTCCGTGGCGGCACTTGCCTTGCGCGGTCGCGAGTATCCCCTCGAGTTATCGGGCACCGTGTGGGTCGATCCGCAAAACGGAAACATTCTTCGCATCGAGGCGGGGATCGGTTCCACTCTGGAAGACATTGGCATGAAGACCCTGCAGTCTTCCGTGCGTTTTGCCCCCGCTGCCTTCAGCAAGGATAAGGATAAGGATAAGGATAAGGATAAAGATCAGGATGGATAAAGATAAGGATAAAGATAAAGATAAAGATAAAGATAAGGATCAGCCCGTCTACTGGTTCCCCACCGAAGCCGTGGTCGAAGTGGAAACCCCCAAGCAGCACTGGCGCAACACCCACCGCTTCCTAACCTATAAACAGTTCTCCGTGGCCACCGAGGAGCACGTCGCCGAAAAATGAGCACAGCTACCGCCCCAAACCCAATCCGGACCACCATAGCGGCCGCCAGCGATCCCGAGGCAGGTCACAAGCTTCGCCTGCTTATCGGCTACATCATCGCTGTCGCTCTGATCGTTGGAATTGCGGCCTATGGCGTTGACTACTACACTACCGGTCCCCACGACCGTCCTTTCATGGCGAAGCACGCGCTGCTCAAGCCCAGCGGACGCATCGGCATCAAGCTCGGGATGCTCGGCGTTGCTATGTTCCTGGTGATCTTTCTCTACCCCTTGCGCAAGCGCTGGACTTGGCTTGGCCGGCAAGGCAACTCGCGCCACTGGCTTGATTTTCACGTCCTGCTCGGGCTTTCTGCGCCCTTTGTGATCGCGCTGCACTCTTCTTTCAAATTCCATGGTTTCGCCGGTATCGCGTTCTGGATCATGTTGGGAGTCTCCATCAGCGGGATTGTCGGGCGTTACCTCTACAGCCAGATACCTCACCGCGTCAACAGCGCCGAATTCTCGCGCAAGGAACTCCAGGAGCTGCAGGACAAGATGATGCAACAACTCGCGGGGCAGAACCTACTGAAAGAATCGGACGTGCGCTCTGCCCTGCGTCTCCCCAGTCAGCAGAGAGTCGATCAGTTGCCCGGTCCCGCCGCTCTGATTTACATGTTGCTGCTCGACGTGCTGCGGCCGTTCCGGATTGCCCGTCTGCGGAATGGAGCACTGCTAGGCAGCGAACACCTCACCTCGCTCGGCGGACTGCTCCCCACGAGCCACCGCGAACTGGAGCGGGCGATCGTCGTGGCCCGGGAAGAGGCAGCCCTTTCGAAGCGTATCCTTTTCCTGTCCCGTACGCAGCAGGGCTTCCACCTCTGGCACGTGGTCCACAAGCCCTTCAGCTACACCTTTGCGGTGTTGGTACTCATTCACATCGGCGTGGTTTTGATGATGGGATTTTTCTAGGACGGTCTTTATGGACTGGCTCGACTGGCTCATCACCCTCGTAACTGCCGCTGCGCTGTCGCTGTTCTTTCTGCGCGGTTACATGAAGGGCCTCAAGAAAAGAGATGAACACGCCCGCCGGGCGGCCGAAAAAGGCAAGCTCTTTTCGCACGGCCCCAGCTCGCAGCATCCGCACATTGACACCAACCAGTGCATCGGCTGCGCCACCTGCACCACCGTTTGTCCTGAGGGCGACGTGCTGGCCATGTTGGCGGGCAAAGCGGTCCTCGTCAATGGCCACAAATGCATCGGCCACAGCATCTGCGCCGAAGCGTGTCCGGTGGGCGCCATCACCATGGTGATGGCCACACCGAGCATGGGCGCGGACATGCCCTACATGACCCCTGAGTACGAAACCAGCATCGAGAATCTCTTCATCATCGGAGAGCTCGGCGGCTTGGCGCTGATCAAGAACGCTGTCAATCAGGGACGCGATTGTGTGGACTACATCATGCGCCGTCGCGCGGCTGCGCATGTACCCGCACCGCCTGGGGTTTACGACGTGTTGATTGTCGGCGCCGGACCGGCAGGTATCAGCGCATCTCTACGCTCCATCGAGAGCAAACTCAACTACGTCACACTCGAACAAGATGAGATCGGCGGCACTGTCGCCAAGTATCCACGCCAGAAGCTGGTGATGACCAGCCCGGTCGAATTTCCTATGTACGGCAAATTCAAAAAGACCGAACTCTCCAAGGAAAACCTGCTCGCGTTCTGGAACATGGTTCTCAATCGCGCCGACTTTAACTGTGTCACCGGAGCCAAGGTCGAGCAGATAGCCAAGGACGAAGACGGCATCTTCGTGGTCAAAACGGCCACCAATGACTATCGTGCCCGCGCCGTCATTCTCGCTCTGGGCAAAACTGGAACCCCGCGCAAACTCGGCGTTCCAGGAGAAGAACTGGCCAAAGTGATGTACCGGCTGATCGAGGCCGACCACTACGTCAACAAGAAGATCCTCATCGTCGGCGGCGGAGACAGTGCGGTCGAAGCTGCCATGGGACTCGCGAACCAGCACGGCAACAAGGTCACTCTCTGCTACCGTGGCGCGCAGTTCAGCCGCATCAAGGAACGCAATTCGAAGCGAATCGAAGACTGCATGCGGTCCGGCAAAGTCGAAGTCCTCTTCAATAGCAACCCGGTCGAGTTCAAGGCGGACTCCGCGGTTCTCGATGTTCTGGGCCAGAAACGAGAACTACCCAACAACTTCGTTTGGATATTCCTCGGTGGAGTGCCTCCCTACGACTTCCTCAAGAAAATCGGCGTTCGCTTCGGCGTGCGTGACATGACGCTAGAAGCCAGTAGCGAAGCCAAGCGCGCGGTCCAGGAAAAACACGCACTGGCTACGGCCGGAAGTGCTTCCGCCTGAAGAGCATCAGATCCAAACGGCCACGGTTGAGATACCAGACCCTCATCGTTCGTGGATGGAACTACTCACGTCAGAAGATGGCAGTGTATGTGTTCGACAGAGTTTATAAGAGCCTTAACAAAACCTCCTTCGCCCTAAATTCCCGGTACCCGGAACGAGCCACTCGCTTGTTCCCTTAAACTGCAGGCAGAGCCTCTCGATTTCACACGAAATCGTGTTAGGATGGCAAGGATTCGGCGAGGCGGAAAGGCAAATCCGTCGGAGGTTTCAACAGAAGTACAAACAAAGGTGGCACACTTTGGCTGATACGGTACTCGCTAATGGATCGTTCGCTCATCCACGAGAGCACACGAAGGCCGTCCGACAGCGTCATGCGTAGGATAGCCGCGACTCGCCTACCATCGCGCAACAGAAACAGCGGGGAGCCGAGCAAGCCACCATGTCGCTCGATTCGCTCTACAGCGTCCGCCAGCAGAACCGGGCAGCGAATAGTAACCTGCATAGCGCATCGCCGGATTGTTTGTCCAGGTGCAGAACCCTTCGCCTCTAAGACTCCAGCCTTCATCGCGCAACTGCAGAAGATTGGCGCCGCGCTCGGTCGAGGAGGAGCGCAGGCCGGAAAGTAGGCGACGCGCCCCGCCCATGTCACAACCTCCAAATACTTCGGAACACAAGCGGCTCAGGGAACACCACGCTGGCCCGGTCGAACCCTGGCGGAAATGGGGACCCTATGTCAGCGAGCGCGCCTGGGGTTCGGTGCGCGAAGACTACAGTTCTTACGGCACCGCCTGGGACTTCCTCACCCACGACATGGCGCGCAGCAAAGCCTACCGCTGGGGCGAGGATGGTATCGCCGGAATCTGCGACCGCTACCAGGTGCTGGTCTTTGCTCTCGCTTTGTGGAACGGCCGCGATCCCATTCTCAAAGAGCGCATGTTCGGCCTCACCAGCGACGAGGGCAACCACGGCGAGGACGTCAAGGAATACTGGTTTTACCTGGACAGCACGCCCACCCACAGCTACATGCGGATGCTCTACAAGTATCCGAGCGCAGAGTATCCCTACCGGGAACTAGTCGAGGAAAACCGCCGCCGCTGGGGCGCCAACCAGCGGGAATACGAACTGCTCGACACCGGGATCTTCGACCAGGACCGCTACTTTGACATTTTTGTGGAATACGCCAAGGCCTCGGAAGAAGACATCTGCATTCGCGTCGAGGCGATCAACCGCGGTCCGGAAGCTGCGACACTCCACTTGTTGCCCCACCTCTGGTTTCGCAATACGTGGGGGTGGACAGATCCGCGCGGCCGCGAGCCGATCATTTATCTAGATTCGCAGCGCGATTCCCTTTGCATAGTGGCGGACGATACAGCGGCCGATCCTCTCTCGAACCTGCAGTTCCAGTACAAGCTCGGACGGCGTTTCCTCTATGCCGAGAAAGACGGAGGGGCGCGCTTCACAGACAACGAAAATAACTCCGTCCGGCTCTACGGATGCGCGAATAATCCAAAGCCTTACGTGAAAGACGGCTTTCACCGCCACGTGATTCACGGTGAAGCGTCCGTCAATCCCGCGCAGTGTGGCACCAAATCCTGCATCTGGTATCAGAGGTCGCTCGGACCGGGCGAATCGTGGGTATTGCGCCTTCGGCTGACTCCGCAGGAATTGCGAGATCCACTTGCTCCGGTCGAGGAAACCATCCGAACCCGGCGCGCAGAAGCCGACGAATTCTACGAAACCGTATATCCCCCCAAAGCCACTGCGGAAGAGCGCCGGATCCAACGGCAGGCGTTCGCCGGGATGCTCTGGAGCAAGCTGTTTTATTACTGGGACATCAACCGCTGGCTGGAAGGTGACAATCCCAAATTCCCTCCGCCCGATTCCCGCAAACGCCTGCGTAACGTGCACTGGCGCCACCTGAACTCCATGCGCATTCTCTCCATGCCCGACAAGTGGGAGTTCCCGTGGTTTGCAGCTTGGGACCTGGCGTTTCAGTGTGTAACGCTGGCGCTCATCGATTCTGCGTTCGCCAAGGAAAATCTCTGGCTGCTCCTGTTCGAGCAGTTCCAGCATCCCAACGGCCAGATTCCAGCTTACGAATGGGAGTTCTCAGATCTCAATCCTCCAGTGCACGCGTGGGCGTGCTGGCGAGTGTACGAACTCGAGAAGCAGCGCACCGGCGTTGCCGATACCGCGTTCCTGGAAAAGTGTCTTCACAAGCTGCTCATGAACTTCGCCTGGTGGGTCAACCGGGTGGACAGCCAAGGCAACAACGTCTTCGAAGGCGGATTCCTCGGGCTCGACAACATTGCCGTCGTCGATCGCGGCGAGAAGTTTCCGGGCGGCGCCATTCTCGAACAATCCGATGCCACCGGATGGATGGGTTTCTTCTGTCTCTACTTGATGAAGATCGCTCTCGAACTGGCGCGCACCAATCCGGTATACGAAGGCATCGCCACCAAGTTTTTCGAGCATTTCATCTACATCGGCAGCGCCATGAAGAAAATGGGCGGCCGCGACTATCAGCTCTGGGACGAAAAAGACGGGTTCTTTTATGACGTCCTGCGCTATCCGAACGGCGAGTTTCACAAATTCCGCCTGCGCTCACTGGTTGGACTGATTCCGCTGTATGCGATCGAAGTACTGCGGCTCGAAGACCTGGACCCATTCCCAGTTTTCAAGGACGACGTGGAATGGTTTCTCAACAACCGCGCCGACTTGGTGGGCGATGCTTGCTATCGCGAAGGGCGCGACGGCGAGCGCTACGTGCTCTCGATTGCGGCGCCCGAGCAATTTACACGCCTCTTGCGCCGCCTCTCCGATCCTGGGGAGTTCCTCTCATCTTATGGTCTAAGAAGTATCTCCAAACATCACGAGCATCTTCCGTTTGAGTTTGCCGGCCGTTCGGTTGGCTATGAGCCGGGAGAAGCGGAAGTCCAGGTCAAGGGTGGCAATTCCAACTGGCGCGGCCCCATTTGGTTTCCCACTTGCTACCTGCTGATCCATTCCCTGCTTCGGTTCGGACAGGCCTTGGGCGACGAACTCCAGGTTACAAGCGACGGTCGCACCATCACACCCTCGCAGTTCGCGGAGGAGCTTGCCGAGCGGATGATCTCGATTTTCACGCGCGATGCCGCGGGCCGTCGTCCATCTTCAGGGGAATACGCAAAGATGCAGAACGATCCCCATTGGCGCGACCTGATCCTGTTTCACGAGTATTACCACGGTGACACTGGGAAGGGGCTGGGCGCCAGCCACCAGACCGGCTGGAGTGGATTGATCGCCAACCTCATCGACGAGTGGCGACGCTGACATGGAACTCCGCCGCCGGCTCATGTACGCAGGCGTACTACTGCTGATCCTCATCACCTTCAGCACCCTAGGATATCGCTTGCTCGGCGGGCCTTCCGTCGGACTGCTGCAAGCACTCTACATGGCCGTTATCACAGTGGCCGGTGTGGGCTACAGTGAAATTGTCGCTACCGCCAACAATCCCGCGCTTCGCATCTTCAACATGTTTATTGTGCTGTTTGGAGTGGCCGTTACGGTGTATGTCTTTTCGGTCGTCGCCGCTTTCCTGGTCGAAATCGAAGTCACCAATCCTTTCTGGAGACGCAGAATGCAAACACGTGTGGATGAGCTCAAGGATCACTTCATCGTCTGCGGACTGGGAGACACCGGCCGTTTCGTTGTGGCGGAGCTGCAGAAAACGCGTACGCCGTGCGTGGTGATTGACCTTTCCGAAGAAAACGTTCGCAAAATGCAGGAATTGCACGTGGAGGCGCTCCGCGAGATGCTTTACGTCATCGGCGATGCTACCGAGGAAGACACCCTCGAGAAGGCAGGTCTGAGCCGCGCCAAAGGACTAGTCACGGCCGTTCCGCATGACAAAGACAACCTGGTCATCACCGTGCTCGTCCGGCAGCGCTCTCCGCGGCTGCGGATCGTGAGCCGCTCCACCGACCGCAAGTTCGCCGACCGCATGATGAAGGCCGGGGCCAATGCCACCGTCTCACCCAGCCAGATCGGCGGCCTGCGCATGGCGAGCGAAGCAATCCGGCCGCATGTCGTGGGCTTCCTCGACCTGCTTCTCAAGGAGCAGGGCAAGACCCTGCGGGTAGAGGAAATCGAGATAAAGGCCAGTTCGCCGTGGGCCGGGAAGCGTCTCGACGAAATTGATTTGAAGGGCCGCATGAACCTGCTGGTTCTCGGCCTCAAGCATCCGCCCGACAGCGGGCTTCCCGAGCTGATTGTGAATCCGTCCGACCACGCGACGGTCACCATGGGCGGAGTGATCATCGCGCTCGGCGACATGCCAGACGTCGATCGCGCTCGCCGGGAAGCGGAGAGCCGGGCCTGAGCACCCACTGAGGATGGGTTACTGAGTCCGACGGTCGTTCTTGCCTTGCCCGCGGTTGAGCGACGATCCCGATAGGGTTCCCCGCAAAGAATCGACGCTCAGGCCCATTTCGCGTGAGTCTCCCCGGATCTCAAAACTGGATCCGGACCGAAAACTGGAAGGACCTTTGCATGGCTCCTGGAACCAAGGAAGTGATTGAGCCCCCGCCGTTGCAGTCCACACAGGGGTTAGGGTTCCCCAAGTTGACCCGATTGAAGACATTGAAGACGTCGGCCCGAAAACCCAGATTGGCGCTCTCGGTCATGGCAATGGTCTTGGCGACCGCAATGTCGCTTTGGAAAAAGCCGGGCCCAGTAAAGGAATCGCGGCCAACAGTTCCAATTTGGCCTGCACCGGGGCGCTGCCAGGGACCGGTGATTAGTCCCGGAGTTGACTGGCCATTGAGACCAATGCCACAGAGTCTTGCGGTGTTCGGCGCGCAATTGTTTCCCTTCAGAGCTACACCTCCGGTGGTTGCGAAGTATTGCTCCCGAGTACCGGAGACCTGGACGGGTCCAACGCGATTCGGGCGGCAGGGGTCGCCGGGGTCCGTGTCGGCGGCGCAAAGGCCCTGGGTGTATGACGGGGTGAACGGAAGCCCGCTCCGCCAAATTGTAATCGCGCTGATTGTCCATCCCCCGAAGAAGCGGTCGGCAACCGGGCCGATTTCACCCAGCCATGCTTTGCCGCGCCCTATGGGCAGGTCCCAGACATTGGTCATCACAAACCGGTGCCTGAGGTCGAAACTGTCGGGACCGTATCCCACCTCTGGGTTCACAGCAAAGAAGTTCGAACTGTAGTCAAGCCCCTTGGACCACGTGTAGTGCGCCATGAACGAGTATCCCCGGTTGAAGTTCTTATACACTTTCGCCTGGAGGGAGTTGTAGTTGTCGCTGGCGTTGTTGCCGAAGTAGCGTATCTCGAAAAGATTGGGATCAAAGAAGCACATGCGCTTAGGCTTTGTTTGGCTACAGGGGTCGTTAGGAATCTCAACCTTCGGGTAAAAGCTTCTCACCTGGTACAGCGTTTCACAGAATTGTTGGCCATTACTGCCAGGAAAAAGACCGTTCTTTCCCCCTTTGCAATTGTTGGTATCTCCGCCCTGCGGCACGGGCACGATGAAACCTTGCAGGAATGCTTGACTCAGAAGGTAAAAGGTTCCGGAACTGTTGATTCCGCTGTCAACATCGGCGAATCCGTGAGTGCCCTTGTCGCCCACGTACGCGAGCTCAAAGTAGAGATGAGAAGTGAGCTCGTGCTGAAGAGTTAGGTTCCAGGAGTCAACCGTGGGAACGCGGACGCGGGAGGGTAGAGCGTAGAGCACAGCTCCACTGGGGGGCACCTTTGGAGACAGACTGGGATCTCCATGATTCAATGCCGCGAGGTCCATCAGGGAAAAATGTGAACTGGTGGGGAAATTAAACTTCGGCGGACCTTGCGCCAAATTGAACCCCACCGTCTCGACGTTCTGTTCTACCGTTACCGGAGGATTTTGGGTGGCGGCAATGCCGAAGAGGTCGCCCGCATAGCCAGCATCAAAGCTCCGGCCGTATCCGGCCCGAACGACCGTGGTGGGATTGATCAGGTAGGCGATCCCTAGCCGGGGTCCGAAGTTTGTCAGATTTCGCGATATACCGAATACCGTGTTGGATAACGGGGGCCCGGTGGAAATGTAGGTGGTTGCTGGGTTTCCTTGGGAAGGCGCGTAGTGGCTCAAGTCCGGTATCAGGAATCCGCCCGCGCCGGTCAACGTCTGCGGGAAGTAGATTTCCCATCGCAACCCGTAGTTCAGGGTGAGCCGCGAGTTGATCCGCCAGGTGTCCTGTCCATAAAAGCCGAACCTCTTCTGGTGTTCACCGGCATTAACCGCCGCCGGGCTGCTTACGACTCTTTCAAACGAGGTCACGTCACCAATGAGAAAAGTCGCCAGGCCCAATCCGGTCGCGTTGTTTTCGCCGGTCAAGCTTCCGGTTGTCCCGGGCGCGAAACTGAAGAATCCAGTCGGTGGCCGGTCGCTCTCCAAGCGGTAGTTCTGCAAAAAGCGAAGATCCGCCCCCCACTTGATCATGTGCCGACCTGTGCTCCGGGTCCAATTGTTGACCAACTGAAACTGCTGTTCCCGTTCGCGCAAAGGACAGTCGCAAGAGTTGGCGACGTTCGAATAACCGAGGCGGAAATAATCGCCTGTGGGAAGCCCGGCCTGGCCTGGAATTTGGAAATCCGGCAAGCCCGTAGCGAAGGGATCACCGGTGTCGGCGGCAGAAATGTTGGGTATTCCGATCGCGGGAGTTTGCCCGAAATCCTGAGCATCGAGGTTCAACCGGTAGCGGAAGTAGCCGAAGCGGAAGTCGGTGAGCATTTTCGGGCTGAGCGAATAAGTGAACCCCGACGAAATACCCTGGTTCCGGGTTCGGGCCACGCCTGCGAATCCGGAAGGGTTGGTGCCAGTTCCGCCAGCGTCCGTGCCAAACGCGGGTGCGCCGTTGTCGTAGAATTCGCCAAAGCTATAGCGACCGAACAGCCGGAGGCGCGAGCTCGCGTTGTAGTCGCTCCGAACATCGAACTGGTCGGCTCTGAACCCTTCTTGTCCCGATGCCAGATAGTTGTTGCACACGGCCTCCTGCCCACTATTGGGGGTGCAGGTTGAATCGGTCGGGGCGTGGTTGGGCGGAGGCAAAAGCGCGAGGAGCTTGGCTGCCTGGCTCGAAACAAAGTGGTCAAGGTCTGGGTTCCCGTTGTTTGGGTTGTTTGGGATCTGGTAGTTCGAAAACGGGCTACCCTCTTTATCGGTCAGGGTCCCGCCAATGACACTGCTGTAATCGGATAAATCGCAGTTTGCCACGCCGCTTCCAGCAGGCCCCAGGCAGGTCTTCCGCACAGTTTGCGATGGCACATTCAGTAACACATCCGCACCCTGGGATGTGCGGGTCCCCTGGTAGTCGCCGAAAATAAACAGCTTGTTCCTTACAATCGGTCCGCCGATCGAACCGCCAAATATGTTGTATTTGCTGGGAGGAACGCCCGCGGGATCAAACGGGTTCTGCGATTGTCCAAAGCCGGTTCGCCGAAACCCGAACCCATCGCCGTGCCAGGCATTGCTTCCGCTCTTCGTCTGGATCGTGACCACACCCGCCGTCGCCTGTCCGAATTCGGCGTTGTAGCCCAGGGTTGTGACCTTCATCTCCCGGACGGAATCGAGCGTGGGATTGATGACCACGATGCCCTCCAGCGGATCGCGATTTTCGGTGCCGTCCAGTTGAAACGCGCTGCCGCTGAAATGCTGCCCGTTGATGTTGACTGGCTGTCCACCCTGCGGATTCTGAACCGCCGGGATGAAGAGCCTGCCACGGGCCGCGCCGGGCACGAGCAACTGAAGCTGAGTCAGATTGAGGTCCAGAAGGGGAAGCTCGCGGACAGTCCGGGAGTCAAACAGAGTGGAGACATCGGTTCGATCCAGCTGCAGAACGCTCGCTCCAGTGGCTGTACTCCCCACGATCGTATTCGGATCGCCAGCTTGCAGAGGCACGTTGACGGTTGTCGTGGAATTCGCGCTCACCACGATGGTCGCTTGTACCCTCTTGAAACCGTCGGCCCGCACCTCGATCTGGTAGAGGTCCGCGGAAACATTGCTAACCGCGAAGGATCCGTCTGGGTTGCTCGTGACGCCGGTACGGGCTCCGGTCGCGACCGAGATCATGTTGACAGCTGCGCCCGAAACAGGCGTTCCGGTGGCGCTGGTCAGTCGGCCCCAAACCTGCCCGTAGACGGACTGGGCGGTGCTAAGCTCTGAGAGCAACAAAACACTGGAGATGAGCAATATTACGAGAATGATGAGGTGTGGGGCTCTCATTCATCCTCCCTTCGAAATTCTCTAATCTCTTAGGGCCCGGTCTAGCGGATAGGGGAAATCGTACTGCGCGAGGGAAGGACCGCACCCATAAAGGGGCAATCTGCGCTACGGGACACATTGTTGATCTAAAAACTGGAATTGTCAATCGTAACCCGCACGGTTCGCACGGTTGTGGGGGCTCGCAGGGGGAGGCGAAGTCGACCACAGGACGACCACAACCACCCGTGGACCGCAGCCCCTAGTTGTGGCATAATTCCACTCCTCAGCGGGCCCGCGGATGCGGGAACGCGAGATCTGCATTCGGCCCAGGTTCAACAGAGTCGATAGTCATCGGTCAGATCACGATTGCGCGTCGCGTGCTTGCACGCGGTTTCTGAGTGCAACCCCGATTTGATCCGAGGGAACCCTCATGGCAGCGACACTCCGGACTCCAGCGCCGCAACTCGAACTCGGCCATGTGCTGTTCATCGAAATCGTCGGCAACGGCTCGCTTTCGACATCTGATCAGCACAAAGCGCTGGAGCACTTGCAAGAACTCGTGCGCGGCACTGCGGAATTCAAAAAGGCTTATCGTAGCAACCAGATGATCGCGCTTGCTGCGTCTGATGCGATGGCGCTTGTTTTTTTCAGCAATCCCGAAACAGCAATGCGCTGCGCAGTCGAGATCAGTCACAGCGCCCGCAAGACCGCAAGCCTCCAGTTGCGGATGGGCGTGCACTCCGGGCCCGTGTACCCAGTAGCTCACGTCAACTGCACCGATCGCATCCCTGACGGTGGGATTAGCGTCGCCCAAAGAGTGATGGATTGCGGCGAGGACGGGCACATCCTGGTTTCAAATTCCACTGCCGAACACCTTCAAGGACTTGGTCCTTGGACCGGTTTTCTTCAGGATTTGGGCGAAGTTGACGTTGAGCACGGAACCAAGCTGCACCTCTTTAATTTCTGGGATGGAGATGCGGGAAATTCCAAACCTCCCAAAGAATATTCCGTGCGTCTGCAAGCCAAAAGCCGGCCCGCAAACCAACTCATAGGCCAGGCGGTGTCTCACTATCGCGTTCTGCGCAAGTTGGGGAGTGGAGGCATGGGGGTGGTCTACGAGGCGGAAGATACGCGTCTCGGGCGCCACGTCGCGCTCAAACTTCTCCCCGAACGTTTTTCCCGGAGTCCCGTCGCGGTGCAACGTTTCCAACGTGAGGCGTGCACCGCTTCATCGTTGAACCATCCTAATATCTGCACAATCCACGACGTGGGTGAACACAACGGCCAGCACTTCATCGTGATGGAGCTTCTCGAAGGCAAGAACCTGAAGCAGGTCATTTGGTCTGGTGCATTGCCGCAGGAGCGAATTGTCGCCTTGGGCATCCAAATTGCAGAGGGTCTCGATGCGGCGCATGCGCGAGGTATTGTGCACCGGGACATCAAGCCGGCCAACCTGTTTGTGCTCCCACGCGAGCGGATCAAGATTCTCGATTTCGGCTTGGCCAAGTTGACACCGCGCGAGCGCACCGCGCAAGGCGAATTCGAAACCGCTCCCCCTGATGAACCAACCGTTGATAAGTTAACAGCAGGGGACATCACCGGCGCCGGTGAGTTCGTTGGAACAGTATCTTACATGTCTCCCGAGCAGGCGCGGGGTGAGGTGCTCGATCACCGCACCGATCTTTTCTCGTTCGGCGTGGTGCTTTACGAAATGGCGACCGGCTTGCCTCCTTTCCGTGGCGACACCTCGGCCGTGGTATTCGACGCGATTCTGAACAAGCCTCCTGCTCCCGTCATACGCGGAAATCCGCAAGTCTCGCCAGAGTTGGAGCGGATCATCAGCCGCGCTCTGGAGAAATCGCCCGATATGCGCTATCAGTCGGCAGCGGATATGGGCTCGGAGCTGCGCCGTCTGGGTATGCGAACCAGTGTTGCGGAGCGAGAGCCGGTTGTCGAACCTGACACGAAAACGGGTGATCTAGAGATTGTTGTGCTCTACAAGCGCAACGCTCAACCGGACGAGCAAATCATGCAAGCCCTGACGGAAAAGTTAACCAGCCGTGGCTGCAGGGTATTTGTCGACCGACATCTTGTCGTGGGCGTCGAGTGGGCACACGAGATCGAACGCAAGATCGGAGAGGCGGATGCTGTGATCCCCCTGCTTTCGGCACCATCCGTACGCAGCGAGATGCTCGCGTACGAGCTCGATCTGGCTCGCTCTTTTGCCGAGCGTCAAAACGGTAAGCCTCGCATCTTACCGATCCGTGTCCAGTTTGAGGACCAACTTCCGGACTCCTTGCATTCCGTACTGGATGGGCTCAATTACTCTCTCTGGAAAGATTCCCGAGACGATGAGCGAATCATCGAAGATCTGAGCCGGGCTCTCCGGACGCCGCAAGAAGCGTTCCGTCGCAGGCCCCACCTGGAGCCGGTAGGCGGTGCGCTGGCACTCGATTCCAACTTTTACATCGTTCGCCCGACCGACGAGGAGTTTTATTCGGGCGTGGCTCGCAACGACAGTATCATCCTGCTCAAGGGTGCCCGCCAGATGGGAAAGACCTCTTTGATGGCACGCGGGCTCCAACAGGCACGTAAGTCGGGTGCTCGCGTAGTGCTGACGGATTTCCAGAAACTCAACTCGGCACACCTGCAATCGGCGGAAAGCCTGTTTCAATGCCTTGCGGAAGCTATCGGCGAGCAATTGGATATTGAAGTGACACCCGAAGTCTGGAACCCCCGCCGCGGCGCCAGCATGAATTTCGAGCGTTTTCTGCGCCGCGAAATCCTCGCCAAGATCAAAGGCCGGCTGCTCTGGGGGATCGATGAAGTGGATCGGCTCTTCGCCTGTAGTTTCGGGAGCGAGGTCTTTGGATTGTTTCGCTCGTGGCACAATGAGCGCTCGCTTGATCCGTCGGGCCCTTGGCAGAACCTCTCCCTCGCGATCGCCTATGCGAGCGAGGCGCATCTTTTCATCACGGACGTGAACCAGTCGCCGTTCAATGTAGGTACGCGATTAGTGCTTGCCGACTTCACGTTGGACCAGGTTCGCGAGTTGAACGAGCGCTACGGCTGCCCACTCCATGGCGAGAACGAAATGGAAGGCTTCTTTTCCCTGCTCGGCGGACAGCCCTTCTTGACGCAGCGCGGGCTGCACCAGATGACCGAGAAGAGTCTGTCGTACCAGGAATTCGTGGCGGGAGCGGCCCGCGATGAGGGCCCCTACGGAGACCACTTGCGGAGAATTTTCGTCTCCCTGAGTCAGGAGCCCGCACTCTGCGAAGTCGTGCGCGGTGTGATCTCGGGGCGCCATTCCTCCGGCGCTGACTCCTTCTATCGATTGCGGAGTTCCGGAATTGTGGCCGGCGAGTCTGCTAGGGACATGAAGCTGCGGTGTCAGCTTTATGAGCAGTATCTCGGCAGCCATCTGAGCTGAGTTCCCATGCCTGAAATCGAGACTGCCAGTTTCTTCGTAGTGGGTGGGACGCTCCGCCGGGATGCGCCTTCCTACATTTCACGAGCCGCTGATCAGAATCTTTACACGTTTCTTCAGGCTGGCGAGTTTTGTTACGTCCTGACAGCCCGCCAGATGGGCAAGTCCTCGCTCATGGTCCGAACCGCTATCCGCCTGCGCGACAACGGCACGCGAGTCGCGGTCCTCGATCTGACCAGCCTCGGTCAGAACCTGACCACGGAACAGTGGTACAACGGCCTTCTCGAACGGGTAGGTCAGCAGTTTGGCCGCGAGGACGAATTGGAAGAGGCATGGCTCCGATTCCCCCAACTCGGTCCCATGCGGCGTTTTATGCGAGCGATTTCGGATTCGGTGCTTTCGGGTTTGAATGACCGGGCAGTGATCTTCGTGGACGAGATTGACGCTGTCCGCAGTTTGCCATTTTCCACCGACGAATTCTTCGCCGGAATTCGCGAATGCTACAACCGGCGATCGGTGGACCCTCAGTTCGAACGGCTCACATTCTGCCTACTTGGGGTCGCTACTCCGTCGGATCTGATTCGGGACACGCGGACCACTCCATTCAACATCGGCCGCAGAATCGAACTATCGGATTTCACCGAGCAGGAAGCGACTCCCCTAATTCAGGGATTGTGTGCAGACGATTCCGCCGGAATGACTATCTTGCAACGCATCGTCTACTGGACCGGCGGGCATCCTTACCTGACACAACGGCTCTGCCGGGCAGTCGCCAACGACGGCAAGATTCACGATACCTCGGGCGTAGACCGCCTCTGTAAGGAGCTTTTCCTCTCCAACCGGGCTCGCGAACGAGATGACAATCTGCTTTTTGTGCGCGAGCGCATGCTGCGCAGCGAGACGGACACGGCAGCCCTTCTCACTCTCTACGAGAAGATCCGCGACGGCAAGACCGTCCGCGACGACGAAACCAACCCGCTCATTTCTGTACTGCGGCTTTCCGGTATTGCCCGCGTCGAAAACGGCCTACTGAAGGCCCGCAATCGCATCTATAACAAGGTCTTCGACGGCGACTGGGTGAATGCCAATATGCCCGGCGCGGAAATTCGTCGTCAGCGCGCCGCGTACAGGCGTGGACTAAAGCGCGCACTTGTCATCACCCTTCCGCTCCTTCTGATCGGGATACTGATTGCCTACAGAAATCTTTATCTGGCGAAAAACACCATTGCCGAGCGTAACTTCGAGAGCCCGCAGCCACCGGCCTTTTGGGTTTCCTCGCGTATCCCAGTCGCGGGAGAACAGAGTGAGGCCGGTGGAATTCTGCTACGCACGGGGCAGCCGGATGTAACTGTCCTGGTAGACAATTTCCAGTTTGGCCGAACCTCCAGTTCCGGCGAACTCCGGATTCCGCTTCCTCCAGCGTCGTATACCATCCGCCTGGAAAAGCCGGGATTCCGACCAATGTCGACGCCAGCGCTTGTGGCCAAGAATTCTGAAACGCCGATTAGCGTCAAACTAGAGCGCGAAGTGGCCCCTTCGTTTGTCGTCAACGGGGGAGTGCCCGGCGCAACGGTGCGGTTCGATGGGAAAGAACTGGGAGTGACTAAGCCGGACGGAACCTTTGCACACGAGGCGAGCCCCGGAACTCATGCCATCGAGATCGAGAAGACGGGATACCTCACCGTACGCGGCCAGATAGAGCTAGTGCTCGGGAGTACGACCTCCGTTAATCTCACTTTGCATCCGGATCCTTCAGCGGCCGAAACGGCCGATACGGCAGACTATGCTGCCATTGCTGACTCCACGGATCCGATTGCGCTGCGGCAATATTTGCAAAAGTACCCAACCAGCAAGAACGCAGCCCAAGTCCGAAACCGGATCGAAGAAATCGATTGGAAGAACGCAAATCGGACAGACCTCCAGTCTCTTGATGCTTTTCTACAAGCCCACCCGCAGGGTCAGCACGCAAACGAGGCACGCCTGTTGGTCGAGGAGTTGCAGCGTGATCAAACCGACTTCATCGCTGCCGAGAAGGCGGGTAGCGGCGAAGCGTTGCAAGCCTACTTGAAACGGCACCCCAACAGCCCGTATGCGGAACAAGTTCGCCAGAAACTATCCACGCAACAGGACAAGGAAGCAGTTCTCGGTGTCCTTCACCGCTACGAAGAGTCCTACAATCGGCAGGATCTCGATGGCATCGTTAATCTGTGGCCTTCTTGTCCCGATCGGATAAGGAAAATCCTGCGGGAGTCTTTCCACTCCGCCGAAAAACAGAAATTGCAACTCACGGTGGAGGGCGACCCGGATATCAAAGGAAACTTTGCCAGCGTCAGGGGCCAGGAAACCCGCTCCGGATCACTGACCTCTACCGCCCCAGTAACAATAACTCTGGTGCGACAGAGCGGTGGCTGGTTTATCCAATCCGGAAATTTCTAGAGCAGCGAAAACAGCTAGGCCTCGGCAAGGCATAAAGAAGCCCAAAGGATCCGAGGCCGTTTGCCCTTTCATCTTCCATTCGAACCGTGCCTGCTTTACTCCAGATGCTCATCGTTCACAAATACGAGGTCAGCGGAATCACGGGGACGATCTCGCTCGAAGTGCACTCGCTCAGCCGGAAGTAGATGCGCTCATAGGCAGCGATTGTGTCGGCCGGCGGCAGTCCCTCTTGTGAGCGGCTGAGGGCCCGCTCCAACGCGGTCTTGAAGCTACAGTCAATCCAGAGACGGAAGTCATAGCATTGCTGAAGCTCCCGTTTGAACAGAAAAATCCCTTCCAGCAAGATCAGATCGACGTCATCGAATTCATAAACATGCTTGCGATAACAGGTGGCCGTCTCTTCTACGTATTCGGCGGTGAGATGGCTGCTGCCGTCGCGCGCGAGCGGTTCGATCAGGCGAGAAAACATTTCTTCGAAGCGGAAACCGTGCGAGTAGAAATGCTCGCCTGGATCATCACCCCCGAAGCGGACATGCGGCAGATTCAACCATCCGTCAGCGGCGATCGCCGCAACGCGAAATCCTTTACCCGCCAGCTTCTCGGCCACCCGGGCCGAGACATATCCTTTCCCCGATCCGTCAATACCACTGACGGCGATCAGGCGGGCCCGACGCCCCCTGTGGAATCGCGCGCCGAGGATCACAGCGGTGATGTCATCAATACTTGAGGCGACCTGCACGGATTTCAACTTACAAACGAAAAGAGGTCCGACCCTTCCCAGAATGCGCAGACCGGCCCGATCGCCAATAGCACGTCTTAGTGCCTATTCGCTGGCTCCCCACCACGTCCCGTAACATGCACACAGGGCGCACTTGCATCCCCACCGAGCCATGGCTAACTAGGCTATGGCTAAGTTCGACAGCAGCCTACGAGCTCTGTTCCTGTTGCTCCGGCCTGCGGAACGCTTGTGCTGCTACACGCCCAAGCGTTCCCAGAGGCCTAGCGGTCACGTTACGGTTGGCAAGTAGGCACCCCGCCGGAATCAGGACAGATCGGGGGTTGAGGGGCGAGCGGACCTGCGCTTGGATTTCCTCCCTCACCTTGGACCAGGAACGGCTGGTTATCGAAGTTGTTCGGGATACTCGGGAAGCCCGGGGGAGCGTCCGGGTACTGGAAGGTGAACATGGGAGCGTGATACTGCCCAGAGAGGAGCCCGTTACCCCCGCCAAGGATGGGTGCTGGGGCATTCGGATCGACGCATATCTGGGGACTTGGAGGTATAGTGCCGCCCTGGTTCGGTAACTGCAGTTGGCCGTGGCGGCTGTAGGCCGAGTACACCCGGGTCGTAGGCTGAAAGTTTCCTTTACCTACTTCGAACCGGAAGCGGCCCTTATTCCCCCTGGCTATCCCCCCTACAACGAAGCCGGGTTCCGGGAGTTGGGTACCTAGTATCCGGCATGACTCGGCGCCGCTGCCGGGATCGATGTCAACGGCGATAATGTCCACGAGCTGGGTGGAATCGGTAACGAATCCGACGATCACAATGTTGTCTCTTGGTTCCGGCAGTGGGATATTTCCGCCTACGATCCCGAGGGTTGCATTCGGCAGGACGTTGGTGCCGTTGATATTACCGCCGGTACCGACCACCCCTCTGGCAAGCTGCACATAAGCGGGCCCCACTTTGTCCGCCGTCCCTGGCGCCGTGTAGATGCCCAGTTTATCGACACCCACCGTGTTGGCGGAGATATAGGTCTGGGTCTTGAAGTTGTTGACCACAGCAGTGGGGACATTCTTGTACAAGACGCCAGCGTAGGCGATGTAGTCGCCCAGCATCAAGGGCGCCTGTTTCCAGGGGTCCGGCTGGGTTGAACCAGCTGACGGGCTGGCCGGCATCGTAAGAGCCTGCAAGGGTACGCCGGGGGGGAAAATGGGGTCATGACCAGGAGCCCCGACTGGAGGGTTCAGCGGACGGTTGAAAAGCGGGCAGTCCGGGTCAACGGCGGGAGGTGCAACTCGCGGCACGCACATGGGGTAGCCGTTGCCGCTAGCGATAGTGGGATTTTCATTGTCCACCGACCAGCGCGGGTCAGGGCTGTGCGGCAGGCCGTAGCGCCCCGTCGGGTCATTGATTTCAATGACGGTACCGGTGCCCTGCTTGCCCACGGTCCCGCTCACCTCAAACCGGCCTTTAGCATAGTCGATAAAGGTGATGAAACCCTGACCGACATTGCCTATATCCTGGCCCACGGGGAGGATCAGTCCCACGATGTAGGTGCCGGGAGGGTTCTTGAGCCCAGTGACGTTATTGATAGTCGTGCCTTTGATGTCAATGTTCCCCAATACAATCGCGTTGAAGGGCAGGTAGGGACTCACTCCCCGGACTCCGGCTGGATTGTCGAGCAAAGCCAGCCCTGTCTTGCCTGCATGAATGCTAGGGGCAACGTCGTTGACCGGGGCTGAAACGGTAGGATCAAACAGATCCCTCCATTTCAAGGTGTTGGCCGGAAACTGGAGTACGCTGTTCTTAGGCACAATCATCTGGACGCTGCTCATTGTTAATGTGCCGCCGCTGTTCGGGTCAGCAAAATTATCCACCGTGGCCGCCTCGATGTACCCACCTTGGCCGAAGCCTGGTGGCACATTGCTGTTGAGGACAACTTGAGCATTGACGCCTGTCGACCACAACAAGCCCGCAGCGAGAACTAAAACGATAGTCAGCTTCAATTTCGGGTCCATTATCTTCTCTCCCTCTGTGCAATCGAATCCAGTGATTGACTCTCATCCCCCGCAAGTCCGCCGAATCATTGCGAGTGCGGATCAAGATTCAAGAACGTCGGCAGTGGCGTGGCCCGACCTTCCGTGCCCACGGCAGGGACGTTAATAAAAATATCGCGGTCGGGATGACCCGCCGGTGCTCCGTCGGGAACCAACAGGCTGGGATGATCGAATGGTCCCTGCTCAAGGGCGACTCGACTATCGGTGAGACCGTCGGCCAGAAAGTCCACCAATGCGTCGATATTTTGCTCAGCCGAAGGGTTAAACTCGGGGAACATCAAGGGCGGAATACCATTGACATCCACCGTCTTATCGTGCAAGTTCGTATTGGGGAAATTGCCGCCGCGGGTGTAGAACTCCACCACTTGCCTCAGCGTGGCCGAATCTCCGACGTGGAAATACGGACCGCTGAATCTTATATTTCGCAGATTGGGTGCCTTGAAAGCGCCGTTCGTAACCCGGCGAGGCAAGATCGCGACGTCCGGAATAAACCTGGCCACATCCGGTGGCAAGCACCCTACATGGGGGATGGTTGCGGCCGCGCAGGTAGCGACATCCTCTCGCAGGGCCGTCAGCTCTACCAGGGAAAGCGGGAAGGGTTTACCTGCACTAGCCGTTCCACCGGACGAGGTAGCATCCGCCAGCAACGGACCGGGCACCCCGTAAGTGAACTGCGTCGCCGACAACTTGATCCCGATTGGTTGCGCTCCGATTGCAACACCCCCGTTTAGAAACGCACTGTCGAAGCTTGGATCGGTGACTCCGGCAATTGTGATGAACAGTCCCGGGTTGAAGAACGATGGAAGGCTGGTTCCGGTGGTGACCGTAACCAGGTTCGAGGTTCGCGAAATCGAGGAGATGGGCAGAGCGGTTAAGAACAACGGATTTTGGTATTGGGGATTCCCGGGGGCGTTAGCTCCCCGACCCTTGTCTTCCGCGCCGCAGATTGCCGAGCCACAACTGCTGCGGCGAAGGCCGATGTTGTACATGCCGTGGTCGTAGTTGGCCTCCTCCAGGTTGTCGCCCATGATCATGAATTCGATTGCCTCTCCCTGAGCCAGAGAAGGCACACCTTGGGAATCCGGTTGGTAATCCAAGACCGTGTGTCCTGTCGTGACCGGAGGAACGTGACAATCGGCGCAGTGAGTGCCGAGATTGACGTCATCGTCCATAAACACGGAAAGACCTAAGCTCTGCGTCGCCGTGAGAGCATTGGGGTTCGGAGGTATTGGAGGACAACCAGCGGGCGGGCAAGGCGATCCGTCGGCTTGTCTAACCGGATTGGGCGCTCCGTTGAACTGGTCAAAGAGGGTGTTATCGGAAACCAGGGTCGCGATGTAGGCTTGCACAGCCAGCCCGAAAAAGAGCGAGAAGTTCGCCTGCATCTGAGTGTATTTTCCAGGGCCCAGGACAGCACTCCCCTGGCACGTTGTGCCTGCCGCCGCTGCGACGGGCGCTCTTTGCGCGGTAAACTCCGGCAAAGACTCCGAGCTAGAGTGGGAATCCACGTCGTGCACAGCGGCCAACTCGGCCCGATACGGATGTGCGGCTACGAGGACGTCTGGAAGGTTCCACCATTGATCCTGAAATGCGGCTTGGATCATCTCGCAATAAGAGTGAACGTTCAGGCCCGGTCCAACGCGAGACAAGGGTCCCAACACGCTATCGTGAGAACTCACGAGTTGTTTGCGCAAAGGCCGTAGGTTTGTCATCTTCAAGCCGATGTCGGGCATGGTGCGTCCATTGAAGGACATCGCGATGTTGCTGGTTGGGGGACCAACGGCCACCGAGGCCAAGCTTGAGTTGGTGATGCGAAGGAAGACCTTGGCCAGTTGGCCGCCGACATTTTCCTGAAGCACTTTCGTCCGGTCCCGGAAACCAAAGGAATCTACGCCGTTAAAAACGAAGCTGCCTCGCCCCTCCCACAGGTTGTCAAAGTTGAAGCCCGCATTGATCATCGTCGGAGAATTTCTGGGCATCGCGCGGCGGACGTTGGTCCCCCCAACGTTGAAGAGATCCGGCACGGGTGTGCCGCTATCCACATCTTTTCCCGGGTTGATGCCAGTGAACTTCTCCAAGCGCACCCCCTGGGAAGCGTGAATGTCGTTTGTATCCCGGGAGACGTTGCTCATCTCTTCGAAAAGAGTGACGCCGGGTCCTCGGGGAGTCAGTTCCGTTGGACTGAACCAGTCGTTGAGCGGGAAATCGCCGGCGACCACCTTGTAATTCGGAGCAAACGTGGGGTGCCCCGGCCTGTTTAAGTTCGGGTCGGGCGGCTCCATCGGAACCGGAGCATTCGGATCGTTGGCGGTAAAGGGGACGGTGGAGTTGCCGAAGAGGGCGTCACCACCCAGGCCGGATCCAGAAGGCGGCGGTCCGATGGCGTTGAGTTTGAAATTTGCGTCACTCAGATTAGGCGAAATCTGGTTTCGGGCGCGAATATCGGCGCCGGCGCTGAAATGGCAGGTAGCGCAGGCCTGAATGCCATCGCTGCCCACTTGCATATCCCAGAACAAAGCCTTGCCCAGTCTGATCAGCGCGGTCTGATCCTTGACAATCTCGGTACTCAAAGGCTGAAAAGTCAAAGCGACATCAGGCCCTGGGATAGGCCCCTGGGTCGCCGGATTCCACACTACAGCACAGGGCACCGGCACCGGTACTTCCCTCAAAGACACCACTTGATCCACATTGATTCCCAGAACGCACGGATCCGAACTTGCATGCGGGACGGCCGCCGGATTGAAGAACTTGTTGCGCTTATGCAACCGTTCGCTGCTGCGCAAAGCCGAATTGCCACGACTGCTTACTACTACGACGGCACTGATTATCAAGCAACAAACTGTCAACGCTATGACTCTGGTCGTCGTGGTTGACCTTCGGCTGAATTGAATTGGGTGCGGCGCCTTGCCTGATGATGTGTTCATAGGATCCTTCCTTTGGTACCTAGGTTCCCCAACTGTTGCCTCACTCGCAATTTTGATCGCTTTACTCATCCAGATCTCCCGGGGACGGGATCAATGCGTACGAAGACGAACACCGCGAGCACGTGCTGGCACACACTCCCACGTGCGGCCACGTTCCTTAAGGAGGCCTTGGAAAATCCGTCGTCACTTAACAGGCAGAGATCCCCTCGGTCACCTCGCGGCTCAGGGGAAGAGGAACGCGCGAGGAAAGAGTTAAAAAACCGCTTCGGCCAGGTCGAGTGAAACCTTTCGGCCAAGTCAAGTAGTTTTTCGGGGCCCAACGACCCCGATACATTAGTCATAGATGGATTTGAATGTCAAGGAAAAACTTAGCTTATCGGGCTATTTCCACAAATGGAAAAGCGTTTCCGCGCAGGAGGTCTTCGAAATCGCCTAAATCCGCACCGGCCGCCCATGCAGTGAGCGCCTAAGTGTTCATAACTCGCTGTCCTCGTGTCTCGACGGGGCTCGGTCTGTCATAGCTGCCACAGCACTCAAGCCTGGGTTCGCCCCAGGTCTCGCACATCGGTCTGCGCATCATCGGCAGCCACTCGAAGCCGTTGGTCGATAAGCATCTGGAACATGCTACGCAGTGGTGGGTGACTAGCGAAGAGGGCGTTAAAAGTCGCGCGGTCCAGACTTAGCAGGTTGACCTTCGTGACGGTTCGTGCCGTGGCCATGCGCGGGCTCTCATTTACAAGAGCCATTTCTCCGAAACACTCACCCGGACCGATGCGAGCCAATCGCTGCTCGTGATTGAGCATCTCGACTTCACCATCCACGACGATATACAGCCGGTCGCCGCGGTCTCCCTGACGGAAGATGATCTGGTGTGGCTCGAAATGCTCTCGGGACAAACTCGCCGATTGTCCAAGCTTGAGCTGGACGATGTCGGGCGGCAGCAGCAGATCAAGGAACCAGTCGGTCGAGACTCTCAGCTTGCGGTCGAAGCCGGGTAGCTTCATCAGATAGATCGAGCGCCACATCAACCAGGCAAAGAAACCGGAGATCTTGAATCCAAACACCTCGGCGACCGCCGATCGATGACCGAGCGAGGCTAATTTTCCGAGGGCCTGGAAGGAGAACGCTTGCTTCGGTGTGCCGCGCAGTGTAGCGACGAGATTCTTCGCCACGCAGGCCGCCTGTCGCGTGGCGTGCTGCGCGGTTGGGGGACATGGCTGCCACGTTTTCTGGTCCACAACCCAGGCACAGTCGCCCAAGGCCCACACCCCCGGGTAGCCGATGACTTCCATGTGTTTGTTGACGACGATTCGCCCCCGCTCTTTTTTGCAGGGTAACCCGGCCACCAGCGGATTGGGCGCCGCCGGAACCGTGCTCACCAGGGTCTTCGTAGGAATTCGCTCATCATGATCGAGCAAAGCCGATTCGGCGGTTGCCCCAGCCAGGCGTGTGTTCAGGCGAATTTCGACCCCGCGACGTTGCAACAGCTTCTGTGCGAACTGGGCCAGGCTCTGTGGCAATTCGGGAAGGATAAGCGGACCCGCGTGAAGAAGGACAACGCGGATCTCGTTCGGATTGATGCGCCGGAAACTGCGCGCCACTCTGCGGACGAAGTCGTTCAGTTCGGCGACTGCTTCAACTCCGGAGAACCCCCCTCCGGCTACGACGAAGGTTAGCAGCGCCCGCCGAAGCTCGCGATCCGATTCAACGTCGGCTTCTTCGAGTGCGTGGATGACGTGGTTGCGCAATACGAGTGCATCGCCAACATACTTGAAAGGCAGAGCATGCTCAGCGAGACCCGACTGGCCCGCAAAACTGGTGATGTTTCCCACGGCTATGACCAGATGATCGTATTCGAGCTCAAAGGGCCGCGGTCGAAACCCTGTACTCGTTGTCACCGTCTTGTTTTCTAAGTTGATCGACTCGACTTCGCGAGTGTAGAGGTTGGTCTTCGGGCACAGCCGCCGGATTGGTGCGATCGTATCGACAATTCCAATGCTGCCCGAAATCACTTCTGGCAGCATGGGCTGAAACACCAGATAGTTTTCTTTGCTGATGAGCCCCACTTCGACGCTCGGGTCGCTCTTCAGGAGCTTTTCGAGCACCATCGCCGTGTAGGTGCCACCGAAGCCCCCGCCGATGATGAGAACCCTCGTTCGTCTCTGTTGCATCGCGTCCTCCCGAGTCAGCCCGGCGGGGTTCCAGAGATTGTGGGCTTAGGCCCGTAGACTATTACAGCGTTAATTTTTGCTGATTGACACGCTTGCGTAGCGCGCGATCACTGGGAATCAGTCGTTCACGACCACTCTGAGGAATACTCGATCGCTCGAGCCAGAGCCTTCGGATCGGGGATGATGAGCCTGTTGTTGCCGAGTTCGATCAGCCCCTCCTCTTGATAACGGTGCAACAGACGGCTCACAATCTCCCGGCTCGAACCAACCATAGCAACCAGATCGTTGATGCCAAAGCTCCCGCCGATCAAGCACGAGCCATCGGCCGCGACCTGACCGTGCTTTTCAGCCAGTTGAGATAAGGCCGCGAGAAGACGGTAGGGCACCTCTCGCGATGACAGTTCCAGCATGTCAGTGCTCGTCTTCCGGACACGCTCGCAGAGCGACGCCAGAACTTTCCAGAGGATTTCGGCGCGCGTCGAAACGAA
>Ga0185299_10002602_pt1 | contig 27189 bp, 33 predicted proteins | sample PaiPotPPA55metaG_FD_128002 | JGI IMG/M metagenome (GOLD analysis project Ga0185299, IMG submission 128002) | Iron sulfur acid spring bacterial and archeal communities from Banff, Canada, to study Microbial Dark Matter (Phase II) - Paint Pots PPA... ...
CCTTGGTGGCGAGGGCGTTTCTTGAGGTCGATCGGGGCTCGGTGACTCTTGGTCAACGCGGCCATTCTCCTCGTGTGGAAGCCGAGATGGCTCGTGCAACGAGGTAACGGTCGAGTGCGGCAAGTGCTATGCTCAGTTTGCGGTGATTGACGCCAATTTGCGCCAATCGATGACGAAGGCGATGGGATTCAATGCTGCTCTCGGAGAGGCGGGGCAATGCCGTCATGGGATGCTCAGTGTTTCTTCAGTAGAGCAGGGATCGATACTTGCCGCGGGTCAACAAGCCCGCGAACGACGACCCATCGATTGTCGAGGCGATCGAACTGGCAATGGATGCCGCGTGAACGCTCTCCGTGTGACGGCTCAGCTCTTCAAGCACCGATTGAGTTCCCTACTCCCCATTGTGCCCGCTTGTCACATTGCCAATCCAGGTACCCAAAATAATACGGCATTCAGCATATAAAGGCCCATCGCGATCAGTGTCAGCCCGCCGGCGATCTCGAACCAGCGCCGATATCGGGCGAGGCCATTTAAGTTCTCGAGCCAGCTAACAGCGAAGGCTCCGATGGCAAGCGGAACGGCACGGCCGAGAGCGAATGCCAGGAGCAGAACAACGCCGAGTAAAACCGAACCGATACCCGCCGTCACGCCAAGCAACACAACCAAGGCCGGCGTGCACACCGGGCACACTGCGATTGCAAATGGAATCCCGAGAAAGAATGCACCCCAAGCGGCGGTCGGGCGGGTTGCCCGGAACCCGAATGACGGCAGCGGGATACGAAGCCATCCCACCCACATAAGACCGAGCACGATCAACAGCGGCCCGAGAAACAGTCCCCAGCCTCTTCCCGTGACCTGCGCGACCCATTTGCCGCCCAATCCTGCGACGAGACCGAGAACGACATGGGTGAGAATCATGCCGAAGATAAACATCGTACCGAAGAGCAGTGCTTGGCTCTTGTCACGTCCTCTCGTGACATACGCAAGCGACACCGGAATGGAAGCCAGAGCCACGGGGTTGAAGCTGAACACAAGCCCCGCCAGGAATCCGATACCCGCGGCGGCGAGGCCCGCATGCTCAACGGCTTGACGCAGTGCTTCCGCATCCATCACCTGCGCCCTCTGTTTCGCTCGATCAATGCGTTGCGCAGCTGCGATGCTGTCGGCATTGAGGAGAATACGAGCTCACCGTCAATGACGATCGAAGGGAGCGTCATCACGCCGAATTCCACCGCGTGATCGAGATCGTCGAGGACGTTCAATTCACGCCACTCGAGGTTTTGCACCACTTCCTGCGCTGCTATCCGGAGCTTGGCCTGTGCAGCAACGCATTCAGGACACCCGGGGGTATAGAACATCTCGACTTTCATGGATCACTTCACCGGCATCGAGACATTGGCCCGTTCCAAAGCTGCGATAATAGTACACTCCTTCACCGGTTGTGTTTCGTTCGCACACTCGGCAATCAATTGATCAAGCGCCTTGGACATCGCTTTCATCGCGCGAATCTTGTTTTCGATTTGCAATTTCTTCTCAATCGCCCGCGTGCGAACGTCGCCGCAACACGCCTTGTCGCGCCCCCGCAGTACAAGGAGCTCGCGGATCTCGGCGAGCGTGAAGCCGCAGTGCTGGGCGTGCTTGATGAAGTGGATGCGCCGTACAGAATCCTTGTCATACAGCCGGTAGCCCGCAAGGCTCTTTCCGGCCGGTTTAACCAGGCCCTCCTGCTCGTAATAGCGCAGCGTGTCGTTGCTGACGCTTGTGAGCAAAGCCAATTTGCCAATCGTGAACATGCATTATCTCCGGCACATGTCCTGGACCCTGGAGTATACTCCAGGGTCAAGCGCGCCGTGAGAGACTTCAGGCTGCCTGCGGCGCCGGCACGTTCACAATTGGCTGACCCACGCTGCGGATGGTGTCGAAGAACAGCCGCGGGGTTCCCCATAGCGAGTTGAAGAAGATGGCCGTGACGCTGACCGCCATGGCCACCATCGCCCAGACCGGATGGATCAAGCCAGTGGCGGCGAGCGGGATGCCGATGCCATTGAACAAGAATGCAAGCGTGACATTTTGGACCATCTTGCCGTAGCTCCGGCGGCTGATGTCGCGGGCAACCGGGAGCGCGTCCAATCGATTCGATAAGATGATGATGTCCGCGGATTCGATCGCGATATCAGTGCCGCCGCCCATGGCGATACCGATATCGGCTTGCATGAGAGCGGGGGCGTCGTTGATACCGTCCCCAACCATCGCGACTCGGACCTTAGCCTGAAGCGCTCGCACGATACTGGCTTTGTCCTGCGGCAATACGCCCGCGTGCACCTCGTCGATGCCAACTTCGCGAGCAACCCGCTGCGCTGCGCGCTCGTTATCGCCCGTGACAAGGATCGTCTTGAGACCCGCATTGCGCAGGGCGGCGATAGCCTGGACAGCGTCCGCTCGGAGCGTATCGCCCAACGCGACGACGCCGAGCGCGCTCTTATCCCGGACGATGCCAATCACCGTCCGCCCCGCCCCCTCAAGTGCTTCGACACGCACGTGAAGACAGGTGAGATCGACGCCACGATCGGTAAGGAAGCGCGGGCTGCCGACGAGAACGTCGCGTCCGCCGATGCGTGCGACCACGCCCTTTCCCGGGAACGCCTCGAACGATTCGACATCCGGGGGCGTTGCACCGCGCGCGAAAGCCGCCTCAACAACAGCCTGAGCGAGCGGATGTTCCGAGGACGCTTCAGCGGCTGCCGCAATAGCGAGGAGCTCTTGCTCGCTCACGCCAATCGCTTCGATCTCGCGCACCGCGGGACGGCCTTCCGTGAGAGTGCCGGTCTTGTCGAGCACGATTTCGTTGACCGTGCGGAAGCCCTGAAAGGCTTCGCCGGTCCGCATCAGGATGCCGCGCTCGGCGGCCTGGCCGGCGCCGCGCACGATAGAGAGCGGCGCAGAGATGCCCACGGCGCAGGGATAACCCATCACCAGAACGCTCAGACCAGCGAAGACCGCGCGCTCCACGTCGATGTGCCCGGTTCCGAGCCAGGAACCGACGACCCAACCAATCACGGCAAGCCCGGCAATCAGCAGCACTGTCGGCGTGTAAACGCGCAGCACGCGATCAACAAGATGCAGAATACCGGGCTTCAATGCCCGCGCGTCCTCGACATGGCGGATCACTTGGTTCAGGAAGCTGCCTTCTCCGACCGCCGTGATCTTCACCAGCAGCGTGCCGGTGCCGTTGATCGACCCGCCAATGACAAAATCACCCTCGGCCTTCTCGACCGGGACCGCCTCACCGGTCACCAGCGATTGATCGACTCCCGAACGGCCATTCACCACGATACCGTCGGCAGGGATGCGCTCACCGGGGCGAATGCGCACAACGTCTCCGACGTCCACTTCCTCGATCGGCACTTCCAGCTCATGGGTGCCGCGCACGACGCGCGCGGTCTCGGGTTGCATATCCAAGAGCCTTTTCACTGCCTGGGAGCTCCGCGTCTTCACAATGAGCGAGAGCCATTCCGAGAAGATGTGGTAGGTGCCGACCATCACCGACACGGCAAAGAACGCTGCGGTGGGATAGCCGGGCCGATTGAGGACAAGCCCGATGACCCCACCGGCCATGCCTGCGAATGCCCCGATCTCGAGAAGCACATGCTGGTTGAAAATGCCGCGACGAAGTGCCTGAACGGCCATGTAAAGAATGTGCCGTCCGACGCCAAAGATGAGCATTAAAGCCAGCGCGCCGGTGAGCCACGCAGCGGCATCCGTCAGATATCCTTGCAGATTGAGATAGAGCAGCGTCAGCGCCATGACCGTCAGGCCGCCGGCACCGCCGATCGCAGCCCATAACCCGCTCGATCTCAGAACCAAGAAGACGAATCCGCCGAGGCTTAGGCAAACCAGCGCCGGCAAGAACCCGATCCAGCCCACGGTCGGATCGGCGATGATCGGAATGGCCGCGACGCTGAGAGCGACAGCAATAACGAAGCGACGGCCTTCGCGCACGAGATCGCGCTCTTCATCCTCGAAAGCCCTGAGCTTGCGAGGATCGGAGATGGTATAACCGATGTCGCGCAGGGTCTGAAGCAATTGCTCGGGTCGGGCGACGGCAGGATCGTATTCGACCAACGCCTGCTCATGCGTCAGACTTACAGCCACCTTGTCGACGCCGGGCATTCGGCCGAGCGCCTTCTCGATGGTGCCGGTACAGAGCGAACAATGGAGACCGCCGATCCGGGCGCGAATCTTCATACGATCAGGTCTGGTTGATGGCTCCTCGCTCCACGGACGGAAATTGGACGCAGTTGTCGTCGCTATGCTCATTGCAGTTTCCCTTTCGTCCCCCTCCGACCGAATACGACATGGTCGTCACGCTGAATTTGGTTATTGCTGGGCCACAACGCGAAAGCCGGGTTTTTGGATCGTCGCGATGAGACGATCCTCTCCGACGGCTTGTGGGTCATAAAGGATGCGCGCCCGACCTTCATCGAACGACACGGAAGCCATCCGCACCCCAGGCTCTTTTTCGATCAAGGTCTTGATTGTGTCGGCGCAGCCGTCGCAGCGCATTCCTTCGATTTTGAATGTGATGGTTTTCATCGACGCACCCTGTTCTGCCGACCCTGTCTATGTGTTCTCTGATATGCTCAAGTGACAGCCTAATCCTTGGAGGTAACTCCCAGGTCAAGCGCATAGTGCGGCGATTTGAGCTTCGCCAAGTTCATGCTTGCGCGAGTCCTATCGAGGCCGAGCTGCGCCCTCGTACATGAAGGTCATGGGCTTAGGTCCTCGCATGTAGCCACTATCGAAACGCTCGATTCGAAATCCGGCGTTCTCCATCAGCTGGCTGATGGCGCGGTTGAGATGGCAGCCGCTGGAGATGTGCTTCCACGCCGGAGTGAGGTAATCCTGCCACCACCGCACTCGCGGCTCCGGTGCGCGGCCGTGCTCGACGAACAGGAGACGACCGCCGGGCCTGAGAATTCGGCGTATCTCACGAAGCGGGCGCCCGACTTTCGGTACGCTGCACAATGTCCACGTGGTTACAACCGTGTCGATGCTCCAATCATCAATGGGAATGGACTCCGCAGTCCCTTCAATGAGCTTAAGCGGCGTGGCAGTCCGCTTGCTGTTAGACCATAACAGGAATTGTAATGGAAAACGTCAAGCCTTGTGTGGTTTTATGCCAGTCTCAAGCGGCGCTCGCCTCAATCGCTCTCATATCGTCGTCGGATAAGCCGAAATGATGCCCGATCTCATGCACCAGCACGTGGGTTATGATTGCTCCCAGGGTCTCCTCGCGCTTGGCCCAGTAGTCGAGAATCGGACGGCGATAGAGCCAGATCATGTTGGGCATTTGCAAAGGCGCGCTTTCGGACCGAAACGGCAGGCCAACACCCTCGAACAGCCCCAGCAGGTCGAACTCGCTTTCCGCCCCCGAGGCATCCAAAACGTTCTCCTCGGGAAAATCCTCGACCCGGATGACCAGGCCCTCACACAGGGCCCGGAATCTTTGCGGCAGTCGCCTGAATGCGGAATCCGCGAGCAGTTCGAATTCAGCAAGCGACGGCGCCTTGAGGTTGTGCCACGCACGGGGATCGGAAAAGCCGGGGTCATCCATCCCCCCTTTCTAGACGAGGCGCGGACTCCGAGCCAAGTTATGGATAGGACCGCACGCTTTGTGGGGCTCTATTTGGTTCTTTAGCGAGGCGCGCAATTGCATGCCTCCGGATCACTGGTACGCCACCCACATGCATGAAAATGCCAAATAATTCCAGGGCAATCCGTCTTGTAAAGACGGCCGAAAAACCGTATCTTGCTGGTCAGCATTTTGACCATTCGTAGTACGTTGCCTGATTGTGTCGGAATATATCGAACCGCCGAGACGAAGATGGTCGTGCGAGCCCTACTGTTGGTGATTGTCGTCGCTATCGGCGCCAGCCCAGCGCGGGCACGGTCATTAACGGTTACCGGTACGGCTGGCTTGCTTTCAGAATGGCAGCTCAATGGCGACGTCACGGAAACAGCCGCGGGCGGCATCCAGCAGTTCTCCGGACCATTGATCTGGAAACATGTCGGTCTCTGCAGTCCGAATGGTCCTGTAGAAAAATCCGGCCAAATCAATTTTCAGGTATCGGGGTCGGGGGCATTGTCCAAGATCGACGCTACGATCCGGCTCGAAGATGATCAGTGCACATACAAGGGCACATTGTCGGGCAGGTCCAGCGGGTTCATGGATTGCTCGAAATTGAAGGGAGTTCCTCTCAGCATTTCGATCAAATGATATCGGTCCGATCCACCATAACGGCGATGCTGCCAGGGGTGACGCTGCCATGGACACTCGCTGCAAGTGTCGTCGTCCTCGGCCTACGGCACATGTTCACACGACTGAGCTTTGGAACCGCACCGCCGTTGGCGAATAGCGATCGCCTCGTGGGCGCGCTGGTCATCACCATTGCTGTCATCGGCATGGCAGAGGTCGCGCGACCGCTTCGCTTCATCAACATCCTGTTTGGCCTGTGGCTTATCGCTGCGTCGTGGCCGCTCGAAGGAGGCTCACGGAGCACCGGCTGGGCAGGTGCGGCCATCGGTGCGGTCTTGGTAGTCTTGAGCCTGCCGCGAGGCGAACGAAGCAGCGATCATTATGGAAGCTGGGACCGTTTCGTTGTTTGACCGGAGGATCTGCCATCCGGGCCAAGGCTCGGCAACTTCATCATATGTCACCAGCAGTGAAGTCCGTCCGACGCCTCGCCAGCCATATTTCGGCGGCGGCAAGCGCTGCGACAGCAAGTCCGACGATAAGGTGCACGCGCGAGGCGGTCATTTCGGCGAATCCAAGAATCCAAGGACATGCCGCTAACCACAAGCCGAACGTAAGGTTGATCCATTCTTCGCCTTCGACAAACGCGAAGATCGCAAAGATTGCCACGATGCCGATCGCGGCGCCCGCCATCAATGAGGTGTCCTTCGCCATGCCAGTCTTGAACCCGAATATCCACGGGGACAGAAACAAGAACGCCGCGAGGGCGAAGTTCACCACATCGATTACTGCTTCGTTTCTCCACTTTTGCCGGAACATGGCGACCTCCTTTCATGAAGGCCACATCGCCTCGTCGAAGAACGCCCGGACTCCGGGCTTCGCAGCCGCCGGTATTTCGGGCATACAGCGGGACCTCTAAAATCTACAGCGCCGGGGATGCCGCGCGGAGATCAGCTCTCGTACTCTATCGCGCCGGTGTGCCGGTCGACCTTGAGCCGCTGTACAAGCGAATTGTCCACGGTCACAATGTCAGCCGTGATCGTCCGATCGTCGCTTTTGAGATCTCCAACCTTCAGGCGCTTGTTGTTGAGGCGTTCGAGCTGCGAGGCGAGATAGCCGCGCACGTCCTCGACCGACAAGTTCATTAGCGGCCTAACTCGGGATCCGAACAGGGCGCTCATGTCGGCGCCCCTCTCACCCTGCATCATGCCTGGCCCCATCATAGAGCCCATCATCATTCCTCGACCCATCATACCCCCGCGCATGTGCTCCTCCATCATCCTGGAGCCCATGCCGCCATGCATCATGCAATGCTCCATGCCTCGGCCCTGCATCATCCCCTGACCGGTGGTTTCCTGGCCCGTCCCGCTCTGCATGCCCTGTGCGTTTGCCGCTTCAGCGCTAGCGATGGCGATGCCGGCAGCCAGAACTGCCGTCGAAAGAACCTTTCCAATTCTCATGTCTTTCCTCCTTCTAAAAGCAGATATTCTTGTCAGGCGGCCTTTCCTGTAGCCTCGCGCTCCGAACCTTGCTCAACGGGAGCGCGCACCAAATTTCCCCACTCGGTCCATGAGCCGTCGTAATTTTTCACGTCACCATACCCCAGCAGGTATTTCAGCACAAACCAAGTGTGACTTGAGCGCTCGCCGATGCGGCAATAGGCAATCGTCGGCTTGTCAGGGGTGAATCCCTTGTTTTGGTAGAGCGCCGCGAGCTCGTCCGCCGACTTGAAGCTGCCGTCCTCCTTGCACGCCATTCCCCACGGAATGCTCTTCGCTCCAGGGATGTGGCCGCCGCGTTGGCAGGTCTCGGGCAGGCCAGGCGGCGAAAGGATCTTGCCGGTGAACTCATCGAGGCTGCGCACGTCGACGAGCCTATGGCTGCCGGTATCGAGCGCACGTTGGACGTCGGGCAGAAACGCCCTGAGCGACATATCGGGCTCCTTGGCACGATAAGTCGTCTTGGCGACCGCTGGCACTTGTGTCGTGAGCTCGCGACTCTCGGCGATCCATTTCTTCCGGCCGCCGTTCATCAGGCGCACATCCTTGTGGCCGTAGATCTCCATCTGCCACAGCGCCCAGGCAGCGAACCAGTTGTTGTTGTCCCCATAGAGGATCACCGTTGTGTCGTTGCCGACGCCGGATTCCGACATCAATTTTTCGAAGGCGTTCTTCGGAATGATGTCGCGTTCCACAGTGTCGCAGAGCTGCGTTGTCCAGTTCCATGCTATGGCGCCTGCGATGTGACCTTGATCGTAAGCCGCGGTGTCGACGTCCACCTCGACGAGGCGAATGCCGGGATCTTTGCCGTGTGCCGCAACCCACGCGGTCTCGACGAGCATTTCAGGATGTGCGTACTGAGCCATAGTTATTGTCCCTGTGTTTGCGATGAAGTGGTGTCGCTCGCCCGTGAGGGCAGTCCGGGTCATCCCACCTATCATTCAACGCCCTCTGTCCGGGTTTGGTTTCTCGCACTCCGAGCTGAGTGGATTAAAGTTGAGTAAGCTTGGATCATGCTGCGTTCCGCTCGATCCTGTTCATCTCGACGGCTGGTTCCCTGGCTCTCCAAACGCTCCGTGTTCCAGTATCCAGCCGCCGGCAACCAAGCCTCTTTGTCCGGGTCAGCCGATGCGGATTTTGCTGTCGGAGACGAAATTGTAGGGCGGCAGATAGAGATTCAAAGGAGCCGGACCGCGACGGACGCGGCCGGCGCTGTCGTATTGCGAGCCGTGGCAGGGGCAGAACCAGCCGTCGTAGTCACCCTGATGGGGAAGCGGGATGCAGCCGAGATGAGTGCAGATGCCGATCACCACGAGCCACTGGTCGTGGCCGTCCTTGACGCGCGCGCTGTCCGGCGCCGGGTCTGGGAGGCTGTGCCAGTTCACGTCGCGCGCCAGATCGATGTCCTTTTGTGTGCGGTGGAAGATGAAGATCGGCTTGCTGCGCCAGAACACTTTGATGATCTGACCTTCGGCGATCGGGGCGAGATCGACCTCGATGGGGGCCGCAGCGGCGATGGTCGAGGCGTCGGGATTCATCTGTGAGATCAACGGTACCGTGGCCGCCGCGACGCCCACTGCGCCGACGGCACCGGTGGCAATGTAAAGGAAGTCCCGGCGAGTCGGTTCGGCCGGAGAAATGGCTGTCGTGCTCATCGGTCCTCCTTTCTTCGTGTACGTCCAACGGTCAGCGACGCGACCAGCATCGGGAAACGACAGGATTCGTTTCGTCCAATCTTGGCCGCAGGGCAGGCGCGCTGAGCGAAAATCATCGCCGCCGCCCCTTCAGCTTGGCTCGCTTGATCAGTCCCTCATACTGGTGGGCGAGCAGATAGCCCTGGATCTGGGCCACGGTGTCCATGGTCACGCTGACTACGATCAGCAGAGATGTTCCGCCGAAATAGAACGGCACCGCCGCATAAGAGATCACCATTTCCGGCAGCAACGAGACGAAGGCGAGGTAGGCCGCGCCCAACACGGTGATGCGCGTGAGCACGTAGTCGATGTATTCCGCCGTGCGCTCGCCCGGTCTCATGCCGGGAATAAAACCGCCGTGCTTCTTCAAGTTGTCCGCGGTTTCCGTCGGGTTGAACACGATTGCCGTGTAGAAGAAGGCAAAAAAGATGATGAGCGCAATGTAGAGGATCATGAAAAGCGGCCGGCCATGGCCGAGCTGAACGCTGATCGTGCTCAGCCAGTCCGGACCTTGCCCGGCGTTGAAGTTAGCCACCGTAGTTGGCAGCAATATCAGCGAGGACGCAAAGATCGGCGGGATGACACCAGAGGTGTTGAGTTTCAGCGGCAGGTGCGAGGACTGGCCTTCGAACGCCCGGTTACCGACCTGCCGCCGGGGATACTGGATCAGGAGCCGGCGCTGGGCGCGCTCCATGAAGACGATGAAACCGATCACGGCCACCGCCATGACCAGCACTGCGAGAATCAGGCCCGTGGACAGCGCGCCCTGGCGTCCGAGCTCGAGCGTGCCGGCGATCGCGGAGGGCAGTTGCGCCACGATGCCGGACATGATGATAAGCGAGATGCCGTTGCCGATGCCGCGTGCCGTAACCTGCTCGCCGAGCCACATCAGGAACATCGTCCCGCCGGTGAGCGTGATCACCGTCGAGAGACGGAACATCCAGCCGGGATCGCTGACCACGCTGCCTGAACCTTCGAGTCCGACCGCGATGCCATAGGACTGGAAGGCCGCCAGCAGCACAGTGAGATACCGGGTGTATTGGTTCATGACCTTGCGGCCCTGCTCGCCTTCCTTCTTGAGCTGCTCGAGCGTCGGCGACACCGTCGTCATCAGCTGGATGATGATGGACGCCGAGATGTAGGGCATGATGTTGAGCGCGAAGATCGCCATGCGGTGGATGCCACCGCCGGAGAACATGTTGAACATTCCGAGAATGCCGCCGGCTTGGGAGCGGAAGATCCGGTCCCACGCCGAGGGATCGATGCCGGGCAGCGGGATATAGGTCCCTAACCGGTAGACGAGCAGCGCGCCGAGCGTGAACCAGATGCGATTCTTGAGCTCTTGCGCCTTGGCGAGGGCGGAGAAGTTGAGGTTGGCCGCAAGTTGCTCTGCTGCAGAGACCATACCTATTGGCTCCGGTCATCGCCCCCGAAGCCAGCCACCGCACGCTTGCTCCGTCTTCGAGTGTCCCTCGAACAGCAGTTGCGTGGGGTCCGATTTGCCGTCCCGGTGTGTCAGCCTCGCCCGCTTGCAGTGCCGGCAGCACCGTTCCCACTACGGAATGGACCAGCGGGTATGGCTACGCGACTGCCCGCTGGTCTACTTTTTCCCGCCGGACCATCGCGATTGCGCGCCAGCTTGGCTTCGGCAAGATCATCGAGAATGGGACACTCGGGCCGTTTGTCGTTGCGGCAGGCTTGGGCGAGCTTGCGCAGGGTATTCGCCATTGCGCGGAGCTCGAGGATTTTCGTCTCGAGCTCCTCGATATGCGCGAGCGCGACCGATCGCACCTGCGCGCTGGTCCGTGATCGGTCATGCCATAGGGCGAGCAGCTGCCCGATCTGCTTGATGGAAAATCCGAGGCTTCTGGCTCGCTTGATGAAGCGCAGCGTTTGTACTTCGGCTCCCGTATAGACTCGATACCCAGCTTCCGTGCGGCCGGCTTTAGGGATCAAGTCGATGCTCTCGTAATACCGAATCAGTTTCGCCGAAACGCCGGACGCGTCGGCAGCCTCACCGATGTTCATCTGATCCATGTCCCTGTCCCGTGTCGCTCCGATTGCCGCCCATGCCCCTCATGCACATGAACATCATGATCGCGCAAGGCAGCACGAACAACAGGGGCAGCCAACTTCCAGCAGTCTGCGCGCCGCTCAGCGAACCCCCGAAAAGTAGAATGGCACCGCCGACCGCGAGCGCGCAGAGCGCGAGCCCGCTCCATCCGCCGAGCCAGTTCCGCCCGCCGCCCGTTGCGGAAGAATACGGGGGTGCAGAGGTGGCAGTGAGGTCTTTCTTCGGTTCCATGGTCTCTCATCCCTTTTGTGAGACATCCGACATTTGTGGAAAGTAAGCTTTCACTCGCCAAGGTAATCCTTCCAATGATTGGAAGGTCAATGGTTAAGCCGGTAACGAGCAGCCCATTTGCGCGTTCCAATTATTAATAATTATTAAGGTTTCGCGGCTCGTCCGCGTTCGTGGCAAAAGCGGAGCGCGTCTGCTTGAGTGGAAGGTTCCCTCTAGCTTTAGCGCCCCCCGTGCTCGTTGCTTCTTTGAGCTTCAAGGTTTCAACCATTGAAAATTCGAAAGTACGGGAGTGGTTACATCCGTCGCCTTTAAGTGAATGACGGGCTGTGGGCCATTTGCATCTTCACGTCGGCGTGATTGTAACCGAAACGTCGTTGCCTCCGAACTCATGGTTGGAAGCGCACAGGGGGCGCTTGGGGCACTACCGGGGGGCGCATCTTCCCAAACGGCAAATCGAATGGGCAGCCAGCTGGTCCGCTGGGTGCGCCAAGCTTCGGGTAAGCACTCGAATCATGAGGGGAATCATGAAAACTGTGATTAACTATGCGACGAAACTCGGATTGCGCAAATCGATCGGCATCATCACGGCCGTGCTGGTGACGGCGGCGGCCGTAGGCGGATGTCTATCGACGGCGTTTACAACAAAAGCTGCCAATGCCGAGGGCCCATCGCGGGTCGGGTCCATCTCTGCCAACGCAGCCTACAACTTGCCGCCACTCTGGTAGGCGCAAACGGGCAGAGATATGACGATGGGACGGTCAATCGTGCACCAACTAGTTACGCTCGGGCCACGCCAAAAACTCGTTCTCGCTGCGGCCGCTCTCGTTACCGCAGGCGTAATCGGCGGATGGGGCCTCGCGAGCGGATGGGTGACAAGCGCTGTGGCGGGTGGGCAGCCGTCCTCCGTGGAAATGATGCGCTCCAACGACGCGAACCAATTGCCACGTGCAGACCCAAAGCCTAGTCTCGTCGGCTCCTACCAGGTGACCGGCACCGACGCGGACGGCGAGCCTTATGCCGCGCCTGGCATCGTGGATATTTCGCTCACCCCATCGGGCGCCCTCGAATTCGACTGGGACAACGGCAAGAATTTCGGGGTGGGCCAAGTCATCGGCAACGTCCTGGCCGTGTCATCCTTGAACAAGGGGCGAACCATGATCCTGATCATGCAGCTCAACCCGGATGGCTCGCTCTCCGGCAAGTGGTCGCGCCGCACGGATCGCGGATACAAGGGCAGCGAAACATGGAAGAAGACATCCTAGACGGTGTCTAACTCGCCACCACAGTCGCGCGGCTGGCGATTCCTCGACCATTCCGGAGGGATCCATGAATAATCATTGCGCCTACTGTTACGGCAAGTTTGGTCTGGTTCGGCATCGCCGCGCGTTCAAAGCGTTTTGCTCGCAGATCTGCATGGAGCGGTACAAATTGTGGCTGCGAACGGCACGCAAACGCGGAAGCTGGGTGGAATACCTGTGGTCGGCGTCTCTCAACTTCGTTGCTGTTAACCAGCGGGATGGCGGTTCGAAAAATCATCCCACTCTAATACCGCTGCACAGTGATTTTGCTGGCCGCCGACGCTGGGGCCGATGACGAAGATATCGCGACCAGCATGGGCGTCGGCGGCTCGACCGTCTAGACCAAGCAGCGCTTCGTGCTCGGTGATTTGGAGACGGCGCTCAGCCGCGCCCCGAAGCAAACCAGGATTCCGCAGGTCGACGGTGAGTACGTCGTACGCATGAGCATGTGCTCGATCTCTATGCCGAAGAGCCCGATCCGAAGCGTCCGGTGGTCTGTTTCGACGGGAGCCCGACCCAGCTTATGTCGAATTTGCTCCCTGAAGATGCCACGCTTCAGAGGCTAGACTCCCTGGCATTTCGCTGTAACCGAACAGCCTTTGGTTACGAATATCGAGGTAGGGGTCAGGGGATGACGGGGCGAGAGGTCGAGTTGAAGGGCCTTATGGCCGCAGCACTCCACGGCGACGCGGCGGCGCATCGGACTCTGCTCGATCGGCTGAGCCGGCACCTGCGGGCATATTTCAAAAGCAAGCTCGCGCGCGTCGGGCGCGGCGCAACGGACGCCGAGGATCTCGTTCAGGAAGCGTTGATAGCGATCCACACCCGGCGACACACCTACAACCCGTACGAGCCATTTACACCCTGGCTGCACGCGATCGCACGTTACAAGCTCATCGATCATCTGCGCCGGACCCGAGCATCGTTCGCCGACGTGCCGCTCGACGATGCCGGCGAGCTCATGGCGCAGGACGACTGTGTCGGTGTGGAAAGCGCGTACGATCTACATAGGCTTTTGAGTCGACTGCCGGACAAAATGCGACGGGCAATCCGGTGCATGAAACTCGAAGGTCTCAGCGTGGCCGAGGCGGCAATCAGGTGCGGGATGTCGGAATCGGCCGTTAAGGTCAATGTGCATCGCGGCTTAAGGGTCTTGGCAGTCTCGATCGCGCAGGAAAATTGAAGATGAAGACGGATGACTTGATCGCCCTCCTCACCACCAACGTCGAGCCCGTTGACCGTTGGCGACTCGTGAGAAACCTCCGCGCCGCAGTCGCGGTCGGCGCCGCGCTCGCGCTCGCATTCACCTTATTTTCGCTCGGGATCCGGCAGGACCTGAACGAGGCAAGCTCCTTGATTTCGGTACTCTTGAAGCTTGCTTTTACGATCGGAGCCTTCGTGCCCGCCTCCATCTTTCTGACCAGGCTTGCTCGCCCCGGAGGGGAAGGAAAGACGCCGGCCGCATTGGCGGCGGCGTTGCCATTCGTGGCGATCGCGCTGCTCGCGGCGGTCAGTCTGGCATTCGCATCCGGCTCCCATTGGAACAAGATGATCGCCGGAGACAGATGGCTCGAATGCCTGCTATCCATTCCCACCATCGCTATCGTGCCCTTCGCCGCTGTCATATGGGCGCTGCGCCAGACCGCGCCAACCGATCTCGTTCGTACCGGCGCTTTCGCCGGCCTGGTCGCGGGCAGCATCAGCGCGACCGCCTACGCGCTCCATTGCACGGCCGACTCGCTGCCCTTTGTTGCGCTCTGGTACAGCGGCACCATCGCCTTGTGCACCTTGGCCGGCGCGAAGCTCGGGCCACGGCTGCTGCGATGGTGAGTGGGTAGAGCGCGGGTGCCACTCGTATTTCAGGTCCCTCTTCTTGTAGGGTTTAGAACTTGGCGGAGCGGAGGCGGAGCGCGTTCCCGACCACCAGGAGTGAACTGAGGCTCATAGCCGCGCTGGCGATGATCGGATTGAGCAGAATCCCGAACGGGGGGTAGAGCACGCCGGCGGCAATCGGAACTGCGAGCGTGTTGAACACGAATGCAAAAAACAGGTTCTGCCGGATATTGCGCATCGTGCCGCGCGAAAGCCGGCGGGCCCGAACAATGCCGTCCAGGTCGCCTCGCAGGAGCGTTATAGCGGCGCTTTCAATGGCGACATCGGCACCGGTCCCCATGGCGATCCCGACCTCGGCTTGAGCAAGCGCCGGCGCATCGTTGACGCCGTCGCCGGCCATCGCAACATGCCTGCCTTGCGTCTGCAGGCGCTGGACCGCGGCCGCCTTCTGATCGGGGAGCACCTCGGCCACGACCTCGTGAATCCCGAGCCGGCGCGCGACCGCCTCCGCAGTCGTGCGGCTGTCGCCGGTCAGCATGACGACTTCGATGCCTTCGTCGCGAAGAGCCTCCAATGCGCCCACCGCATTCTCCTTGATCGGGTCGGCGACGGCGATCATTCCGGCGGCCTGGCGATCGACTGCCACCAGCATCACCGTCTGGCCTTCCCGGCGCAGCATTTCAGCGCGTTGGGCAAGATCCCCTGGATCAACGCACAGCTCGGCAAGCAATGCGCAGTTGCCCGCGGCGATGTGCTTGCCTTCGACAATGCCCGTAACGCCCTTGCCCGGCAGCGCGCGAAAGCCCGAGGTTGGCGCCAGAGACAACCCGCGTTCCTTGGCGCCTTGCGTGATCGCCGCGGCAAGCGGATGCTCGCTGCCGGCTTCGAGACTGGCCGCCAAGCGCAGCAGCTCTGCTTCGGCGATGCCGGTCGATGCAATCACGCCGGCGAGCTGAGGCCTGCCTTCGGTCAGCGTGCCGGTCTTATCGACCACTATGGTGTCGATCTTTTCCATAAGCTCCAGTGCCTCGGCGTTCTTGACGAGAACGCCGGCTTGAGCGCCGCGACCGGTCCCGACCATGATCGACATCGGCGTGGCGAGGCCGAGCGCGCAGGGGCAGGCGATGATCAGCACGGCGACCGCATTGACGAGGGCAAAGACAACGGCGGGCGCCGGGCCGAAGATCGACCACACCGCGAAACTCGTGATAGCGGTTGCGACCACGGCAGGGACAAACCAGGCCGACACCTTGTCCACAAGGGCCTGGATCGGCGCCCGCGAGCGCTGGGCTTCGGCGACCATGGCGACAATACGGGACAGAAGCGTGTCGCGCCCGACTCGCTCGGCACGCATCACGAAGGTGCCAGTGGTGTTGAGGGTCGCGCCGGTTACCGTGTCGCCCGGCAGCTTTTCAACCGGAATGGGCTCACCTGTGATCATCGACTGGTCAACGGCGCTGTGCCCGTCGAGGACGGTGCCGTCGACCGGGATCTTCTCTCCCGGACGCACGCGCAGGCGGTCGCCGGGCGCGACCTGATCGAGGGTGACGTCTTCCTCGGAGCCGTCGCTCCGCAGGATGCGCGCACGCTTCGGGGCGAGGTCGAGCAAGGCGCGGATTGCACCGCCGGTCTCGTTGCGTGCCCGCAGCTCGAACACCTGCCCGAGCAGGACAAGCGTCACAATGACGGCTGCCACTTCGAAATAAACCGGCACTTCCCCCGTCGGGGACCGAAACGAGGCCGGCAATAAGCTAGGCAGAAGTCCCGCGACGACGCTGTAGGCGTAAGCGATCCCGGTACCGATTGCGATCAACGTAAACATATTGAGATTGCGGTTCACGACCGATGCCCAGCCGCGTTTGAAAAACGGCCAACCACCCCAAAGCACGACCGGCGTGGCAAGCAGGAACTGCAGCCAGATGGCGGCGCCCTGCGGCAACCATTGAGCCAAAGAGAGCCCGGGGAAAAAGTTCGGCATTGCCAGCGCGATGAGCGGTACCGACAATGCGGCACCGACCCAGAACCGCTGAGTCATGAGCTTGAGTTCCGGATTAGCCTCCTCAGCCGTAGGAATCATCGGTTCGAGCGCCATGCCGCAAACCGGGCATTCGCCGGGCTCGTGCTGCACGACTTGCGGATGCATCGGACAAGTCCAAAGCTGCTCCCCGCCCGCTGCCTCGGCTGCATGAAGCTTGCTGGGGTGCTCCTCCTGCTTTGGTTGGCGCGACCGGTCGAGATATCTCGCTGAATTGCCGATGAACTTCGTCCGGCAATCGGAGCCGCAGAAATAATAAACGGCACCATCCACCTGGTAGCTGTGCTCGGCGGTCTGAGGATCAACCGGCATGCCGCAAACAGGGTCTATCTCGCGCGCCGATGACCCAGGGAATGGCGCACTATTCCGATGATGGTCGTATTCGCACAAATCCAAATCGCGGCTCAGCATAGAAAAGCTCCATTGAAGACCGCGCGCGTCGGGGCCTCGCGGCAGTGCAAGTGCAGTGGAACAAATGGACGTTCCAACATTGGGAGGGTCAAGAGGTAATTCGAATGCCGAGTATTCACCGCGGGTCATCGTGCGGGAGAGGATGTCCCTTCGTCGCCGGATCATTGCTTAATGTTTAGGAATGGGTGCTTGACCTTCCAATGGTGGGAAGCCCCACATTCCGGCTGAATGCCTGGCGCCTCGATATGGGGCAACAGAACGATTTTTAGACACAAAAGGGTGAAGCCATGCTGAAGAAGATCTCAATTATCCTCGCCGCCACTATGGCCATCACCGCGGGAGCGGTGTCCGTGCAGGCACGGGAAGCGCGGTCGGACCAGGCGGGAGATCACATGATGATGATGCAGGGCATGGGCAAGATGCATGCGCAAATGTCCAAGATGGCGGAAAACTGCAACAAGATGATGGAAGCACAGCCATCCTCAACCTCGCCCCCGCAGCAGAACAAATAATCCGACGAGCCCCTCGGTCGAGCGGGAACTTGAGACTTAAGAGTGATAATGCGTCGTTCATGTCGAAGATCGCTTCCAGCACGGAGAAGTGAATTAGCTCAGTCTGCCGAAGCAGGACCGAGGTTATGGACACGAGTCTTTTCTTCGGCGGATCAGCGATAGCTGCTTTCATAGCGGGCGTCGTCGCGCTGTTCGCTCCATGCTGCATTTCGGTGATGCTGCCGGCATACTTTGCCAGCTCCTTCCGGAATCGTTCGGTGCTAGTGGCGATGACTGCCATCTTTTTTGCCGGTGTTGCGACGATCATTCTGCCGCTGGCGATGGGAGCATCGGCCCTGCGCCAGCTCTTCACGAGCCAGCACACGGCGATCTATATCGCGGCGGGACTGCTGCTCATCGGCATGGCTCTCTACACCATGCTGGGCGGTCGGCTGCACCTGCCGGTACCGGGGCGCCGCTCGAACGGCAAGGCAGGGCCGCTGAGCGTTTACACGCTCGGCATGTTCTCCGGCATCACGAGCTCCTGCTGTGCGCCGGTTCTCGCCGGCGTCATTGCGCTATCGAGCTTGGCGCAGTCGTACCTCTTGGCGCTGGGGCTCGGCGCGGCCTACGTCTTCGGGATGGTCGCGCCGCTGTTTGTCATCTCGTTGCTTTGGGATCGCTACGATTGGCGTTCGAGCCGCTTGTTCCGGCCGCGGACAATTACGTGGCGGCTCGGACCGTTGCGGCGGACGATATCCGGATCGGCTGTGGCAAGCGCAGTCCTACTGCGCTGATGGGCGCGGCAACGGTGTGGGTGGGGATTGCCTACGATTCCATGCCGGCCACCACAGGTTGGCAGCTACGGCTCTTGGCGTGGTTGCAGCACAACGGACAGATGGCAACCGACGCCTTGTCCTGGATACCAAATTGGGCAGCGGCCGCAACTTTGGCATTGGCCGCTGCGTTGTTGGGATGGCGGGCGTTTCAGCAGCTGCGCCCGCTCTCGCACCGGCACGATGTCGACAGCTCGGCGTTGCTCGCAGGAATCCAAACAGGAGACGACCGTGAATCCAGCTAATACCCGTGCAAGGCGGGCACCTCGTGTACCGGCAAACCCGTCGCGTCCCAGATTCCGGCCCGGCGAAATTGCAGTCGGAATAGCAATAGGCGTGGTGGCGCTGATTTTCGTATGGTTCATCAACCAGAACCGTCAGTCGCAGTCCACGGGTATGGGCCACAGCGCCCCCAGGGGAGAGTTCAGATATGCCGTTGGCAGCCCCGGTCCCGGGCAGGCGGCGCCTGCCATCCATCTCGCTGCGAGCAGGGGCGGCGATTTCGATCTCGCAGCGCAGCGCGGCAAGACCGTGCTTTTGTATTTTCAGGAAGGCCTCATGTGCCAGCCGTGCTGGGACCAGATTGCGGAGATCGAGAAACATATCGATGAGTTCCGCGCGCTCGGCATCGACACGATGGTCAGTATCACCACCGATCCGGTCGATCTGATCGCGCGTAAGATGAAGGATATGCGGCTGACTACCGCAGTCCTGTCGGACCCGGCTCTGTCGGTCTCGAAAGCCTATCATGCAAATGATTTCGGGATGATGGGGCGAAGCCGTGATGGCCACAGCTTCGTTCTGGTCGGTCCCGACGGCATGATTCGCTGGCGCGCGGATTATGGCGGAGCGCCGGACTATACGATGTTCCTTCCTGCCACCAAGCTGGTTGCCCAGCTCCGCGATGGCCTCGCGACGGCGACTCGGTAGGCTATGAGCGCCATCAGCGTCCTCATCCTGACGCAGCAGGACTGCGCGTCATGCGAAGCAGCGAGTGCGATCGTCAAACGTTTGGCGCGCAAGTACCCGTTGTCGGTCTCGACGGTGTCATTGGACTCGCCCGAAGGCGTCTCCCTGGCAGAAAAGGGAGGCGTTTTGTTCCCGCCCGGCATCTTTATTGATGGCAAACTGTTTTCCTACGGCGGGCTGTCCGAGCGAACGCTGCGCATGGAAATCGAGCGGCTCTTGAGTAATCAGGAGGAGACCTTGATAGGAGATACAAATGGCCCGGGAATGGCTAAGCGAATTTGAGCATTGGCCGATCGCGCTGCTGATGATCGTGATTGCATCATGGGCGCTCTATCGCTTCATCGCGCCACGTTCATGGCGTGAGTGGCGCGGTGCTGGATTGGTCCAGGCCTTCATCATTGCCCTCTATGCGGAAATGTACGGCTTTCCTTTGACGCTTTACCTGCTGACCAGCCTGTTTCCCATAGACATCCCGATCGCCCACGCAAGCGGGCATCTGTGGGCGACGCTTCTCGGCTATGGCGACACCGGCGACGCCATCGAGATGCTGCTGGGTTTTGCATTCATCGGTCCGGGTATCTTGCTGATCGCGATCGGCTGGCTGCAAGTCTACCGTGCAAGCTCGAAAAATCGCCTGGTGACAGACGGAGCTTACGGCGTCGTTCGTCACCCGCAATACGCCGGTATCATTTTGATCATTTTCGGACAACTCGTGCACTGGCCGACAATCCCAACCCTGATATTGGGGCCGGTGATCGTGTGGGCCTATGTAGCCTTGGCTCGCAGGGAGGAGAAGCAGCTGCTCAAACTGTTCGGCGCAGCCTACAAGGACTATCAGCGCCGGGTTCCGATGTTTGTGCCCAGATTGAGCACGCAAGACTGGCAGCAAGACCTGCGTGCGTCGCAATGATGCTCTGCTATTGCGACAACCGCAATTCGGCAGCAGCGCCCTGCATCGGCTCCGGTTGCACAGCCCGATGCTCCAACTGGGGCAGCATCCAGGATCCTTGTCATGCGCCTCCCACCGTCCCGGGAGCGCATTGATCGTCGCTCCGCTATTGCACCTGGCATGCGAGCGTGACATTCGGGTCGAAACTTCACCTGCGGCGTCTGATCGAATGTCTTGCGGTCGTCGCCAACATTGAAGAATTGAGTGGGGCAAAACCTAATGCGGCGGCGAACACCGTTGGGAACTGCTGGATCATGCAAACGGCTCCCCGATGCAAAAGGTTCACACGCTTACTCTGACGTGAGGAGAGATACCATGCCTACTACCGATTGGCGGCTTAAGGGGGAATGGCTCAAGAGCTGCAGCTGCGACTATGGTTGCCCATGCGACTTCAACGCACGCCCGACGCAAGGTTGGTGCAAGGGCCTCCTCGCGATGCACGTGACCAACGGTCATTTCGGCAACGTGAAGCTCGACGGGATCAAGTTTGCTGTTACGGTCGACTTTCCAGGCCCGCTGCATGAGGGCAATGGAACCATTCAGCCGATTATCGACGACAAGTCCACGTCCGAGCAGCGGGACGCCCTGTTTCAGATCATGTCCGGCAAGCATTCGGCAGAGGGGACGCTCTTCCATATCGTCAGTCTGATTGTCACGAAGATACTCGATCCGATCTTTGCTCCTATCGATTTGAAATTCGACTACGCTAAGCGGAAAGCGCGATTGTCGATTCCCGGCGTGCTTGAGTCCGACGTCGAGCCGATCAAGAACCCCGTCACCGGCGCGGAGCATCACATCCAGGTGGTCATGCCCGAGGGCTTTGAGCACCACGTAGGAGAGGTGGCTCACGCCACGGTCACCAGCACTGCCGGCATCAAGTTTAATGTGGCGAAGGGGCATGCCACGCTCGCTTATGTCGAGCAGACACCTGCCGGGGTAACGGCCTAAGTCAGACCAGCCAATCCATTTCGAGTTCGATGGCCATATGGATCAGTCGGTCGACATTTCGCTGTTTGAGCGGGTCCTGCGGCGCGATCAGGTAGTCACGCTGATCGCGCTGCTTATCGTTTCTCTGGCGGCTTGGGCCTACATCCTCTCCGGCATCGGCATGGGTATGTATTCCATGTCGATGGATGATATTGCCATGTCGATGACGTCCGAATGGACGGCTCCGCATTTCACGCTCATGCTGGTGATGTGGGGGACCATGATGCTGGCAATGATGCTGCCGAGCGCCGCCCCCATGATCCTCCTGTTTGCGACCATCGAACGGCGACGCCGGCGCCATGCGTCCCCCTTTCCAGCTGTTACGACTTTCGCGATGTCCTACGTCATCGCGTGGATGGGTTTCAGCGTCGCCGCAACGTTATTGCAGTGGCAACTTGATCGGCTGGCACTACTTTTGCCCACGACACCCAGCGCCAACGCGCTGCTTGCCGCTATCATTCTGATCGTGGTCGGCCTCTATCAATTTACTCCACTGAAGCAGGCTTGCCTGCGTGGCTGCCGTTCTCCGCTCGAGTTAATTATGCGCTATTGGAGCAGGGGGCCCTTTGGCATTGGGATACGTCATGGCATCCTTTGCGTTGGCTGCTGTTGGATGTTGGTGCTTCTGTTGTTTATTGGTGGAGTCATGAATTTAGTATGGGTGGGGCTGATCGCCGCGTTCATACTGGGCGAAAAGATCGCACCGCGGGTACACTGGCTCAGTTACGGAGCCGGAGCGGCACTGATCAGTTCGGGCATTTGGATGCTGTACGCGGGCACTCATACGTAGACGGGCTGCAAACTGCACTGTCCTGCATTCTGTTGCTGCGGAATTTCAATGCGAGGGATAGTTCACCGTTCATGCTGGTGGCCATGGTGGATGTGAGTGCCGCATCGGGCGATGCTCGTGGAAATGAGTGTGAGGCTCGCTGGGGGGTCAAGGACACTGTGCGCGTGCCGGTGATGTTTCATCGTGGACATGAGGATGCACATGCGGGAACGACAGGCTGCCGATGGCCTGGGTTTGCGAGCCAAACTACACGTGCCGCTTCCGTCCGCTCTGCAAAAGCTTCCACCCTACGCGATAACCGAGGAGCGCCAGCACGATGGACGCGTAGACGAGCGGACTGGGCGGCCAGGATTTCACGACCATGATGAAATGCAAAGCCGCCAGCGGCACCGCAATGTAGACGATGCAATGCAGGCGACGCCACGCCCGCCCGCCCAGCCGGCGGATCGAGAAGTCGTTCGATGTGATGGCGAGCGGCACGAGAAGCGCGAAGCCGGCCATCCCGATCGTGATGTACCACCGCTTCGCGATGTCGGCCCAGATCGCCCCGAAGTCCAGACCCTGATCGAGCACCAGATACGTCGTGAGGTGCAGCAGGACATAATAGAAGGCGAGGAGGCCCAATTGGCGACGGTAGCGCAGAAGATTGATGCCGAAAGACTGCCTGAGCGGCGTGATCGCGAGGGCGGCAATCAGGAAGCGCAGCGCCCAAACGCCGAGCAACTGCTCGAGCGTCTTCAGCGGATCGGCGCCGAGCTGGTCGGTAACCCCGAGATAGAAGTACCAGAACGCGGGCGCCAGCCCGACCATATATAGCAGCCACGGCGGAACGCTCGGGAGCGCAAACTTCGCCGGTCCCGAAACATCGCGCGCGGCGATGGAGCGTTCGATCGCCATCAGTAGAACTTCTGCAGATCCATGCCGGCATAAAGGCCCGCGACCTGCTCGCCATAGCCGTTGAACATGAGGGTCGGCCGCCGCCTGGCGAACAGGCCCCCGCCGATGCGCCGTTCGCTCGCCTGGCTCCAGCGCGGGTGGTCGACCTGCGGATTGACGTTCGAATAGAACCCGTATTCCCCCGCGTTCTGCCTGTTCCAGCTGGTTGGAGGCTGCTCCGCCACGAGACTGATCCGCACGATCGACTTGATACTCTTGAAGCCATATTTCCACGGCACCACGAGCCTGAGCGGCGCGCCGTTCTGGTTGGGGAGCGTCTCCCCGTAAAGGCCGACGGCGAGGATCGTCAGCGGATGCATGGCCTCGTCCAGCCTGAGGCCCTCGACATATGGCCAATCGAGGACCGGAATGAGGGACCTTTGCCCCGGCATCTCCGCCGGCCGCAGGAGAGTCTCGAACGCCACGAACTTCGCGCTCCCCAGCGGCTCGACCCGCTTGAGCAGGTCGGCCAGCGGAAAGCCCACCCATGGGATGACCATCGACCAGCCTTCAACACAGCGGAGCCGGTAGATCCGCTCCTCGAGCGCCACGGGCTTGACGATATCCTGGAGTGCGTAATCGGCGGGCCGCGCCACGAGCCCGTCGATCTTTACGCTCCACGGCTTGAGGGTCAGCGTATGGGCATTGGCGGCGGGATCGGCCTTGTCGACGCCGAACTCGTAGAAATTGTTGTAGTTTGTAATGTCCTCGCGGCTGGTCGGGGCCTCATCCGTCGAGAACGGCCCTTTCGCGAAGCTCAGCGCCTCCGCCCGCGCTCGGCCCGCCGCTCCGGCGCCAAGCGCAAGCGCGGCAGCGAGCGCGATGAACTTGCGGCGATTGAAATATACGTCCTTCGGCGTGATCTCGGACGGTTGAATATCGCTTGGGGATCTGATCAGCATCGGCGGCCTCTTCGGTCATCGTTTGGAACAAATATACCGCGGACGTCATATGGTGAGTCATAACTCACTGTACGATCATCACATTGCCTTGATCGATCGAGAGAAGAAACCATCAGTCCGCGCCGAAATCGGCTGCGTCACCCCTGAGTTCGGCAGGACTGTCGCTTGCACATCGAGCAGCAAAGCAAGCGGCTGAGCGAATTGGCGACAATCATCGTTTACAGATGTTCTCCGTTCGGAGTGATCTCTTCAAGACCCATTCACGCACGAAAGGAACGCGCTGGAAACTGGGGAGACCTCAGGGGTGCAGCGCTGGCAGCAAGACGTGCATGCGTAGTCGCAAATGGTATTCTTGCTATTTAACCAACCGCAATTCGGCAGCAGTGCCCTCTCACACAGCCACACAATCACCCCTTCTATCTATGTAGCCTCATCCACCGCCAGTGTCCGCGTGAAGGTAAGGGGAGTCGCTATTCGGCGGACGGTTTGTTCAACAGATCGCGCATCATGGCGTCCATTTGTGTGCGCATCTGCTCCATTTGACGTTGTGACTCGGGATCGCTCATCGCCGGTCTCATCACCGGCCTTGCGGCAGGGCCCGACATGTCGCGCATTATCGTCGACATGCGCGCCATCCGTTCAATCATTTGCCGACGCCGCTCGGGAGTGAGTTCGCCACGCGACATCTCATCGGCCAACGCGCTCATTTCGCGCGTCATGTCCCGCATCAGCTGATGTATCCTTTGATGATGCAGGCTGGTTGGGTCTTGCGTCGTCGCGAGCGGGGGTGACTGCGCAACCGCCGGCACTGCGAGAAACATGCCCAAGCAAGAACTGATCACTGGCATCGAAACCTTCGTTTTGGCGGTCAATGGAGTCTCCATTAAGGTTGCTCGCAGCTGCGATCCGAAGGCACAATGCCGTCGGAAGCGGAAACTACATGTCCTTCAAAACAACCCGGCTGGTCCGCAGCCGCATCTAATCTAGCGCCTAATCTATCGCCGCTCCCACTAGGAGAGATGCCACGGCAGTGCCGTTCGCCGCTTGGGCTTCGACATGCGTGTTCATCAGTTAACAGGAAGACAAGTGGGGCTTCCATTCACTGGAAGGTCAAGGGGCCTTTCGATCCGCTTTTAGGAAGATGCATCGGCTCCGGTTGCGCAGCCAATGTTCCGATGGGCAACATCCAGGATCCATGATGCGCCTTCCGCCGCCCTGGCCGGGCACGCATTGATCGTCCCTCCATTATGGCGCTGTAAAACGTGAGCATGACATTCGGCGTCAAAACTTCACTTGCGGCGCCTGATCGAATGTCTTGCGGTCGTCGCCGACACCGAAGAATTCGTGTGGTGCAAAACCTAACGCGGCGGCGAACAGCACCGTTGGAAACTGCTGGACCATGCTATTGTATCCCTGCACCATGCTGTTGAAGGAGCGACGCGCGGCAGCGAGCTTGCTCTCGATGCCGCTCAACTCGCTCTGAAGCTGCCGGAAATTGCTGTCGGCCTTGAGGTTTGGATAGGCCTCCGCCAACGCGAACAATTGCCGTAGCGCTCCGCCCAGCATGCTCTCCGATTGCGCCTTGGCCACCGAACCTTGCGCCGTCATTGCAGCGCTCCTGGCCTGCACCACCGCGTCGAGCGTGCTTCGCTCGTGGCCAGCGTAGCCCTTCACAGTCTCGACCAAGTTGGGAATGAGGTCGTGGCGCTGTCTCAGCTGCACATCGATGTCGGCAAAAGCCTGATTGCAATGCTGCCGCATTGCGACGAGCCGATTGTACCTTACGGTCACCCATAGGACGACAATGACAATGATGCCGAGAACAATCCAACTGAACACGGACATGGCGTGTGTTTCCTGAGCTGGCACTCCATAACTGTAGATGGGGCCGGGATGCTATAGCATGAGTGATTATTGCAGAGGGCCCTCTGCAGCAACAGCGCACGACTGCAGAACAAGCAGACGGCAGAACAAGCAGCATCTCATCCTGGGTGCCGACTCCATCGGAGTGGGCGAGGCTCGGTTCGGCAGGTATCTTCAGCCCACTGAGCCACTTTGATCCAAGTATGTCGGCCGTGACGCGTTGAAGTAGAACGCCGCATTTTTAGCAATTGACCTTCCAACAGATGGAAGCTTCACAATCCATTCGACTTCCCTCGAATGTACCTCGATCTGTCATGGACATCGACACCGAAACCCCAACACTAAAACCAACGACGCTCGCCGTTACGGGAATGACGTGCGGAAGCTGCGCGCGAACGATCGAGCGCAAGCTTCGTCGGGTGCCGGGAGTGAAGAGCGCTGCCGTCGACCTTGAGCTCGGAGTCGCAATCGTGAACGGCACCGTCGCGCGGTCGAGCCTAACTGGTTCCCGAAGATGACCGGCTACAATTATTCTGAAACGCTCGGAAAGCTGCATTTTTGGCTCACGTTCGTGGGCGTGACCGCCACGTTTTTCCCGCAGCATTTCTTGGGTCTTGCCGGCATGCCGCGCCGGATCGCGGACTACCCCGATGCCTTTTCCGGCTGGAACTATATCTCTTCGATAGGAGCCTACGTTTCGATTGCCGGGCTCATGATTTTCCTGCTCAACATGGCGCTCGCCTTCGTGCGCAAGGAACGCGTCGGCGCCAATCCTTGGGGTCCCGGCGCAACCAGTCTGGAATGGACGCTGCCTTCGCCGTCGCCCTTCCATACCTTCGAGACCTTGCCGCGCATCGCCCCATGAGAGGGGCCGGTGGCGACGGCGGCTCGGTATAGTGTGTGCAAATGGCGTTGCCGACACATCGCGATTGTGCCATGGAGCCCACGACATATAAGTCACCGCAAGCCGGCCTCGGATTTATTCAAGGGGGAACGAGGGCAGGTACTAGAGCCTGTCCTCAATTGAGCAAGATCACGCTAGCCACCAAATGGATAGCGGCGAGGAAGTTTCTGGCGGTCTTGTCATATCGGGTGGCGATGGCTCGGAATTGCTTAAGCTTGCAGACGAAATTCTCAA
>Ga0185299_10002604_pt1 | contig 27174 bp, 24 predicted proteins | sample PaiPotPPA55metaG_FD_128002 | JGI IMG/M metagenome (GOLD analysis project Ga0185299, IMG submission 128002) | Iron sulfur acid spring bacterial and archeal communities from Banff, Canada, to study Microbial Dark Matter (Phase II) - Paint Pots PPA... ...
CCTCTGGTATTGGTTTCTCACGGCGGCTCTCTCCTTTAAAAGGGATTCGCAACCCGAACTCTATCCGAGTTCGGGCGAGAGCCGCTGCTTCTTGTTCTCAAGTTTCAACTAAACGTGGGGCATCCTCATTCAAAACGAACAAGGCAAGCTGATTCACGTTAGTCGCTGCTCCCGCACATAATCCTGAGCCTCTGGCCGACTATAAAAGACTACCATCCAGTCGCGCCTGATTAACGCGGTTACCGGAAAAGTGGGTAGTGGCACCCAATAGTGCCGCTAGTCTGTAGGTGCGGATTCGCGGGCCCGTTCCAGCAGAAACAGATGAAAGTCCGTGGCCAAAGGCTCGGCATCGAGAAGACGCAGCATGAGGGCGACTTGACCTCGGTGGTAAGAGGAGTGGTTCGCCAAATGTTGCATCAGGTGCGCCAAGCTGATTCGCGTGTTGCGAACAGGAAGCATTTTCTCCAAGAATTCGTTTGTCACCCCATTCATGAAGTCTGCCTGTTCTTTCTCGACCTCCGCCCACTTTCGCTGCACGGTAGCGACGTCAGGAAACGCGATCGGATTGAATAGGGCGTCATGTCGCGTCCATAAATCCGTCAGGAAGGCGGAGCCCGGGAACGCCTCCTTCCAAAACGTAAGCCAACCCCATTCGCCCCCGAGGATGTGGACTACCGTGTTTTGTACGGAACGAAAGCCGCCGCCGATGTCGCGAGTAAACTGCTCACTGCTAAGCGCAGAGACGGCTCGCAAAACGCGGCGGTTCGCCCAGCGGTCGTATTCGAACAGCAGCTGAATGTCATCTTTGGTCATTGTGGCAGCCGACGGTCCTTTGTGCTCGGAATTCTACCTTAATTAATACACGCGCCTGATAAACGCGATTACCGGAAACCGAACCCCGTACCTCCCCTACTGCCCTTACGAACAAGCAGACAGCGAGTGTTGGTGACGCTCGGGAACTTGTCCACCTCCCTGGTGTCCAACGTTAGGAGGACGCGCGCACCTCACATCCCTGCGAGCGCGGCGCCGGTCTCCTGCGGTAATTGAGCAACCCACAGGGGGCCGGCGTCGCAAAAATCTCCGTTCTCCCTCGCAGAACTTTTCTGTGGAGGTGTGTGATGTCTATCGAACCCGAGCCCCATTCGCAAAATGATTTTGGTTCCCTGCAAGGCTGTTTCGTGGAAGGCAACGTAGAGCAGCGCGCACGCGAACGCCGCATTCGCCGCCGAGCCCTGATTATTTCCATCGCGGTGCAGAGCGCCATTCTCACGGCGATCATTCTTGTTCCGCTATTCGGAAAATCCGAGCGCATCGCTTTCGCGATGACTCCGATCCCGCCCTACTTTCACAACCGCGGGCCTGCTCACCCGTCGCCACCGCCGAGAGATCCGAGCCAACACAACTTTCGCGTGATTGGAGACATTTTTCCCGCACAGCCAACCATTCCACAGCGTCCCATTGCGGACCCGATGGGTGATTCACCGGAACCGCCAGGATTTCCGGCAGGGTCTGGCGCAGACGCGCCCTGTGTCGGATGTCTTCCAATGAGTGACGACCGGCATCAGCCAGCACGCCCCACGGAAGTGCGCCCTCAAACGCCACGCCTTCTTGTGACGCGCCTGGAACCGGCCATGCTGATCAAGCGAGTCGAGCCTGTCTATCCTTCGCTCGCGAGGCAAATTCATCGCGAAGGCCACGTAGAATTGCGCGCGGTGATTGCCACCGACGGGACGATCCAATCCTTGCAGGTGGTCAACGGAGATCCACTCTTCCTGCAATCCGCCGTCGATGCCGTGCGTCAGTGGCGCTACCGCCCCACCGTTCTCAACGGCCAGCCCGTCGAGATCGAAACCTACATTACGGTCATCTACACGCTCCAGCATTAAACGCGAGCATACTTATAGACCACAGTGGAAAAGAAAAGGAGCCGCTGCTTGTTGACAACGGCTCCCGATGGTATTTGAAATTCCGAGGAAAGAGCGGAGACGAGCTAATCGTCGCTCCGTTAGAGAAGCGGTTCCCCGGAATAGCGTGCAATCTCTTCTCGGGCAGTGTCGCGAAGGCGGATCAATTCGTGCCACGCTGAAGATTCCTCAGCGCTCGCCGCGCCCCTCGTTACTTGCGGATAAATCGGCGGCGACACGGTGATGGTAACGCTGGTTGGCCGCGGCAAATATGTCCCATCGCGCAGGAATCTCCGTGTCCCAGCCAGCGAGACTGGAATAATTGGCGCGCCCGCGTCCACGGCGGCTTTGAACGCGCCAAGCTGGAACGGCCGCACACCGTCTTCGCCTGTAAATGTCCCTTCGGGAAAAACAAAAACTGATTCACCTTCGCGCAACAATTTTTCCATCTCTTCCGATTGCCGCAACCGCGATTGCGCATCGCTACGGTCAAATTTCGTGTGCCCCATCTGTCGCAAAAATGTTCCGATGAACGGCATCCTCCCCACTTCCATTTTGGCCACAAAGTGATACGGCACGCCGAGGCCCAACATCAAAGGCAGCACATCGAAATAGCTCGTGTGATTCGCCGCAAAAACTTTCGCGCCAGGCATGTCCACATATTCCTTGCCGACAACACGCACCCGACAGCCAATCAGCGCAAACAAAATCTTGAGCGCTGCGGAGGTAAAGCGTCCCGCTTTGCGGTAGTCACTAATGAAATTCACAATCGTCCACGTCGGAACGATCCACAGCAAAAACACGACACCGAAATATAATCCATACAGAATTTCCAAACCTCTACGCACACCGGCCCATATTTCCCGGCCGCCCGTGCGAGCCGCACCAGCGGTAGCGAGCCGCGCGATCTGCACCCACGCGGGAGCTTTACCCGCAGCCAATTTTCCGGCGAGATAAAGTTGCTTGGTTTCTTCCCGGCGCAGCTTTCCGCTCGATGTTTTCGGAATGCTTCCCGGCGGTAAGAGCTCGACACGATCCGGCGGCAGCCCCAGCCCTTGCGAGACTTGTTCTGTCACCGCCGCCACAATCGCCGCGCGCCGCGACGCCTCGCGCTCTCGCGATTCCGCCACCACGATCAGCTTTTCTGTGCCCGATTTCTCATCTTTCAGCCCAAAAGCAACGATGCAGCCCTTGCGAATCCCCTCCGCGCGCGCCGCCAACTCTTCGACTTCGTGCGGATAAAGATTCCGCCCGCCTTTGATGATGATGTCCTTCACGCGCCCCGTGACGTAGATTTCTCCATCCGCACGGTACGCGCGGTCGCCGGAATTCACCCACGCATATTTGCCATCGCTCGCCGCAGTCCCCATGGGAAATAAGTTTTCAGTCGCCTCCGCGTTTTGGTAGTAGCCGCTCGTCGCCGAAGCTCCGCGAAACCACAGGAAGCCCTCGGTCCGATCACTCACTTCCTTGCCGCCCGCATCCACAATGCGAACTTCGTGCCGCACAATCGGCTTGCCGGAAGAAACGAAAGCAATTGCAGTTGTATCGTTTTCCCGTGCCGGTACGGCGCGGCCCTCCGCCGTGAACGCTTCCCGCTCGATACGCTCGATGAGCGGACCGCGATTCAGCGGCGGGACCGTCACAGCCAGCGCGGCCTCCGCGAGACCGTACACCGGCAGTTGCGCCTCGCGCCGAAAACCGTAAGGCGCAAAACGCTCCGCAAACCGGTCTAGCGTTTCAGGATTCACCGGCTCCGCGCCATTCAACGCCGCGCGCCAGTTGCTCAAATCCAGCCCCTGAATGTCCTTGTTGGCAATTTTTCGCACGCACAATTCATAAGCAAAATTCGGCGCCGCGGAAATCGTTCCACCATATTTCTGAAAAGCTTTCAGCCATCTCTCGGGCCGCGTGAGAAACGCGAGCGGCGACATCACCGCCAGCGGCACTCCAAAATGCAGAAGGGTGAGCCACGCGCCGATCAAACCCATGTCGTGATACAGCGGAAGCCAGCTCACACCCACATCTCCAGGCCCCAGTTCCACGGCTTCGCCGATCGCTCGGATGTTGGCGAGCAAATTCTCGTGCGTCAGCACCACACCCTTGGGATCGCCCGTCGAGCCGGAAGTGTATTGCAGCAGTGCAATGTCGCTCCCCTTCCGCGCGCGGCTGCCTGAGAGATGTAACGGAAGCGCACCGGGCGATGGCGGCGGGGCCTTATCCGCGGCGTCGATCAATTTCTCCGCATCGGCTACTTCCGTAAGCGACTTCACGCGAGGCTTGAGCAAACGCGCCACCGCTTCCGCTTGGCGAAACGTCAGTAGCAGGCACACTCCTGCATTCTTGAGAATCGCCGACTGCCGCGCCGCATACTCCTCGATGCGGTCCGCGCGAAACGGCGGATAGATCGGCACAGGAATCGCTCCCGCCAGAAGGATCCCTGCATACGAAACAAAAAAGGCGCGCGATGTCCGCAGCATCAATGCCACGCGCCCGCCTGCGGGCACGCCACGTCGCGCCAACTCCGCCGCGCAGCGCTGCGCCGCGGCATACAGTTCGCCAAAGGTCAGCGTCACGCTACGTTCTTTGCCTTCCAGCTCCTCGGTGATCAGCAGGTGAGTACGCTCGGCGTCATGCATCGCGCGATAGCGCAACACGTCCAGCAAAGTTTCCGCCGAGAAAACATCAGCACCCGTTGCTTCGCGATGCAGTTTTTGCGTCGTGATGGCTGCACGCAGCGCCGAGGCTGCTTCGTCATCCAGCGCCTCCGTTCCCGGTGCCACTAAGAGAGCTTTTGCCAAATCTTCCGGTGTATTTGCTTCCGCCACGACTCGATCGGGCAGGCGCACGCCAAACGCCATCTCGAGCCGCGCCAGCAATTCCACGCGCTCCAGACTGCCAAGTCCCAAATCCCGGTCAAGCTGCGATGCTCCATTGAGCATCGGCAAAGCTCCGCGGCTGCCCAATTCCTCGAGCAGGCTGCGAATCACCTCGAGTACGCGTTCACGTACTTCTGAGGCGTCGAGTTGTGTTGCAGGAGTGGCCACAGGTCACACGAATTACATGAAGGACAATTTCGCTTCCGCCAGAGGCTACCACGCGGAGACACCATTTGCCATTAACGCAAGCGGCCTTCTCGAAGAATTACGCACTCAGAATTACGCACTCAGAATTCTGCACCAAGAATTGCGCACCAAAGTCGGAGCGTCTAGAACTATGCGCCTTTTTGTTTGGCCTGCGCCGCAGCGTACCCGCGTGGCATCAGAGTAGTCGAAAGGTCAACGCCAGAAAGGTCCGCTCCAGTTAAATCCGTCTCGCGGAGAATCGCCACGCCCATGTCCGCTCCGCTGAATTTAGCGCCGTTTACATTTGCCAGCCGCAGATTCACATTGCGCAGCTGCGCGCGGTGGAAAATCGCGTTCGATAAATCGCACCGAAAAAATTCCACTCCGCTGGCTTGCGCTTCCGTCAAATCCGCGCCGGGCAGAATCGATTCCGTCATGTCCGTGTTTCGCAAGTCCGCTTTGCGGAGATTCGCTCCGGACAAATCCGCTCCAGGGAGTTTCGCCTTGCGCAAATCCGAACCTTCGAGGTTCGCGCCCCGCAAAACGGCTCCGCTCAGGTTGACGCCTTGCAGATCAGCGCGGGAAAGATCGGCGTCAGCCAAATCCGCCCGTGCGCCTCCTTCCTTTCCGCTGAAAAATCGCGCGTGCGCCTCAAGAATCTCGCTCAACCGCTTGCCATTGTGTTGAATATTTTTTGCTTTTCGCAATCCCATAGTCTGCTTTCCACTCCTTCGTCATCGGTATCATTTTACCTGCTCTGCATCACGCTGACGAGCGCTTCCCCAAATCTCCTCCGGCCACGGCGACACACTCCAAGAAGCCCCGCCGCTTGCCGCGGTTTGTGGTAACTTTCCAGAAATGCGTCGTTGCCCGGAAGGTGAGCGTTCCCTTGAGGTTTAGAAAGATTCTCTTCCTGCTGCTCGTGGCGTTCCTCGTCGTGCCATCCTGGCCATCTGCGGAGCCTTCTTCTCAGCTCGCATTCACGAACGTAGCGCTCATCGATGGCACCGGTCGCCCGCCGCAATCCCATCAAACTGTCCTGATAGATGCCGGCCTCATCACCGGTGTGGGGATGAGGAGAGGCCATAGAACGGGCGTGCCTGTTTCAAGCGTCCCAGGGAATGCGCGCATCCTAATAAATAGTTATGACACCCGCTGACACAAACCGACGCCGATTCAAGTTTCCGATTTTGTTGTGTATCTGCTTGCTCGTTTTCATCGTTGGCGCACAGCGTGCGTTGGCGCAGGAGCGCGAGCAAGGAGGCGAAATTGTCGCCAATCTCGCTGGGGGTCGCGTCATTATTCATGTCGCTCGCGACAAGATCGTCTTCGCGGCCATCGATCAACCCGTCGAACCTAACTCCATTCCTCCCCGCGTGCTAAGCATCGACGACACTCACATCGGTATTCTTTTGGGTGCCTCCGAATGGCGCCTGACCAGCGATCCCAAACCCGTGCGACTGGACAAGGATTTTCCAAGCTTCTCAGGAAGGAATTCACACTATGCCGCCGATCCCGACGAAGTCGCTCCAGATCTGGATGTAATTGGTGTCGCTTTCCTCGAACGACTGCGCCCGCTCGTCTCCCAGCTTCATCGCAAAATCGAATTCAAACCGCAGGAATCCCTCTTTGAGGTAGTGGTCATCGGTTATGCGCCGGATGACTACGGCCCTGAAGTGTGGACTATCGAATACCGCATCCAGCAGGAAGAAATTGCGACGCGTGGCGATTTCTGGCAGACGCGCCTTCTGCGTCCGCGCTTCACGCAGCTTTATCCTCCGGAAAAACATGCGCCGAAGAAATTGGTCGAGATACGATATCCAGACACTTTGCAGGGACCAACGCTGCAGCAGCTCATTGAGGGAAACGATCCGGAAATCGAGAAACTGTCGCGCAGAGACCCAAAATTCGTAAAGGTTTCGGAAAGCATCGAACGCGGCCAAGCCAACAAAGCGGCGCCCGAGGATGCCACGGATTTTCTTCGCGCCGTTTTGCCTCTTGTCGTGGAAAAGCAGAACTTCATTCTCGGCACGATGAGCGAGCACGGTTTTGATTGGGTCCTGGCGCCGGACGAGCCTGTCGAAAAAGCCAAAGAGGACAAAAATCAGCCGCCGGACGCTCCTTCGCTGCACCGCAGGGTCAAACCCTGAGTCTAGTCAATCCCTGGTTCCAACTTTTGAATGCCGTCCCCCTTCCGAATCATTCCGCCTTTGACAATGCGGCAGAGCATCCCCCGCCGCCCCCGGATTTCTTTTCGTAGCCCTGGATGCAGATCCTCCATCTGACCGCAGGGCGCGCAAACCATGGTAACTTCGAGAAGCGCTTCGCCGACTTTCAGCGATTCCCCGACCTGAAGACCGTTGACGTTGAGTCCATGAGTGGTGATGTTTTCGCGGATCATTCCGGGGCTAAGTTCGAGCGCATCCAGCGTCTCCTGGTCCACCAGCAAGACTTGGCGTTTTCCCCCCGGCTGAGCATGCGCGCAGCCCTCGAGCCCGACGTCCTGAACGGCTGCAACCTCGGTCAGTTCTTCCATGGGCCAGCCCCGTTTGGGGGCGCGGAACAGACTTGAGATGCGGGGCATGGCTAATCTCCTGCGGCCTTTACGCGACCGATGTGTCCGCCGATGTCTTTGCGATAGTGCATGCCATCGAAATGAATTTTCTCCGAGGCCTTATACGCCAGAGCTAAGGCCGTTTCAAGGGAGTCTGCGGCTGCTGTCACGCCAAGCACTCGCCCGCCGCTGGTTACCAGAGAGTCGCGCTCGCGCCTCGTTCCCGCGTGGAAGACGTGAACACCGATATTCTGATCGAAACCGGTTAGGCCTTCGATTTTCTTTCCAGTCTCAAATTTACCTGGATATCCACCCGAAGCAAGCACTACACACGCACTTGCTCCTCGCTTCCATTGCAATTTCGCCGGATCAAGGCGTGTCGCAGCAACGTCCGCCAAGACTTCGGCGAGGTCAAAGTCCATCCGCGCTACGATGGCCTGCGCTTCGGGGTCGCCTAACCGGCAATTAAACTCCAGAACCTTCGGCCCCTGCTCAGTGAGCATCAGTCCGATATAGAGGAAGCCCTGGTAAGCGATGCCATCCTTCGCCAAGCCTCGGATCGTGGGCTCCACAATCGTTGACATTACGGTTTGACGCAAACCGGGGGGGAGCAACTCGTCCGAGGAGTACGCGCCCATGCCGCCGGTATTTGGCCCTCGGTTGCCATCAAAGACCCGCTTGTGATCGCGCGTTGGGACCATTGGCGCATACCGCTCGCCATCGGTCAGAATGATGAAAGAGAGTTCGTCGCCTTCGAGCGTTTCTTCGAGCAAGACGCGATGCGCCCCGGATCCGAGCTCGTTTTTTTCCATTGCGGACTCGAGAAATTGACGGGCGGCTTCCGCATCCGGTGCCAGAACCACGCCCTTGCCCGCGCACAGCCCATCGGCCTTGATGACCAATGGCCAATTCACGCCGGTGAGAGCTGCATACGCCTCACGCGGAGAGTCGTACGCACCATACATTTTGGCCGTTGGAATACTGTGACGAAGCAGAAATTCTTTCGAAAAAATCTTGCTGCCCTCAAGCTGCGCGGCTTTTTGCGACGGCCCCACCATGGCCCAGTTTCTTTGCGCGAACGCGTCGGAAACTCCATTTACCAAAGGCAATTCGGGACCTACGACTGTCAAATCCGGCGCAGTTTTTTCCGCCAGCGCCACAAGCGCGGCGACGTCACTGACATCGACAGCGATGCATTCCGCGTCCGCGTCGATACCGCCGTTTCCCGGTGCGCACCAGATTTTCTCCACGCGCGCGCTCTGCTTCAGTTTCCAAACCAACGCGTGTTCGCGGCCTCCGCCGCCGATCACCAAAATCTTCATCCAAAAGACCTCTGGAATATTACGTTCGAACGATAGTCGCCCGGCAACAACGTGTCAACTTACTGCGTTTTTCGGTAGTGGGCATTACTAACGACGCCGCCGTGTCAAGGGCGTTTTAATTTTGTTTTTACCTGTTCGAGTCTTTGGTTTTCCTTCTTGGGCACACTCATGCGATTGGGGGATGCGCTGTTTTGCTCGGGGCATTCATGCCCACATACGGCTGTCTTTCTTTGGTTTCGAAAGTGTGCAATGTTGGACAGACGTGGCATTGTGGCTCGCATTAGCATCATCGAGTTTTAAACTCGTACCCGGTGCATGCTGGCAAAAGCGTAAAGAACATTCCGCACCCTCAACTTGTTGCGAGAACTTGACTTGGCCAACCTAGGCGCAAGCGGAAAACTTAGTCTTCCAGAATGTCACCGGGAGTCGTTACTTACTCCATGCACCAAGAAAAAGGAAGAGCCATGAATAAACGTCGCTCCGTGATTTTTGGTTTCCTGATTGCCGCGGCTTCGTTCACTACCATTGCTAGTGGCGCGCTCGCTGACGATGGCGACTGCGAGTTCAACGAGCGCGGCAACTATCTCATCGCGGACCAGTTCAACAATCGTGTGATCGAAGTCGAGCCCGATGGGAAGATCGTTTGGCAATTTGGTAAGGGACCGGCGGACTTCTCGAAGAAGTCCATCATTGGCGTCAACGATGCGCAGCGCGTCGGCGAATTCACATTAATGGCCGGGACGGGGACACCCCCCAATCAGCCCGAGGCGCCTAATTGCAAGAACTCAGCCGGGTGCCTGGACAACCGCGTGCTGTTGGTGGACCGCCATGGCCAGATCGTCTGGCATTATGGGCAATTCGGCGTGGCGGGTGCCGGGCCCGATCAGCTCAGTACGCCGGTGCAAAATACCTGGGTTCCGGTGGATGACGAACAGGAAAACAAGGCGAGCCGGAACAGGCGGAGGATTCCGCAAGGACACGTGCTCATCACCGACCAGGGCAACGGCCGCATCATCGAAGTGAGCGTTTCTGACAAGCAGATTGTGTGGGAGTACGACGGCCTGAACAATCCGAATTGCGCGGAGCTTTTGAAGAATGGTCACATCCTCATCTGCGACGAGAATAACAACCAAGCCCTTGAGGTCACGCACACCAAGCCAAGTACCATCGTCCATACTTACACAATCGCCGCGGGAATGCTCTTTAGCGGAGTGGCATTTGCCAGCCGCCTTCCCAATGGGCACACGCTGATCACCGACTCCAACAACGCCCGAATTGTAGAAACGGATGAAAAGGGCACGGTATTCTGGCAATACTTCACCAACACCGATGCAAAAAGCAATCCGCGCTGCATCAATGGTACATGCACGGGTCCTCTGCCGACGCGCGCCTTGCGCTTGCACAATGGCAACACGCTAATTAGTGATCAATATAATCACCGGGTTATCGAGGTCAGCCCAGATCTTCAAATCGTGCGCACCTTCGGCGAGATCGCCTCGCGCGGCTACAACACCAAGAGCGTTGAAGACGGGGGACTCAACTCTCCCTACGACGCCAAACGCATCGGTGATTACACCGGCATCACGCCACCGTTCGAGCACGATTAGAGTAAATCGATTAGGACGGTGGTGTGGCGACAACATCCCCTCAATCCTCACGCGGAAAGGAGACATGCTTTGGGCCACGGTTGGCCACGTCAGAGGGAGAGTCGCTAGAAGCGCTCTGAGGATCAACAACTATCGGGGGATCGGATTTCTTGGCTAACTCCTGGCAAGTCGCATAATCGGAAACTGACCATTGCCCGTTTTTCTGGCCCATTTCTCGTGCGCTCTGTCTCTTTGGCGTATTCGGTTCAGTGTTTTTCTGTCACGGATATAGGCTTTTAGTTTGTGTGGCGTAAGCCGCAATCTTTACTGATTCGGGTATTAGCCGACCATTTCTCCCCTGTTTCGCAGAGCCCTCTTTAGACTTAATGTTGCGACGGCTCTCCCCGAGTCTCTCCCGGCGCTAAAGGAACGTGCATGATCCTGATCCCTCTCCGGCACGAAAACATGCAGGGGCGTCGCTGGCCCATTGTCACGTTCACCCTGATCGCCCTCAACATCATTGCGTTCCTGGGGACACACGGGACGATTGAGGCGCAGAACACGCAAAATCCTCAGCGCGTGGAAGCGCGCAAACATCTCCTTTTTCTGGCGGCGATGCACCCGGAATTGAAAATGGGTGACGAGGCCCACAAATTCATTGATCCCCTTGCGGCTAAGTATCCCGACCAGTGGAAAGAACTGGGATCGCCCGAGCGAAAGCCAGTGGACGAGTGGGATGCAAATATTCGCACGATCGAGGAGCCAACAGAACTTCAAGCGGAGATGGACCGCCTTTCGCAGCAATTCGAGGATCTTGAGAACAACACACTGCTGGCTCGCTACGGCTTTGTCCCCGCTCACCATACTGCAATTTCTTACCTAACCGCTAATTTTCTTCACGGCGGTTGGCTCCATCTGATCGGCAATATGTGGTTCCTCTGGCTGGCCGGATTTATTCTTGAGGACAACTGGGGGCGCGTTATCTACGCCATCTTTTACCTTATCGCGGGCGCCATAGCCCTGCAGGTTCATGGCTGGATTTACCCAAATAGCCTCGGTCCCTGCTTGGGCGCATCGGGCGCTGTTGCGGCTTTGATGGGCGCCTTCCTCATTCGTTTTCCGAAGCTAAAGATCGAAATGTTTTTCTGGATTTTCTATGTCCGCGGCCGCTTTAACGCACCGGCCTTTTGGCTTTTGCCGCTGTGGGGAGTTATGGAGCTGTTCTACGGCTCCTTATTTGGCCAGTCTTCCGGTGTTGCCCATTGGGCGCACGTTGGCGGTTTCGCCTTCGGTATGATTGGCGCACTGATCCTTTCTCGATCGGGTCTGGAGCATAAGGTGAGCTCTGCAATCGAGGAGAAGGTGACCTGGACAGCGGATCCTGCCATCGTCAAAGCGACCGAAGCCGTTGATCAAGGTAAGCCTGGTGAGGCTATCAAGAAGCTTGAAGAACATATTGCCGCAAAACCTGACTCCGCTGACGCGCTGGTTCTCCTCCAACAACTTTACTGGCGCCAAGGAAACCCCGCAGGCCACCAAGCCGCCACCGTCAAGCTTTGCCAGCTTCATTTGAAGAAACAGGATGGCGAAGCCGCGCTGCGCGATTACGAAGAGTTTCAGAACACCGGCGGCCAGCATCTTCCAGCCTCAACTTGGCTCGAACTTTGCCGCTCCCTGGAAGGTCAGCAGAGCTTTGAGCGTGCCGTCGCGGAATATGACAAGCTCGCGACAGCCTATCCTAAAGACAGGCAAGCGCTGCTCGCCTTGATGGCCGCCGGGCGGCTTTCTCTCAAAAAACTGGGCCGTCCTGCGGAAGCGCTTCATTTTTACCGCGCCGCTTCCGACTCTCCCGTGCCGCACCTCGATTGGGAATCCAACATCCAAGCCGGCATTAAAGAGGCTACCGCTACGCTCTCTCAGTCGGCCGTCCACGCGGAATAAGCGCGCATAAACGCAGCCGATACCAGTAGATAAATATATATTCATTAGTAACTAGAAAGATTGTTTTGGCAGACTTGTACCGTTGCTTATTGAGCCTCGCCAAATATAGAGTCGTGCGAGGCGCTGAGAAAAGCGGCAGCAAGGCTGCCGCACTCCAAATCGCTCCTTCGCAATATTATGCGGGACTCAGCAGGGCGCTTTTTGAAGTTTGGGGATACTTTGAGCTTGCCGCTTACGCCTGACTGACCGCTCGAATCGGAATTGTCACACCAGAGGCTGCGTCCGAGGAAGCTAACATGTGGCATCGGCCGTCAAAAATTCCGCCTGGGTCAATGACCATGCATGGCGAATGCACTTCGCCCGTAACTACGCCCTTTGCTTGAATCTCTACGCGCCCTTTCGCGAAAATCACGCCGTCGAAGCGTCCGGAGATCACCACGCGGTTTCCTTCAATCTGTCCTTCGACTTTGGCGCCTTCACCCAGAACCACGGTCTGCTCCGAAATGATATTGCCGCGCACATTGCCGTCAATGCGAAATGTCCCGGTGAGCTGCAGCGTGCCTTCAAGGGTTACACCCTGATCGATAAATCCGGTCCACTCTTCGCTCACGCCATTCTTTGATGAACCGGGCCACTTCCATGCCATGATCTTTCTCCTAGAGCGACTCTCTTACTCTAGCGTCCGCTGCGTACAAGTCAACGCATCGCACGCACCGAGTTGTCCAAAGGATACGGTGGAGAGGGTGGACAGGGCCGATTGTTGCAGGGATTGCGCTCTACTTCATCAATCGATCGTAAATTCCCATTAACTGGGCGTCGTCGTAGTATTCCAGCACGAGCTGGCCCGGGCGCATCTTCGTCTTCTGCCGGAGGAGAACCTTGGTTCCCAGGTGCCGCTGGAGCTCATCAATCGCAGCCCGAATGTTTGCGTCTGCGTGAATTTCCGGCGCGGGGCTCGCTCCTCGCGAACGCCGGGAGGCTAGCCGCTCAATTTGCCGAACCGTCAGCCCACCGCGAGAGGCCCTCTGGGCATAACGCATTCGTAACGGCAAATCCGCCACAGCCAGCAACGCCCTGCCATGCCCTGCGGTTAGCTTCCCTTCTTCGATCCAGTCTTGAATCGTCGGCTCAAGCTTGAGCAACCGGATCGAGTTGGCCACCGTGGCGCGATCTTTTCCGGTTCGCTCTGCGACAGATTCTTGGGTAAGCTGGAATTCATCCATTAATCTCTCAAACGCTCGGGCCGCCTCGATGGCGTTCAAATCTTCTCGCTGGATGTTTTCCACCAGCGTCATTTCTAAGGCCAGCTCGTCGGGAACCTGCCGTACAATGGCGGAGACTTTCGTCAACCCCGCCCTTTGTGCAGCCCTCCAGCGCCGCTCGCCGGCAATCAGCTGAAAACGGTTCCCGATCGGCCGGACTACCAAGGGTTGAATGATGCCGCTCGACTTAATCGAGCGTGCCAATTCGTCCAGCGCCTCTTCGCGGAATCGTGTGCGCGGCTGATAAGGGCTCGGCTCAATCAAATCAATGTCGATTTGCAGCGGCCCGGCATAGGTCGCCTCTCGCGCCGGTGCTGCCGCAGCGGCGCTGCTACCTGTGGCATGAGGCTGGGCTGCGGGCGCTTGCGTCGGTGGCGCGGGAACCTGCGGTTCAGGCTCCCGAATCAGCGCTCCTAGCCCTCGTCCCAGTGCGTTTCGCGTCATTGGCAATGACCTCCTGGGCGAGTTGCGTATAGCCCTCCGCCCCTTTGCTATGAATGTCGTAAAAAATGATTGGTTTCCCGAAACTCGGTGCCTCGGCAAGCCTGACGTTGCGCGGAATCACGCTCTGAAAGACCTGTCCCCCAAAAAAACTGCGCAAATCGGTCGCCACTTGCCTCGATAACGTTGTTCGTTCGTCGTACATTGTCAGCAGGATGCCTTCGATTTCCAGACTGGGATTCAAAGTTCGCCGAATCCGCATCAAGGTATCCAGCAGCTCAGAAACGCCCTCCAAGGCCAAATATTCGCATTGAATCGGCACCAGCACCGCACTGGCAGAAACCAGTGCGTTCAAGGTTAAAAGATCAAGCGCCGGAGGGCAATCCAGAACGATAAACCTGTAACGGTCTCGAATTTCGTTCAGAACCGCCTGCAGCTTATATTCGCGATTTTCGGCCGTAACCAGCTCTACAGCAGCACCGGCAAGGTTTTTGTCGGCGGGGACGACATCTAGGCCATCCACCTGCGACTTCTGGACAATTTTGTCGAATGGCTCATTCAAAATCAGGCACTGGTAGAGGGTTCTGCGGGAAGGATCCTTGGGAAAGCCAATCGCGGCAGTGGCATTAGCTTGGGAATCGCAATCAACGAGTAGGGTCGATTGTTCAGAGGCAGCGAGGCAAGCCGCCAGATTTACGGCGGTGGTAGTCTTTCCAACACCACCTTTTTGATTCGCAACGGCGATAATTCGCGCCAAAGAGCCTCCAAGTCGCGGAAAGTTACCAGAACCGCGTCGCAGATGCAACTTGTTTCACGTGGAACGCCCTTAAGTTGTGGAATTCACGCATGAACGTTCCACGTGGAACAGCACGTCAACCCGTTCGAGCCCTTCCCTGTTGTTCCACGCGGAACGACGATTAACGCAGCTGCGTTTTGTTCCACGTGGAACTTATGGGAGCGTCTGACCTAGTTTTACGGCTTCGTACAAAAGACCGGTGCACAGATGTTCCATGTGGAACTATCGCGTTCGGTCACTACTTCAGCCAACGCGGCTCAAATGCGAGACTGGCGGATAGTTCTCGATCAAAGTGTGTTCCACGTGGAACGTCCACCTTCGCCCTGAGGCACGACTCCATCCTCCTTCGGCTCCTTAGATACCTATGGACATTTTCCAAAAGCGAAGTTTCCCCAAATCGGAAATGAATCAGGTTAGTTGGTTTGATTTAGAAAAAAGGTGCCGCAGCAGAGGAGGGGAAACCATAAAAACGATGGAAGTCTTTATCTTTCAGGTCGTTAGGCCGACGCTTGCCGCTCTTTTCTTGAGCCCACTAGCAGATACCGCCGTAAGGACTGGGGCACTGGGATTGGTTCCCGCCATTCCCATTCCGTCCCTCGCCGCGCCTCTTCCAGGTCGCGTCCGCCGATCCACAAGATAACTTGTTTGGCTGCAACACGTTCCGAGGCCGCCCAAGCGAGAAACGGCTCAAACTCCCCGACCGCTCGCGAGCACACGTAATCCAGAGGCATCACTTCCTCGCCCAGCTCTTCATACCGGCTCACCAGCACTCGAGTGTCAGAAAGTTCAATGTTTCTAAGCACTTCCGCCAGAAACGTGGCTTTCTTCATATTGGATTCAATAAGCACTGTCTGAAGCCCGGGACGCATGATTTTGAGCGGAATTCCTGGAAAGCCAGCTCCTGAGCCAACGTCGGCGAGCCGACCGTTTTCCACAGGTACCGCAACTGCGGCAAACATACTCTCGCAAAAATGACGATATAGTATTTCGAGGGGATCGCGGATCGCGGTCAGATTTATCTTCTCGTTCCAAGCCAGCAGAAGTTTCATATATTGTTGAATATAAATGATTTGCTGTTCATTTACATCCATTTGAAATTCGCCAAGAGCACGGCGAATCGTCTCCGCTGATAGCACCGCCGGGCTTGATGTTGTCATAAGAGTAACTAAAACTGGGCTCCTACCTCCTGTGAATTTCTTCTGCTACTGTCGGCGGTATTGCTCTAACTAGGTACTTCGGGCCCGCCACTCCCGCCACCGCATCCACAGCAAAATGCCAAAGCATCACCGGAGCCAACCCATCGTACGCGATTCGGGCCGTTCCGAACACCGCGCCGACGACCAATGTGCTCACAATCCCACCTCGGCCTTGATAAAGGTGCGCTAACCCAAAGAGAACAGAGGACAAGAGCACGACGCCCCAGACGGGCAACCCCGCCCTGGTCAAGGCCGCGATAGCAAATCCCCGGTACAGGAACTCCTCGCACAAGCCCGCCGTCACCGCCAGCCACAGATAGGGAAGCAGCTCCACCGGCGATTGTGGCAAGATCCGCTCGGCCAGCACCTGCATGAACTCACGCGCTTTCCCCGACGACCGACCCATCCGTCGCAGATTGAGCCATTGTAAGCCTCCCAAAGTCGCGGCACCGACAATCGCTGCAATCAGGATTCGCCAGCGCCCGTGAACCACCAAACCCAATTCATCGAGAGTCAGTCCTCTGGCCCACGTCCGCCAAGCAACGACACCGACCGCCAGCCACTGGAACGCGATCGTCGAAGCATAAAGCGAAAGCCGCTCTCGCCTCCCCATCTGCGGAATCTTCATCAGCTTTTGCAACCGCAAGCGGCCGCGCCATGGCAAGAGCGCGCCGAGCACAAAAAAGATCAGCCAGAAGTCCCAAGGCATCCGGCGATGAAACCACGTTCGCAAGCCCGGCGCAACTTTTCGCCGCACTTCTGGACCGCCCCGCCCTGTTACCAGCGCAACAGCCGCAGCATCGTTATAATGGTCCACGAACCAACGAGGTGCATTCTTGGCTTCCCAAGTGAAACTCACATCCATGGCAAAAGCAGCGGGCTGCGCGGCAAAGCTGAATCCCGCGACTCTCGACGCGGTCTTACGAAGACTCCCGCGACAAACGGATCCGAATGTACTCGTCGGTTTTGACACCAACGACGACGCGGGAATCTATCTGCTCGGCGAAGAACTGGCTCTCGTGCAAACCGTCGATTTTTTCACGCCTATTGTGGACGACCCTTTTCTCTTCGGCCAGATCGCCGCTGCCAACTCTCTTAGCGACGTCTATGCCATGGGAGGCCGGCCGATCTCATCCCTTTCCATCGTCGGTTTTCCAGAAAAGGGCGACCCGGAAATCCTCGAGCAAATTATTCGTGGTGGCCTCGCCAAAATGAACGAAGCCAAGTGCAGTGTGATCGGCGGTCACTCGATCCGCAATGAAGACATGCTTTTTGGCTACGCGGTCACAGGCGTGATCAATCCGCATCGCATCTGGCGCAACGTGGGAGCCAAGGTTGGCGACGTGCTTCTCTTCACCAAACCGCTCGGAACCGGCGTCATCACGACCGCCCTGAAAAAAGATCGCGCTTCAGCGGAATCACTTGCCGCAGCCGTTGCTGCCATGAGCACTCTCAATGCCGCCGCCGCTGCAGCTCTCCAGGAACTGGACGAAAAGTCGCAAGCTGCAAGACCCATTCACGCCGTTACCGACGTGACCGGCTTCAGCCTTCTCGGCCACGCTCGCGAGATGTCGCTCGGCGATCCAGCTCATGGCCTCGAGCCGGTCTCCTTCGAAATCGATCACGCATCCTTCTCCTATTTTCCCGGCGCGGTTGACGCCGCCCGCGAAGGCCATCTCTCTGGCGGCCTTAAAAACAATCGTGCCTTCGTCGGTGAATGCGCCACTTTCGAACCGAGCGTTTCCTCCGAATACCAGGATCTTCTCTTCGATCCGCAAACCTCCGGCGGTTTTCTCGTCGCCATTGCCCCAGACCACGCGGATTCCGCCCTCGCAGCCTTTGCCCGTCACGGCGTCACCGCACATCGCATTGGCCGCGTCCTCTCGAAAACCTCTCCCTTGATCAGAGTGCTTTGAAACTGTGGATTTTTCTGGCCGCGTCATCGGAAGGACGCCACGGCTCATCGGAAAGGCCTCGTTTAGAAAAACGAATGGACACCATCACGCACGGCATCGCCGGCGCATTAATTAGCAAAGCAGTCTTCCGCGGCGAAGACATGTTTGCGTCCAAGCCCATGAATCGCGCTCGCATCATTACATGGTCCCTGATGCTCGGCGCAATTTTTCCCGATTCCGACATGCTTCGCGAATGGCTTTCCAGCAATCCACTGCTCATCCTCACGTGGCATCGCAGCATCACGCATTCCCTGGTCTGCATGCCGTTCTTCGCATTACTTCTGGCCGCTCTGACGCGCTGGTTCGTACGTTGGCGCAAGTGGGACTCGCCATCGTTTGCGGCTTTGGCCGGAATCTATGCTATCGGTATTCTCAGCCACATATTTCTGGATCTGGTTACAACTTTCGGCACAATGATTTGGTCCCCGCTTCAATGGTCGCGTCCTGCCTGGGATCTGATTTTCATCATCGACTTCACATTCACCGCGATTATCCTCTGCCCGCAAATCCTCCCTTGGGTCTATCGCCAGGCCGAAGGCCTCAAGAATCGAGCCATCATCACCTGGTCCGTGCTGGCTCTTGCTTCGCTTGGCGTCGCGGCCTTTTGGAAAAATGTCGGCGCGCCGATATCTGCGCAAACTGCCGTCACCATCATTGCCGTGCTCGCGGCTTTTTTCCTTCTCCCAGCTGTTCGTTTCAAGGGATTGCGCGTCCGCTACGCGACATGGAATCGCGCAGGTCTTGCCGCAGCGCTTCTCTACCTCGCTGCCGCCTTCTACGCCCATCGCGCAGCTCTCGAACGCGTCAAACAATTCGCTTCGCTCTTCCAGCTTCAAGTGGAATCCCTTGGCGCGCTACCTTTTCCCCCATCGCTTTGGCATTGGGATGGCCTGGTCAACACGGCCCACGGCGTCTACGAAGTCCGTCTCGATCTCAGCGAACCACCGCCCCTAGCGTCCATCGAGCATCGCTACTACCCCGACGCAATTCCAAATCAATATATCGATGCCGCCAAACGTCTGTCCGAAGTGCAAACAGTTTTGTGGTTTGCGCGTTTCCCGGTCACACGTTTCCACAAGGAAGGCAGCGACGCCATCGTTGAGATTTACGACGCGCGATTTCCGCAAGTGCGCAAAGATCGCCCCGCGTCTTTCACGTATCGCGTAAAAATGGATGAATCCGGCAAAGTTATTTCGCAGGGATGGGTGCGGGAATAAAACGGTCCTGCTCTTGGATAACTGCCGGTATGAGAGAAACTATTTCGCTTTCGCGGGATGAATTACCACTTGGCGCTCTTCGCCCATGCCAATGCTTTCGGTGCGCACCCCGGGCATTTCTTTCAGCGCTAAATGCACGATGCGCCGCTCCCGGGAGGACATCGGATTCAGCCGGAACGGCTGGTGCGAACTCTGCACGCGTTCCGCCGCAACGCGCGCCGTCATGCGCAATTCCTCAAAGCGCAACGCGCGATAGCCGCCACTGTCTAAATGAATTTTTTCGTGAAAGGTAGGTTCCAGCCGCAGCGCGCGAAACGCCAGATGTTCGAATGCCTTTAAAACTTCCCCATTGCGCTCCAGCAAAATCTCTTTGTCGCGCCCATCGAGATCAGCAATCACTTCGGCGTCGCCTGAGGCGTCCGCTGCAGACGGCTCAATCGCGCGCACGGTGATCTTCAGCTCCAGCCCGGACACGCGCACGATCTCTTCCAGAAACTTTCGCAAAGCCTCTGCCGCCGCTTGCCGGTCGAGCCGTCCATCCCGGATAAGGTCCTGTCCCATGCGTCTCCGAAGAACTTACAGTCTCGCTCGCTTGTGTGCGGCGAACTTTTCAAAGCTACTTACTTCTTGCCGCGCGAAATCTGTTTGGCCGCCGCCGGCGCGGGATGCGTGCGGTTCAAATACCACTGCTGCGCGATACCGACCAGGCTGCTGGTGAGAATATACAACGCAAGCCCGCTGGAAAACGGGAAAATGATGAAGCTGCCCGCGAACATTATGGGCATGATCTTCATCATCTGCTGCTGTTGCGGGTCGGCCGCCGTCATCGGCGTCATTTTCGAAACGAGGTACATTGAAACGCCCACCACGACCGGTAAAACGTAATAGGGATCTTTCGCGGCTAAGTCGGCGATCCACAGCCAATGCGCATGCCGCAATTCAATCGCTCCGCGCAGCGCGCTGTTCAGTCCGAACCAGATGGGCATCTGCAGAAACATCTGGAAGCAGCCGCCCACCGGGTTGATCCCCTCGCGGCTGTAAATCGCCATCACTTCCTTGTTCATTTCCTGCTTTTTCGGGTCGTTCAGTTTGTACTTCTTGTATCTTTCCTGAATCGCTTTGATTTCCGGACCGACCCGCTGCATCTTCAGCGTCGTTTTGTAGCTCGAAATTCGCAACGGGAAAAGCAGCATGTTAATGACGAGCGTCATAACGATGATGGCCCAGCCATACCCGTGGATGTATTTATGCAGCCACTTCAGCCCGTGGAACAGCGGCTCCGCGATGAACTCGAGAAATCCAAAGTTCACCAAGGATTGCAGCGGAGGCCTCATGGCCTTTAAGTCATCGTAATCTTTCGGTCCAACGTACACGCGCAACGCCAGCGGCTGCGAAGATGTGGCGGCCGCCACTTCCGAGACGGGTTCCTGCTCTTCTTTTCCGTCTTTCTGGACGGTGCGGAACACTTTCCAGTAGCGCGTTTCAATCGACCCGGAAGCGATTCCATTTGCCGGTAGAAATGCCGCCGCAAAATAACGGTCTTCGATCCCAGCATAATCCTTGTTGCCCATCCAAACGCCCGGTCCCCATTTCTCCGGGCCTTCGAGTTTCTTGTAGGGCAAATTCGTCAGTTTGCCGCCTTCGTTGTAGAACGTGTTCACTGTCTCAACCGGAACGGGATTCTGTACCGTCAAATCGCCGAACCCTCCCAGCCATGCCAGGCCCGCTTTCATCGGCGTTCCGTTGAACTTGACGGTCGTCTCCACGCGCACCACATAAGAATGATCGAATTGAAAATTCTTCGTCACTTCCAGGTGTCCATCGCTCCAGGTCAACTGCAAATCTGCAGGAGCCGACAGTCGATTGTCAGGAAGACCCGCGTAATGCGCTGCCAAGCCTCCCGCGTGCGCGCCCGGCTCTGGAACTCCGGCCACGTACAACGAGGAATTCGCCTGAGCCTCAAGTTGCGCATCGTCGAGCACCAACGCGAACGGCCATCCGCCCACCTGCGCCGCCGCTTCCGGGTGCACCACATCCAGCACGCGCTGCGGCTTGGAATCGTCCATATACTTTTTCAGCTGCCAGCTCTTCACTACGCCGCCGCGATTCGAAATCTCCACACGGTAGAGCCCGTTTTCCACGACAATCGTGCGCTCTTGCGCATCGGCCTTCGGGGGCATCGCTGCCGCGTTGGAGGGGGCAATTCCGGTTGCGACTCCCGCAGGTGTCGCCGCGTTAGATTTACCTGTCGATGTCGAAGTGGAAGGCGAAGTCGTCGCCGGAGTAGTCACCGCTGGCGCAGTTATGGCCGGTCTACTAGCTTGCGGCAAATTCGTGGGCGGCTTCGGCGCAAAAAACTTGGCCCACAGCAAAATCACCGCCATCGAAAGGATCGAGGCGATCAGGATACGCATCTCGGAAGAAAGTTCTTTTTTCTTTTGCGGCTCGCTCACGAATGAGCCTCTCTGGAAGCAACACCGGATCGGCTTGCATCCTGCCCAACCATGCCGGCCTGCAACGCCGTCGCTTCTGTTTTTTCAGGCACCGGATCGTAACCAAACTTGCGCGACAAAGGATGGCACCGCAGCAACCGCTTCAACCCCATCCACGACCCCCGCATTACGCCAAACCGCTCGATCGCCTCATAGGCATACCTCGAACAAGTCGGTTCGAACCGGCAGCTCCCCGCAAACCAAACCGACAAGTACACCTTATAAATACGCAGCGCCGCCAACGCCGCTTTCACACCAACTGATTGTTTCCCAGTGGCTGTAGAAGCGGAGCTTGCCCCGTCCTCTTCGTCCCTAGCGTCGATCGACCCAGGCGGTGGGACAGACTTCCGTCTGTCTCTTTCTTCCCCTTCATATGCACGACTCATACTCATCGGTGTATTCACACGCTTTTCATCAACCGCACCAAATCCGCGGTCAACCCCGCAAACTCCGCCCTCAACACGCTGGTCTTCGGATGAATCACGATGTCCCATCCCGCCGGTATCTCCGTGCGATGGCATCGCACGATTTCTCGAACCCGCCGCCGGATGCGATTGCGCACCACCGCCCCGCCCAGCGCCTTTTTAATGCTGAAACCGAAGCGGCTCACCGGCAATTGGTTGGCGCGAAGAAAAACTGTGAAGTGGGAACTGGATCGGCGCTTCCCGGCGCGGTACACAGCATCGAACTCGCCGCGCCGCACCAGCCGCGCCTCGCGAGGAAACTCCATGCGCCCGGGACTACTAGGGCGTGAGGCGATGGCGTCCCTTCTTGCGGCGCGCCGCCAGAACTTTGCGGCCGCCTACGGTCTTCATGCGCGCGCGGAATCCGTGCGTCTTCGCGCGGCGTCGTTTCCGCGGTTGAAATGTGCGCTTTGGCAAAGCAATCCCCCTTTAAGTGCTAGCTGCGCGACCGCAGATTTGCCTAGGATGCGGCCGGTTCTCCCTGCAAACACAAAGCGACCGTCAAGCCGCTTAAACGGCAGGTATCGAATTTATAAGTGTAGTCGACCCCCGCGCACAGGGTCAAGAAATCCGCGCATCCACGGACGCAATCGCGCGCCGCAGCGCTGGCAAGCGAGGGAAGAAATCCACGGCGATCCAGCATCAATTCCCCGAAGTTCAGTCTGCGCGGATTCTGCGCGCGACAGGGTAACGCGACGGTAGATCATCTTTAAAGCTTTTAATCAATATCTTCGAACCAAAGCTTGCGGCCCATCGCCAAGCGGATTAAGGTATTCGCGCACACAAACACAGCTCTCATGAGGAAGCAAACATGACTCGTCTTCGACCGCGGTTAGCGATTGCCGTGTCTTCGCTGCTCACTTTTTGCGCCGTGTACCGAGCCTTCGCGCAAGAAACCCCTGCGCAACAAACGAGCGGCACCAAGAAATCCGCCGAAACGCGCCTCAAAGCCGTCGCGAAGCCCAAAGCCTCCGCTCCAGCACAAGACGTCATCAACACGCTCTCCGCCACGCACCGCTTCGAACAAACCGCCATTTCTCCCGACAGCGAAAAGGTCGCCTGGGTTGAAGACGTCATCACAAAGCGTGGCGTCTCCACTGGCAACAGTGTGATTTACGTCACGGATCTCGAAAGCAAAACTCCACCAAAGCGCATCAGCGCAGGCGTCGCCGACGCCATCCACGCGGAAGGCAGCGTCGCATGGTCACCGGACAGCAAAAGACTAGCTTTTCTTTCTGACGCCGCGAAAGCAGGTCAGCTTCAACTTTATGTAATTGACGCCGCTGGCCCAGCTGGCTCCGCCCGAAGACTCACGCAAGTCAAAGGTTTTCTCTCCACTCCCGGCTGGTCGCCGGACGGCAAAACCATCGCCATCCTCTTCACAGAAAACGCCACCCGCGCCGCCGGCCCGCTCGTCGCAGAAACTCCCGAAACCGGCGAAATCAAAGACTCCTTCTTCGAGCAGCGCCTCGCCGTAACAGATGTCGCCACCACTAAACTCCGCCAAATCTCTCCCGCCGACACCTACGTCTACGAATACGATTGGTCTCCCGACGGCCTCCGCTTCGCCGTCACCGCCGCTCTCGGCAATGGCGACAACAACTGGTACGTCGCCGAGCTCTACACACTCGACGCCGCCACCGGCCTGATGAAATCCATCTATAAGCCTCCACTGCAAATCGCCAACCCCGCGTGGTCCCCTGATGGCCAGCGCGTTGCCTTCATCGGCGGCCTGATGAGCGACGAGCCGAGTGTCGGCGGCGATATCTTCACCATCCCCGTAACCGGTGGCGAAGCCACAAATATCACGCCCGAAATGAAAGCTTCCGCCAGTTGGCTCGCTTGGACTCCTGACGCAAAAATTATTTTCGGCGAATATTTCGAAGGCGACTCCGGCCTAGCGACAATCAATCCTGCCGACGGCACCAAAACAGAACTATTCCGCGACGCGGGTCAAATAACCGCAGGCGCGTGGGGCGCCAATCTCTCGCTCTCTCGCGACGCCAAAATTTCCGCCGCAATTCGCAGCTCCTTCAGCGCCCCGCCCGAAGTCTGGGCCGGCCCCACTGCCAACTGGAAGCAAATCACGCAACGCAACAAATCCATCAAACCCGGCTGGGGCGAAGCCAAAAGCATCCACTGGAAAAACGGCGGCTTCGATGTCCAAGGCTGGCTCCTCTACCCCCGCGACTTCGATCCTTCCAAGAAATATCCGATGATCGTTCAGGTTCATGGCGGACCAGGAGCCGCTGCGGACTCCCAATGGCCAAGCACACACAATTATTTTGCGCCGCTAGCCGGTGCCGGCTACTTTGTTTTGCAACCCAATCCCCGCGGCAGCTTCGGCCAAGGCGAAGCCTTCACCCGCGCCAACGTTAAGGATTTCGGCTACGGCGACTTCAAAGACATCATGGCTGGCGTCGAGGAAGCCATCAAAGTCGCGCCCATCGATCCCAATCGCCTCGGCATTTGCGGCTGGAGCTACGGCGGTTACATGACCATGTGGGCCGTCACGCAGACCAATCGCTTCAAAGCTGCCATGGCCGGGGCGGGCCTCTCCAACTGGCAAAGCTACTACGGCGAAAATCTCATCGATCAGTGGATGATTCCGTTCTTCGGAAAGTCTGTCTACGACGACCCCGACGTCTACGCCAAAAGCTCGCCCATCAATTTCATTAAAAAAGCCAAAACCCCCACGCTCATCCTGGTCGGCGACAGCGATGGCGAAGTCCCCGCCCCCCAATCCTACGAATTCTGGCACGCCCTAAAAACGCTAGGCGTCGAAACCCAGTTCGTAGTCTATGAACACGAGGGCCACGTGTTTGCGAACCCCAAGCACCAGCGCGACGTGACCGAACGCACCCTGGCCTGGTTCGATGCCCACTTGAAATGACCGCTAGCCTGTCGGCGCACAGCCCGATTTTTCAGCCTCGCCCAGCTCCAACTTTCTTTGTCGCGTCGGTTCCTCGCCAAGACTTCGCGAGACGCTCCAGATGCGGCATAATCGCACTCCATTTCCTTTCAAGGAGGGATCATCCTATGAGGAAATTAACCGTCCGCGTTTTTCTGGCTGCTACGCTCGCCAGTGCCGTTATCGTTACCGCACTTCGTGCCCGACAAGGCGCGCTCACTCCCGCGCAACACGAAACGCATCGCGTCTACGTGGCCGTCCCCGGTATTCGCAATGACCTGCAATACGGCGGAGTGGGTATTCTTGTCTACGACATGGATGCAGGCTACAAATTTATCAAACGCATTCCCACTTGGGACGTTCCACCAGGCCAGTCCGCCGAGAATGTAAAAGGCATCGCTGCCAGCGCGAAAACCGGCAAACTCTACGTTAGCACTATCAAGCGCGTCGCTTGTTTCGATCTCATCACCGAAACGAAAGTTTGGGAGAAGGAATATGATGGCGGCGCCGATCGCCTCGCCATTTCCCCGGACGGCGAACTCCTTTACGTCCCCTCGCTCGAAGGCCCTCACTGGCTCGTCGTGAATGCCCGCACCGGAGATGTCATCGCAAAAGTCACTCTTGACTCCGGCGCGCACAATACCATTTATGGGCCGGACGGCTCGCGCGTCTATCTCGCAGGCCTGCGATCGCCCCTTCTTGCCGTGGTCGACGCCAAAACCCACGCGGTGATCAACAAAATCGGACCGTTCAGCAATTCCATTCGCCCCTTCACCATCAATGGCAGCCAATCCCTTAGTTTCGTCAACGTCAACGATTTGCTCGGTTTTGAAGTGGGAGACAATACAACAGGAAAAATGTTGTACCGCGTCGAAGTCACCGGTTTCCAAAAAGCTCCCACGAAGCGGCATGGTTGCCCCAGCCACGGCATCGCTCTAACTCCCGACGAAAAGGAATTGTGGCTCGCCGACAGCGCAAACAGCAGCATTCACGTCTTTGACGCCACCGTGATGCCTCCAAAGCAAAAAATGAGTATCAAGCTGCGCGATCAGCCAGGATGGATTACCTTCAGCATTGACGGACGGTTCGCTTTCCCTTCCACGGGGGAAGTCATCGACACCAGCACCAAACGCATCGTCGCCACTCTCGAGGATGAAACCGGACGGCCTGTGCAGAGCGAAAAGTTATTGGAAGTCGATTTCGCCACTGGCAAACCAGTTCGCGCGGGAGATCAATTCGGAATTGGCCGCAAGCAATAATCAACCGACGTTGCGCGAATGCTGCGGCCGGGCGAAGAGTAATCGTGTGCTGCAGCCAATACCCTCCGACCACGATCAGGTCAGCGATTGCCTTAAGTTGGCGGGGAACTTGTCGCGGCGTCGCTTGCTCGCAAATTCTTGGAACCTCTTCACGGTCCTGGGCGTCTCACCCTTAAATACGGGTGTTGGCCGAATTTTTTAAACGGAAAGCTGTTTCGTTGGGCCGGTTGCCGGGTTTTCTCTTTCGTCTTCTCGACAGGGGGCTTACAATCTTCCTTGTCTCCGGCATCGGTTCAATGAACAGCAAATAATGATTCGCTTCCTCAAAAATCGGATCGCTCGCGGCGCCAACCTAAGGCAGTCCCTCGCCCTCGGCACGCTCGAATTCGAATTGATGGAAATTCTCTGGTCGGACGGTCAAAGCAGTGTCCGAGATGTCGTCCCAAAGCTCAGTCGTCCGCTCGCGTACACCACCGTAATGACCACGCTCGACCGCCTCTTCAAAAAAGGTCTTTTGGACCGCCGCAAATCGGATCGCGCTTTTTTTTATTCGCCAAGTTTTTCGCGCCTGGAATGGGAACGCAGACGCGCGGGTAATTTGGTCGCCGGCTTTCTGTCTGGCGCCCATCCCTCCCGCGAACTCTTGCTTTCTTGTTTGCTCGAAGCCGTCGGCGAACACGACGCCACGCTCCTCGACGAGCTCGAAAAGAAGATCCGCAGCCGCCGCAAAGAACTTCTCCGGCAGGAGCAGCCATGATGCTCCCCTATCTACTGCGGCTGTTGTGTCTGTGCTTGGCTTCTTTTTTTGT
>Ga0185299_10002606_pt1 | contig 27164 bp, 26 predicted proteins | sample PaiPotPPA55metaG_FD_128002 | JGI IMG/M metagenome (GOLD analysis project Ga0185299, IMG submission 128002) | Iron sulfur acid spring bacterial and archeal communities from Banff, Canada, to study Microbial Dark Matter (Phase II) - Paint Pots PPA... ...
CCATCCATCCGTCGGCCTCGACACCGACCATCTGGTCTGGTGGCAGGAGGCGCCAGACATAGGTGCCGCTGACTTGAAAGTAGCTGCGGGTGGCGCGGCAGAAAATCCTCAGGATCTCGGACGAGGAGGTGGCCTTGGCAGCAGAATTGGAAAAGGCAAGCAAGAGTTTCTGGAAGGAATCGTCTTCGGATCCATCAGCGTGCTTCCTAAAGATCTGTTCGGATCCGGTAGTCAGAAGCCCCTCCTGAGCAGCTCTTCGGCTGGCGTCACCAAGCCACAAGTTATTGAATTAATTGGACTCTATCCTGCAATCTCAATTTGAGTCAAGGGAAAAGGCGGACTGTGTCCGCGATCAGGAATCCGCCTGGTCATAGCTTTCCGACGTCTCGTTCTGAGACGTACTCATCGTGAATGAGACGTCAGTGACGTGATTTCGGCATGAGATCTGGAACATCGAATCCGCGACAAGCGCATGAAAAATAACACGTTAGCCGTTGCGGAAGAACGTTATTGCGGATGGAGACACCGTTGCATTGTAAGAATGCATTTCTATTCCGAGGGGGATTTGTGTCTATACAGGAGATTGTTCGAGCAGTGCGCAACTCCGTCTTGTTTTTCCTGATGTTGATGACATTGAGCGGAACCTTCCTGCCCGCCGGGCTGGCTCAAAACAGCACCGACCGCAAAGTAAAAAGCAAAGTCACGCCGGTTTATCCGGAGATTGCGCGAAAAATGGGGCTCACCGGCAACGTGAAGCTGCAACTTGTGGTCGCGGCTAATGGAGAGGTGAAAGAAACCAAAGTAATCGGTGGTCACCCGATTCTTGTCAACGCCGCGGTGGATGCAGTGAAAAAATGGAGATACGAGACAGCCAGCGCGGAAAGCACGGGAACCGTGGAATTCCGATTTGATCCGGGCAACTGACCGGCGCGGATAAGTCTTCGAAATTCTGGAGAGACGTTATGTCTATCAGCAAGAAGCTTTACATGAACTTTGGCGCGGTGCTGGCCATGGTCATCGTGCTGTTCCTGGTGAACTTGGTCGCGGTGCAGCGGGAGCACAGCGCAAAAGCTGCTGCGTCGCAGGCCCTCGACATGAAGGAGAATACCGACAACATCCGCTTCCAGATGATGCAGAACCGCCTCTATCTGAGCAATTACTTGCTGAGCGGGGACAGCCGGGAAGTAGACCGCATGAACGAAGGCGTTCACCAGTTGAACGAGTTTCTGCAGAGCAGCCAGAAGACTGCGAGCAGCGACCAGCAACGCTCGGCGCTGGACAGCGTGCAGAAGAACGAGAACGCGTGGGTGTCCGAATTCGCCCAGCCGATGCTGCAGAAGCGGCGAGAAGTGGACGCGGGAAATGCCACGGTTGCCGACCTGCAGATTTACTACCTGCAGAAGGACGCTTCCTCGTGGGTGAAGACTTCTACCGACTCACTGAACGTGGCCGATCATGACACCAACCACATTCTGGATGACCGGCGGAATTCGGACGACACGGCTGGAAAACTGACCATTCTGATCGCATCGCTGGGCACCTTGGTAGCACTAGCTTTGGGAATTGTGATCGCTTACCGGACGGCACACTCCATTACCAAGCCGCTCTCTGAGTTGATGAAAGTGGCGCAGCAGATTGGCGACTCCGGGGACCTGGATCACCAGATTGACCTTCGCCGGGACGATGAGATTGGGCAACTGGGGCAGACTTTTGGCCGAATGGTGACCTACCTCAAGGAGATGGCTTCAGTATCAGAGGCCATAGCCGGCGGCAATCTGACGGTCGAGGTGAAGCCGCGATCGGGAAGCGACACGTTGGGCAATGCTTTCGCCAGGATGGTTGAGGGATTGAGGGGGTTGGTACGCAACGTTCGGGATGCGTCATCGCAAGTGGCCAGCGCTTCCACGCAGGTGGCAGGGGCTTCGGATGAATCGGCGAAGATCAGCTTGCAGACTTCGTCGGCGATTGATGAAGTCACCAGCACCATGCACGAGATGAGCGTCAACGTGCAGAACATGGTGAAGAGTACGCAGGTGCAGGCATCGAGCGTGAGTGAAACGTCAGCTTCGATCGATCAGATGGTGGCGTCTATTCAGAGGGTTGCGGATACCGCCAAAGTTCTGCTCGATATTTCGAATCGCTCGCGCGAAGAAGTGCACAGCGGAATCACCACCATGGAGAAAGCCACGGAGGGCCTGAACAGGATCAACAATACGATCGGTTCCTCGGGACAGATTATCGGGTCCCTAGGCCAGCGGGCGGATGACATCGGCAAGATCGTTGAAGTGATTGACGATCTCGCTGAGCAGACGAACCTGCTGGCGCTGAACGCGGCCATTGAGGCGGCGCGGGCGGGCGAACACGGTCTGGGATTTGCCGTGGTGGCCGATGAAGTGCGCAAGCTGGCGGAGAAATCGGCACAGTCCACCAAGGAAATTTCCGAGCTGATTCAGAGCATTCAGAAAGAGGCGCGGAGAGCGGTGGAGAACATGGACCAGAGCACGGGCATCGTGAATGAAGGGCTGGACCTGGGACAGGAGCTGAATACGGCGCTGCGCAAGATTTCGAACGTGGTCACCGAGGTTTACAAGTTCGCGCAAGAAATTGGGGCGGCGACCAACGAGCAATCGCACGGTTCGACCCAGATCGCGCGCGCCACGACGCGGCTGAATGAGATCACGCACGAGATCAACTCGGCGGTGGAAGAACAAGCGTCTGGAGCCCATGCCGTAGTCAAGGCCATGGAGCGGATGCGGGAACTAGTGCAGCAGACGACTTCGGGATCGACAGAACTGGCGGCGTCGGCGGAGCAGATGTCGAAGATGTCGCGTGATCTGCTGGACTCCATGAACAGCTTTGGCATTGGACACGAAAGCGATTTTGCCGACAGCCGGGGTCGCAAAGTACGCGCCGCTGCGGGATCACGGTCATGAATGCAGCTCCAAATTTGAGTCGAGAGCTGCATATTGTGGGCTTTGTGGTGGGCCGCGAGACCTACGGGGTGCCTATTACATCGCTGCATGAAATTGTGCGGGTGCCTGAAATCACGGCCGTGCCAGACGCTCCTGACTATATGGAAGGGGTCATCAATCTGCGGGGAAAGATTGTTTCGGTCATTGATCTGCGCAAACGTCTGGGAGAAAAGAAAGTCACGACCAGCAGACGGAACCGGATTCTGGTGGTGGAGCACAAAGGGAGACTTTCCGGGCTGATCGTGGATTCTGCGACCGAAGTACTGAAGATTCCGGCTTCCGATGTTGAGCCGTCGCCTACAACCCTTCAGGAAGGGCGCCTGAATTGTGTGACTGGACTGGGTAAATACAAAGGACGCCTGATCGTTCTACTGGACATGACACGAGTGTTGGATTTGGGAGCCGTGCAGAAGGTTTCTGCGGCGTCCGATGGCACTGAGCAGCCCGCCGGAAGCCGGCGAGCTGCGGCAGGAAAGTAAGCAAGAAAAGGAAGCTCATGAGTTCTCCAGCTCTGGCCATCCAACTCAGTGAAGCAGAAATGCGGTTGCTGCAGACCCTGGTGTATCAGGAATGCGGCATGTATTTCGATGCCCGGCGGACGCATTTTCTGCAAGACCGGTTGCAACGGCGGCTGCGCGAGTGCCGCATGGATTCGTTCTACAGCTACTATCGGCTGCTGATGAGCGAAGCGGGCAAGCAGGAACTGGTTTGCCTAGTTGAAAATCTCACGGTCAACGAAACCAGTTTTTTCCGCAATAAAGCGCAGCTCGAGCTATTTCACAAACACATTCTGGACGAGATGATCCGCGGGAAGCAGGAACGGCGGGAATACCAGTTGCGTATTTGGAGCGCGGGCTGTTCGACGGGGCAGGAGCCATACACCATCGCGATGTTGATCGCCGATGCACTGGCGTATCACCAGTTGAGGATGCCGAGTCCGAAGGATGCGGTGTGGCCGAAGCCGCTGGTGCCGCCCCCGTGGAAAGTGGAAATACCGGCGAGCGATATCAATTACTCGGTTTTGCGCGCGGGACAGGAAGGCATTTACAGCGAGCATCAGATGTCGTCAGTGGATTACAGCTACCGGCTGCGGTATTTCGACAAAGTGGGCGAGCGCTACGCAGTCAAGAAAGCGATTAAGGAACTGGTGCATTTCGATTTCCACAATCTGAAGACCGAGTTCCTGCCGCAATCGAACGACATTATTTTTTGCCGCAATGTGATGATGTACTTCGACGAGGCCGAGCAGCGGAGGCTGGTGGAAAAGTTTTATCGCTGCTTGAGCCCGGGAGGGTACCTGCTGGTAGGTCATGCGGAGAGTCTGCTGGGTTTGACCGACAAATTCACCATGGTCTATCGCGAGAGCGGTACCGCATACAAGCGGTTAGAGGTATCCCAGTGAACCAGTTTTCAGACGAACGGGGCGCCGAACTGCAGGAGCTGTTCTTTGAGACCGCGCAGGAACTTCTGCAGTCGTTGAATGACGACGCCCTGAAACTCGAGAAGACGCCGAAGGACACGGAAATTATTCGTAGTATCCGGCGCACGGTGCATACCCTGAAGGGGGACGCGGCGGCGTGCGGGTTCCACGAGGTGAGTGAACTGGCGCACATGATGGAAGATGCGCTGGCGGTGGAAGTTACGTCCTCAAGCGTGTCGCTGGCGGAGTTGGGTTTTACAGCCGCGGACACGTTTGGCGCAATGCTGATTGCCTATCGACAGGAAGGCCCGCTACCCGAGACTTCGCCGCTAAGGGCGATGGTGCAGCAGTTCGCAGCGGGAGCGCCGGCGCCTTCCGCCAGCGCGGGCAAGAAATCCAAAGCCAGCAAGAAGCCCAACGCGGACAGCCAGCAGGTGGCGTGGACAGAATACGAAAAACTCGCCGCTGGGGCCGCCCAGGCGGAAGGGAAGAAGATATTCCATATCGTGGCGCAGATTGATCCGCTGTGCGCCATGCCGATCGCAGCACGGCAACTGGTGGCCAATGCCTTGGGTGCGGTGGCTCAAATACTGGGCGCGAGGCCGGAGTTGGGGTCGGCTGCGAACGTACAGAAACTCGATCTGCTGGTGGCAACTTCACAGGAGGAGAACGTTATCGTCGCGAAATGCCGTATTCCGACTGTGATTTCAACGACGGAGTGTTTCGAGTTTGGTTTGGGGAAGTCCGGACTGTCTAATTCGGAACCGGAGCTAACGCAAGCCGCGGCTCCGGCTGAAGAGCAACTCGATCCGGGCTTGGCGACCGCGGAGACGCTCACGGCTGGCCGGAAATCACCGTTGGGCGAAACAGTTTTGCGAGTGGACGCAGAAAAAATTGACAACGTGTTGAACCTGGTGGGCGAACTGATCATTGGGAAATCCATGTTGCAGCAGGTGATGACGGAATATGCCCTGCGTTCGCCGAAAGACGGGTTGCGCGGCCGTTTGGGCGATGTCATGGCACTGCAGGCCCGGGTGCTCAACGATCTGCAGCGCTCGGTGATGAAAATCCGCATGGTGCCGGTGGAGCAGTTGTTCCGGCGTTTCCCCCGGATTGTAAGAGATGCGGCGCAACGCTGTGGCCGGCAAGTGGAGTTGGTTCTCAGCGGGCAAGACACGGACCTGGACAAGAGCCTGCTGGATGCAATCGCGGAGCCGCTGACGCATATTGTGCGCAATGCGGTAAGCCACGGACTTGAGACTCCGGCAGAGCGGGAGCAAGCAGGCAAGCCAGCCACGGGGAAGATTCAACTGACTGCATATCACCAGGCTAATCAGTTGATTGTCGAAGTCAGCGACGACGGGCGCGGGGTTGATGCGGGCAAGCTTAAAGCCAAGGCGATCAAGACCAAGCTGATTACGGCAGAAGCAGCCGAACGCATGTCGACGGCGGAAGCACTGGATTTAATTTTCCGGCCGGGGTTCAGCACAGCCGACGAGATCACTGAAATCTCGGGGCGGGGCGTGGGGCTTGATGTGGTGCGCAGCGTCCTGCACCGGCTGAAGGGGACGGTGGAGTTGGAAACGCATCCGGGGCAGGGAACGCGGTTCCGGCTCAAGCTGCCGCTGACGCTGGCCATCATCAAGGCGCTGCTGTTCCGGGTGGAGCACCGGTTGTATGCGATTCCTCTGAACACGGTGGCGGAGATCGCGCGGGCCTGGGAAGCGGATTTGCATCAGGTTGCTTCCTGGGAAGTGGTGCAGTTGCGCGAGCAGGCGGTGCCGCTGATGCGGCTGGGAAAAAACTCCAGCGGAGCAGCGGACGAGCGGCGCGGGAAGATTTTTATTCTGGTGATCAATCACAACGACCGAAAGATGGGGCTGATTGTGGACAGCCTGGAGGGTGAAGAAGAGTTGGTCATTAAAGCGCTGGACGATCAAACCATTGCCACCGATCTGGTCAGCGGCGCGTCCATTTTGGGCGATGGGAGAGTTGTGCTGATCATGAACCTGGCTGCGGTTGTAGAGCGCTTCACGCGGTCAACGGCAGACGCCAGCCAGTCGGGCGTGTTGCTGGCCGGTGCCGACCGAACGGGCGCGGCTGGTTTGACGGAGGTGCGGCAATGAGTGGGCAGCCGGTGCGAGTGCTGGTGGTCGATGACTCGGCGCTGATGCGCAAGCTCATCCCACAGATCCTGGAGACCGACAACTCGATCCAGGTTGTGGGCACAGCCATGGATGGAAATTTCGGGCTGAAGAAAATTGACGAGCTGAAGCCGCAGGTCATCACACTGGACCTGGAAATGCCGGGCATGGGCGGGCTGGACATGCTGAAAGAGATCATGAGGCGCCACCGCATTCCGGTGATCGTGGTCAGTTCGCACAGCACGGAAGGAGCATCGGTAACTCTGAAAGCGCTTTCCTTGGGCGCATTTGATTTTGTTTCCAAGCCGAGCGATGTTTCGTCACGCATGCCGGAAGTGGCGCAGGAACTGATTTCGAAGATTAAAGCGGCGGCGCAGAGTCGGGGAATTCCGATTCATGCGGCAACTGATTTCCCGGTGCCGGTACCGCGGCCGAAGGGCAAGCCGGGCGAAAAAAGAGCTCCTACCAAGATTGTGGCGATTGGAATCTCAACCGGCGGCCCGCAGGCATTGCAGTACTTGTTGGCCCAACTGCCGGCGGATTTTCCGGGCAGCATTGTGGTAGTGCAACACATGCCGGACGGTTTTACCGAAATGTTTGCCCGGCGCCTGGATGAGTGCTGCTCGCTCAACGTAAAAGAGGCGCAATCGGGAGATCTGCTACTGGCGGGACGGGTGCTGATCTGCCCGGGCAGCCGGCACATGAAGCTGAAACGACTGCCGTTGGGGGATATAGCGATCTTGAGTGACGATCCGCGAGTGAACGGACATCGTCCTTCTGCCGATGTGATGTTTAAGAGTGTGGCGGAAGAGTTTGGGCAGCGCGCGTTGGGACTTCTAATGACGGGAATGGGAGAAGACGGAGCGCACGGCCTGGGCCTGATCAAGGCAGCGGGCGGATTGACGATTGCCCAGGGGGAACAGTCCTGCGTGGTTTTCGGCATGCCCAAGGCGGCGATTGAGCGCGGTCATGCCATGCGAGTGGTGGAGTTGGAAGCGTTGGCCAGCACGTTGCAAGCGCAGTGCCGGGCTGACAGGGTAGCTGGCGCGGGCCAGAGTTGATTTTGGGGATTCCCGGAGTATTACAGAATGCCGGGGTGTGACAACGTAGTGGCAAGGGAATAGAGAAGGGGGAAACATGGAGCAGTTTGCAGCAGTCAAGCGAAGCAAAGACGGGCAGCCAGTCCAGTACCTGATCGTGGACGACTCCGTTTTCGCGCGCAAGAACCTGGGCCGGATTGTCGAAAGTTTTGGCGGGCAGGTTGCGGGCGAGGCGGGGGATGGACTGACGGCCATTAGCGAATACGAGCGCATCAAACCCGACATCGTGCTCATGGACATCACCATGCCGCAGATGGAAGGGATTGAGGCGGCGGAGAAAATCGTGCAAAAGAACCCAGACGCGCGCGTAGTCATGGTGTCTTCTGTTGGATATCAGGAGAACATTGTGGCGGCGCTGCAACGTGGTGCGCGGCATTTCGTTCAGAAACCAGTTAAGCCCGAAGTTCTTTACGAAGTGATCAAGTACGTGCTGGGAGAAGACGGAGCAGTTGCGAGCGCTGCCGGCGCAGGGGCCTAAACCATGAAGATGGAACTGATCCAGCCGTTCATCAATGCGGCTGACGCCGTATTGTCGCAAGGTCTGAAGTCGCCAATGGCGATCGACCACCTCAGCATGGAAGAGGAGGCGTATCGCCGCAAAGGCGTTGCCGCCGAGATACGACTAACCGGCGACATTGAGGGACGAGTAATTTTTGATCTCGCTCCCAAGACTGCGTCGATTGTTGCCAGTCACTTTGCAGGCACCGAACTGCCCGAATCCGACGATTTGGTGCGGGAAGCGGTATGCGAGCTGGCCAACCAGGTAATCGGCAATGCTGTGGCTACGCTCAACGATCAAGGATTCCATTTCCGGGTCCATCCCCCAGAGCTACACACCGCGGAGCAGGGGCCAAAGAGCACTGAAGACACCGAAGCGCTGGTGCTTTGTTTCGAGACGGCCAGCGGCAGTGTGTATATGAATATCGCGTTGCGGTATAACGCTTCTCTGGAAGTTAAGGCTGCGACCGGCGGACGGTGAGGGCTGGTCTAGGACTTGGTGGAAAAGCTGCCGAGTTGCGCCGGCCTGTTTGATATTGTCTGCGCCCAGGATTCTTCCTACCCCATCCCGCTGAGTGTCCTTTTTTGTCTGGAAATTTCATACAGCACAACGCTCGCGGCCACGCCCGCATTCAGCGACTCCACACGCGGCGAATGCGGGATGGTGATCAACTCATCCATTTGCGAAAGCAGCCTTTTATCCAAGCCAGCACCTTCATTGCCGATAAATATTGCAACCTGGCTGGGTAAGTTTGCCTGGGGCAGCGGGGTTCCTTTGTGGGAGGAAGTCGCCAGCATGCGGATGCCGCGGGTTCGAAACTGGGGGATGGCGTCGATCAGTGCAACTTTAGACACCATCAGGCGGAAAACTGATCCGGCGGAAGCACGCACGACTTTGCTGTTGTAGGCACTAACCGTGCCGTCGCCAAGAAGGACGCCCTTTGCGCCCAAAGCTTCGGCGGACCGCAAAATTGTGCCGAGATTTCCTGGGTCCTGCACTCCGGCAATCACCAGCAAGGGGCCGGAGGCGGGGTGGTTGAGAATATCCGGCAACGAAAACTTCTTCACCTGGACCAGGGCCGCGACGCCTTGGGGAGTTTCGCTGGGAACCGCGCTGCGGAATAGCTTGTCCGGCAGGAGCAGGGTTTCGACGTGCGCGCCAATTTGCGGCAGCAGACGCGAGGTCCGGGCCTGGGCCAAGTCGCTGAAGAAGATGGCGCGAAAGCGGAGCCCGCTGCGGACGGCTTCTTCAATAATGCGGAAGCCCTCGACGGCGCACTCGCCGGCGGGGGTCAGTTCCCCCCGATCGAACGCCTGGCGCAGTTCTTTCACCAGCGCGTTGTGGCGGCCTTCGATGCGGCGCAGGCGGCCTGTATCGGTTTGAGTGGTTGCCATCAGGTAGTTATGTCTTCCTAAGGAATCATACGCGAGGGGGGAAATCGCACGTTTGGGCGGAAGCGAGGTCGTGGTATCTTAACTGTCTCAATCTTAACTGTCTCGAACCAGGCGATTGCGGAGATGTCAGTGCGCGTGGAAATATTGAAGATTAACAGCGAGGAGCCGGAGGTGTCGCTCATCCGGTATGTGGCCGATCAGATTCGTGCCGGTGAAGTGTTGGGCATGCCTACGGACACGTTCTACGGGCTGGCCGCGGATCCGTTCAATTTGCGGGCGGTGGAGCGAGTTTATGAAATCAAGTCGCGCTCGCGGCACAAACCGCTGTCATTGCTGATTGGGGATGTGGAGCAAGCGGAGGAACTGGCGAAGCCACTGCCAGAGGAATTTCACGCGCTGGCAAAAAAGTTTTGGCCGGGACCGCTAACGATTATCGTTAAGGCCGCCTCGCGACTTCCGCTCAAGGTGACGGCCAATACCGGGAACGTCGCCCTGCGGGTGCCGAATGCGGCGATTCCGATCGCGGTGGTGACGGCGGCGGGGATTCCGATCACGGCGACTTCGGCGAACCTGAGCGGCGAATCAGAATGCACTAGCGCGGAAGAGGTAAGAGAACAGCTAGGGGTGCGCATTCCGATTATTGTTGACGGCGGCGCGTCTCCGCGCGAGATTGCCTCGACCATTGTTGATCTCACCGATGAAGAAGCCCGCTGGCGGATTTTGCGCGAGGGGGCCATCTCGTCGCAGGAGATTTCGGAGTTCTTCGCGAAGGGGTGATCGCGACGGCCACCAAGCGAGCGCTCTTCTGGACCGCGGTCATTGCTGTCGCTTTTATCACAGCGACTGTGGCTTCCACAGTTCATAGCATTGTTCACGATTCCCATCAGCAGCAACTGCATCCAGCCGACGCCATTATTGTTTTTGGCGCGGCGGAATATGATGGGCGTCCGTCTCCGGTACTGCGGGCGCGGCTTGATCATGCGAATGAGCTGTATCGCAAGGGGCTGGCTCCGGTCGTGATTACTACAGGAGGCGCGGCTGCTGACCCGAATTTCAGCGAGGGAGGGGTGGGGCGCGATTACCTGATGCACCAGGGAGTGCCAGAACCGGCGCTGATAGCGGAGACTCAGGCGTCCGACACAGCGGAGTCGGCAGAGCGGGTAGCGGTAATCATGCGCGCCAATCATATGCGAAGCTGCATTGCGGTGAGCGATGCGTATCATGTGTTTCGCATTCGCAAGCTGCTGGAGCACGAGGGGGTGCCGGTCTTTCTGGCACCGAGGCCAGACTCGCGGCCGAAATCGGTTTGGCAGCGAGGGGTGGCGCTGCTGCGGGAGAGTGGGAGTTATCTGGTGTGGCGGGCAGGGATCCGGGGTTGAAAATCTTTTACCACAGAGACTCAGCGGCACAGAGAAAGCAAAGGCAACTTCTGCACAGATCAGCACGGAAAAGCCTCTACGGAAAAACCGCTTTCCTTCTCTCTCTTTGCTGTGTCTGAATCCGTGCAAATCCGGGCTGCGCTTTTCTCTGTGCCTCTGCGTCTCTGTGGTGAACTGGGTTCTTACCAACCCATCCTTTTTCTCAACTCGGTGACGTGCGCGACGTGGTGTCTGCCGTGCCAGGCGTAGAGTGCGAGATTTTTTTCCAGTGAAACAGCCCCCAATTCTGGATGGCGGAAATTTCGCTTCCAGTCTCCGGAATTCAGCGATCGCAGCAGTTGTACCCAGCGAGCGTGCAGCGAATCGAGCATTGCCAGCGAAACCTCTACAGGTGTGAATTGCGTGTCGGCTAGCTGCGCCCACCGGTCTTCTGCATAGGGCTTGATAGTGGGCTCGTCTTCGGTTAGTGCTAGCTTGAAACGGACGTAAGCATTCAAGTGGCTATCGGGGACGTGATGAGTGACTTGGCGTACGGTCCATCCTCCATCGCGGTAGGGGGTGTCTAACTGCTGGGGGGACAATTCTTCTACTGCGGCCCGAAGCTTAGTGGGAGTTTGCTCGATGCTGTCGATCAGTTGGTTGCGCTGGTTTTCTGTGGGAGGGCCTTCGAAGTGGAATTTGCCGATGGGGTAACGCGCGTCGGACATATTGGCTCCTGGATGCGGTTGCTGAGTAGATGAGGGGATGTTAGTTGGGGCCTCAGTTTTTTTTCTTCCTATTTCGCTCCGTGACAGGCGTAGCGTTGTTTCGGTTGTGGTCGGCAGTTCTCAAATGAAGCGCCTAGGCCTGCGGCAAGGACAGCCGAGGACGGCTGTCCCCACCCTCGCACGTTCTTTAGGCGATCTGAAAGGCTACCAGTGCGGCAATGGCGGTTGAGGCGAAATTTACGGCGTTGTTGCCCAGGAATCCGCGGCGTTCTAGGGTGGCACCGAGAAGGCTGTCGGCGAACATGCCGAGTATGCCGGCGGCGGCACAGATGGGGGCTAAGCGCGAGGGAACGACGCCGGTCAGGCTGACGGCGATCGCGGCTCCTACACCCGCAGCGGTGCCAGCTAAGGTGATCGCGCCATCAGTTCCGGCGGGCACCGGCTTCCAATTTGTAACGAGACGGGGAACGTCGTCGACTGCTTGGCCTATTTCGCTGGAGACGGTGTCGGCGGCAGCCTCGGCCAAGGCTGCTCCTAAAGCTATCAGCAGCCGGGGATCTCGCCACACGGTTGCGTACAGAATCGCGCAGAAACATGCCACGCCGAGATTTGCAAATACCTGGGATGCACTTCTTCCGGCGCGACGTTCGGCTGTCCCTTGGCTTTGTTTACGACCGTAGCCCACTCGGGTGGATAGCCAGGTAAGAATGAAGACTGCCAACAAGGCGGCGAAACCGCTGGGGCCGGCAGCTACAAGAAGGGCGAAGCAAGCCAAAGATCCCGCCATGGCACCAGTGGCAGTTACGCCGCGAACAGCCCGGCCAAAAGCCGCAAAAATGAGCGAAATGAAGGCTGGAATCCAGAATTTGCCCGGCATCCGGCTTGGCAGCAACCTCGCAATGTCAGTTAAGTTACTCATTGCAATGCGCAAATGCTTGGTATGGCACGGTAGAGTCGCCCCCCTACCGTATGCACCAAGGGGGTAAACACCATCCCTAGATGTTGTGTGGAGGTCACGGCCAGATATCCGGCTTTAAGTTTCGATAACTGCACAAAATCTGGTGCATAAAAACCATGAAGTTGGTCTAAACTGGCTACCCGGAGCGCTCTGGCGCGCTCTAAGAAATAGTTTGCGGGTAAAACGATTGTGGAGTGAACTATGGCGGCCTCCGTGTGGTCTGGATATCTTACTTTCGGCTTGATCTCGATGCCGATACGTCTGTTCTCGGGCGCTCGCAGTTCGGGCGTTTCGTTCAACATGCTGCACCGCGATGACCTGCAGCGGGTCAAACAACAATACTATTGCCCGGCGGACAATCGCGTGGTGGAGCGCAGCGAGATTGTGAAGGGGTTCGAGTATCGCAAGGACGAGTATGTGGTGATTGATCCGGAAGAGATCAAGAAGATCGAGCCCAAGACCGCTAAGACCATGGAGATTCTGGAATTCGTGAAGGCCGGCGAGGTGGATCCGGTGTATTTCGAGTCTTCTTATTATCTGGTGCCTGAGGAAGCAGGACGGCGTCCGTATGCGCTGCTTACCAAGGCGCTGGAGCAGAGCGAGTACGTGGCCATTGCCAAGCTCACCATGCACAACCGCGAGTACACGGTGTTCTTGCGTCCACATGCAGGTGGAATGATGCTGCACACGATGTACTACGAGGAGGAAGTGAAGAAGGTGGAAGGCTTTGGCGCGCCGGACGTTGAGTTGAAGGACTCGGAAGTCAAGGTGGCGCACCAGTTGATTGAGGCTTTGGCGGCGGACTGGGAGCCGGAGAAGTTCCACGACGACTTCCAGGAGAATTTGAAGAAGCTGATCCAGACTAAGCTTGAGGGCGGCGAAATTGCCGAAGTGGAGAAGCCGAAGAAACTCGCGCCGGTGGTGGATCTTATGGCGGCTTTGAAGGCCAGCTTGGTACAGATGGAAGGAAAGAAAAAGCCAGTGGCTCCGGCGGAATCGGCTGCCAGCGGCAAACGAGCCAAGAGATAGTGGTTCAGTGCATGCTCTTACAACTCCGGCCAATTTTTTGGCTTCCTACCTGCTAGTGTGCCCCGGAAGGTTCCGCTCCGGTGGCGAAGATCGCGTTCAGCCATTAGAATGAACAATCCTCATTGACTCCTGAATGATTGGTTTGTCTGGATTTATGATCTCTGCTTTTCAGAAGATTGGCGGCTTGCGGAGTGGGCGTTTGCGCAGGCTGGCTGCGGTTTTCTTGCTAGGCGCGCTGGAAATGGCGTGCAACGAAAACTATCGGCCGGTGGTGCAGCCGGTTTTGCCTCCGCCTCCGAACCCCGCGGCCAACCACTACGTGATCTCGCTTACGACAAATGGACCGTTGGATCCCGGCACCGCCAGCCGTATTGACGTTTCTGGAGATACTTATAGCGGGGTCTTTAATACTGGAGTAGCTCCGGTCCATGCTGCGCTGACCGCGAACGGAAGCAAGCTCTACGTGGCCAATAGCGGCGAAGACACGGTTTCGGTCAATAACGTGTCGTCCCCGACGATAGTGGGTACCATCAGCATGCCGGCGGGGGCGAAACCGGTTTTTGCGCAGACCGCGGAAAATGGGAACATGTATGTCGCGAACTACGGAAACAACACGATTTCTCAGATCAACACCACGTCGGATGTGGTGGTCGGCAGCGTCTCCGTAGGCGGTCAGCCGGTCGCGCTGGCGGAGATGCCGAACGCACAGAAGCTTTATGTGGCGCAGCAAGGGCCGGGCGGGGTGACTAGCATCAACATAACGGGCTTGAGCGTTGCGACGACCATTCCTCTCGCGGGTTCGATTCCGGTTTGGGCGGTGGCTCGTTCGGACAACGCAAAAATTTACGTGTTGGACAACAGCGGCACGATCTATGAAATCGCTACGCTTTCGGATACCCCAACGGCGATTTCGACTTCGATGGGTTCGGGCGCGAACTACATGGCTTTGGATCCCAAGCTGCAACGCCTGTACGTTACCAATCCCTCGAACGGGAGAGTGGGAATCTTCGATACCTCGGGGACTTTGAATCAATTAACGGTGATTGACCTTAGCCAGGGTGCCGGCGCGCCGTGCCCGAGTGGGTGTTCCCCCGTTTCTGTGACTGGCATTGGGGATGGTTCGCGGGTTTACGTTACCAGCTATGAATTGACGAGTTGCAGCGGCTCTCCGTGTGTGAGCACGCAGGTGGAAGTTATCAACACGGGAAATAACGCGGTCAGCAAAGTGATTCCGATCAGCACGGCGGCGGTAGACATGACAAATGCCACCGGATGCGGGCCGGCAACGAGGTCTCCGGCAACGACTCCGTGGATGCCGGGGATGGCGCGGTTCCGGGCCTTTGCGGCATCCTCGGGCGGCGGCAGCACTACGAATTTCAAAGTGTATGTTTCGCAGTGTGATGCCGGGAGCGTTGCGGTAATTGACGCCTCGGCGAGCTCGGGATCGAGTCCACATCCGGCGGACGTTTACACCGTGGCGCTCCGAGGGCCGCTGAGTTCGTTTCCCCCGCTGCAGGCCAGCATTTCGGGAGCGACCTTCACCAAGGCGACCCTCACCACCACCTATAACTACACGCTGACCAGTGGGCCCGGTCTGCAGGTGGGCATGACGGTCTTCGTTACAGGGATGTCTGACAACGGGAATGATGGCTATTTTCCGATTTCAAGCCTGGGGGCGGGAACGTTCACGGTTGCAAATCCGTCCGGAGTGATGGCCACTGGCCAGAGCGGGAGCGGAACCGTCATGCCACCGCAGAACCCGGTTTTTGTTGTAGCCGGGCCCTAAGTCTTCGCGCCCGGGCAGCAGCTTCCAAGGAAAACACAAATGAAGCGAGCGATGGTTGGCGCATTACTGGTGCTGATCTTTCTGCTCATTACTTCGTTGCTGGCTGTGCTCTCGCCCTGCCAGACGAACGCTTCCTCAGCTTCTTCCCCTGGTCCTTTCCCTTTGATCGCGAACGTCAACGGGCGGACGGCGATCAGTCTGGATGGGACCTGGAACACGATTGTTGATCCCTACGAAACTGGGATGGGAAGCCGCTTCTACGAGAACGCCAAGGCAAAAACCAAGAGCGATTTGGTCGAGTACGATTTTGACCACTCTCCAAAACTGCGGGTGCCTGGGGACTGGAACACGCAACGCGATTCCTTGCTGTTTTATGAAGGCGTGATCTGGTATCAACGTTACTTTTCTTATCAGAAACGGGCACACATACGGACGTTTCTTTATTTTGGCGCGGCAAATTATCGGGCGCGGGTGTGGCTGAATGGAAACAAGCTTGGCGAACACGAGGGCGGATTTACGCCGTTTGACTTTGAAGTCACTGACAAGATCGCCGATGGCGAGAACAGTATAGTGGTGGAAGTCGACAATAGCCGCCGCGCGGATGGAGTCCCCGGCCTGCACACCGACTGGTGGAACTATGGCGGATTGACGCGGGAGGTGCAGCTTGTTGAGGTGCCGGAGACGTTTATCGAAAGCTATGCGGTGCATCTGGCCAAGAACGGAATCCAGATTGAGGGATGGGTGCAGTTCAATGGGCCGCGGCAGAAGAATGAAGTCACGGTTGAGATTCCTGAAATCCATCTGAAGCGGGCGACGCTTGTCGATCCCGCCGGGCGTGCGGTGTTTGGTTTTCCGGCTAAAGTTGAGCTTTGGTCGCCGGAAAATCCCAAGCTATATCGGGTGATCATTTCTGGCCAGGACGACAGGGTATCCGAGGAGATCGGATTTCGCACGATCGAGGTCCGAGGAACACAAATTCTGGTGAACGGTAAACCGCTTTTTCTGCGGGGAATTTGTATGCACGAGGAAGCGCCGTTCCGCAGTGGGCGTGCGTTTTCAGCGGAAGACGATGGCACGCTTTTGAACTGGGCGAAAGAGTTGGACGCGAATTTTGTGCGGCTGGCGCATTATCCGCATAACGAAGAGATGATCCGGCTGGCCGATCGCATGGGGTTGCTGGTGTGGGAAGAGGTCCCGGTTTACTGGGACATTGATTGGCAGAATCCGGCGACGATCGAAAACGCAAAGGCGCAATTGCGGGACGTGATTGCCCGCGACCAGAATCGGGCGGCGGTGGCGCTGTGGTCCATGTCGAACGAGACGCCGATTAGTCCGGAGCGGACTGCTTTCCTGAAGACTCTTGCCGATTATGCGCGGCAACTGGATTCGACACGCCTGATTACTTCGGCGATGAACCGAGTGGAACATGCGGGCGACGTAAGGACGTTCGACGATCCGCTGGGGGAGTCGCTGGATGTGCTGGGGCTGAACGAATACATCGGATGGTATGAAGGGCGGACGGAAGACGCCGACCGGGCGCAGTGGAAGTTTGCGTACGGGAAGCCAGTAATTATCAGCGAATTTGGTGCCAGCGCACAGTACGGACTGCACGCGGACTCGGCTACCCGTTTCAGCGAGGAGTATCAGGCGAACTTGTTTCAGCACCAGCTGGCGATGCTGCAGCGCATTCCGGAACTAGCCGGAATGTCGCCGTGGGTGTTGATGGATTTCCGTTCTCCGCGGCGGTTTCTGCCGGGAATTCAGGATTACTTCAATCGCAAAGGATTGATTTCAGACCGCGGCCAGCACAAACAGGCGTTTTACGTCTTGCGGAAGTTTTACCAAGAGAAGCAGCCGTTGGGGGCGGCTGGCCAGTGAGGCAGAACCACCCTGGGGCATTGACGATCTGAGTGCTAGCATCAGCAATGTGAAGCCGCGGGAACAATGGCAGCCCGTGCTGGACGCCGAGGTCAAGAGGTGGTCAGAGAAATCCTGCGAACAGCTCATCTCTGAGCTGTGGGAATCGCTCAATTACGAGGTCGAGTACGCAGGGAAGCAATATCAGGTGGAAGTGGAGCTTTTGGAGAATACTGAGAAATACATTCATGTTGTCGTTTCCGTGGACGACGGCAGCCTTCCCGCCTCAATTTGGCCTCTCACCAATAGTTTTATTCGAGACAAGGGCGGTCCCGACCCGCTCTAGCTCTGCACCTTGCCGTACAATCTTTGCACCGCATGATCCTTGAAGCTCTGCATCGCATTGTGAACCATCGCGAATCGCTCTCGCGTGACGAGGCGCGCACGGTTATGGGGGAAGTGTTGTCGGGAAAATGCACCGATTCGCAGATTGCGGCACTGCTGGTCGGGCTGCACATGAAGGGCGAGTCGGTGGAAGAGATCGTTGGGTTCGCGGAGGCCATTCGCGCGGCCGCCACGCCGATTCCGGTGCAGAACCATGCTGTCCTCGATGCTAGCGGAACGGGGCGCGAGGCCCTGGTGGATACTTGCGGCACTGGAGGCGATGCGGCGGGTACGTTCAACATTTCAACTGTGACGGCGCTGGTGGTGGCGGGGGCGGGAGTTCGTGTCGCCAAGCACGGGAACCGGAGTTCTACACCCAAGGTCGACGCGCAGGGGATGAGCGCGAAATGCGGGGGCGCGGACGTGATGGAAGCACTAGGGGTGAGGATTCAGCTTGCTCCGGCATTGGTGGCGGAGTGTCTGGCTGAGGTGGGCATTGCGTTTCTGTTTGCGCCGGCGATCCATTCGGCGGCGAAGTATGTGCAGACCGCGCGGCGGGAGACTCGTCTGCGGACTGTTTTTAATTTATTGGGGCCGCTGACGAATCCTGCGGGGGCGTCGGCGCAGGTGGTCGGAGTGTACGCGCTGGAGTTGGTGGAGAAGCTTGCCGAGGCGCTGAGCATATTGGGCATCCATCGTGCGTTTGTGGTGCACGGACTGGACGGGCTGGACGAGATTACGATCACCGGGCCAACTCGCGTTGCTGAGGTGCGCGACGGGACGGTACATACTTATGAAGTTACTCCCGAAGAGTTTGGGATGAGCCGCGCGTCGCTGGAGGAGATTGCGGGCGGAAACGCGGTGGAGAATGCGGGGATCGTGCTTCGGATTCTGGGCGGCGAGAAATCAGCGAGGCGGGATGTAGTATTGCTCAACGCGGCGGCGGCGCTGGTGGCGGCGGGGAGAGCGGACCACATGGATCGGGCATTGCCCGTGGCGGAGAAATCCATTGACTCGGGAGCAGCGGCGGGGAAGCTGGAGGCGCTAGTGCGATTTACCAATAAAGGAGAAGAGATATGAACCGCTTACTATGGGTGGCGCTTTTACTGTTCAGTCCTTGCCACGCGCTGAGTCAGGATATACAGGTCAACCGGCAGAACAAGACGATCGCGGTCACCGCTGACCAGTCGATCTCCGTTGAGGCAGAGGTTGCGGTCGTAGCAATCGGTTGTCACAACTATGCACCGACGCAAGATGCTGCGTTTCAGGAGAACATCAGGACCGCGGACGCGATCGTCAAGGCGCTCTTGGTCGCCGGTGTTCGGAAGGAGAGTATCGAAACACAGAAGCTGAGTTTAGGACAAACCGAGCCAGACCAGAAGTGGACACCCGAAATGAAGAAGGATAGACAGTTTGAAGCGCAGCAGTCTTGGAACATCATCTCGCCAGTTTCGCAGGCTCAAGCCATCGTCGATCTTGCGGTCAAGAACGGAGTAAACGATGTGGAGGACGTGGAATGGGATGTGGTCGATCCGCTCGCTCTTCAGGGGAAAGCCAGCGGCGCGGCCCTGGCCAAAGCGCATGAGATAGCGGAGCAGATGGCTAAAAGGCTTGGGAGCAAAACTCGGTGATCTGGTCTATGCGAGCAATCGGGCCCGTTCCAAAGGCGTGGAGGAACATGGAAACTGTAACGGTGAATGCGGAAGCGATGATGAACATGCCAACCGAGCAACGAAAACTTCGATTGACTCTGTTTCCGCAGAAGGTAAAGAGCGACGCAACTGTGTATGCGGTATTTGCCATTGAGTAGATCAGACCTTCGCGGCTTCTTTCTTCAATCCCTCGATCTGCTGCAGATGATCGGCGCCGTGGCCGCTCATCATCTCGACATATTTCTCCAGGGTGACGTCCTTCTTGAGTTCAGGGTGGTAGGCAGACTTTTCCAGGTCTTTCGGCGTGAGGCGACTCAATAGTTGTAGATTGTGATAACGGTTTAGACTGTAGAGCGCGACTAGTTCTGCTGAGGACTCCTCCATATATCCCAGGTTCCGCGCCCAGTCGTCCTGATCAATGACGGCAAGTACTGGCTTTTTGTCGGCGATCATCTGGCGCATGCGGTAGGCGTAGAGGATTTCCATGTCGGCGAGGTGAGCAAGAATCTCGAGGATGCACCACTTGTCGGGGGTGGGCTTGTAGCGCAGAGTCTTGTCCGGGAGGCCGGAGACCGCGGCGGCGATTTGTTTGGGACTCTTTTCGGCGGCGTCGAGATATTTCTGCAGTTCTGCTTGGGTCATGGCAACCTCAAGATCTTTTTCACCACAGATCACATGCGCCGCGGGCGCACCACCGAGGATGAAAATCGATGTGGTAGCGGCGTGGATGTGCAAGAAGCGGGCGAATCTGGTACAAGCGTCGTTGCGAAGCGATGGCTTGGAGGTCGCGGTTCTCTGTGCGACACAGATCCCGCACCACAGATTCGACCCGCACTGCTTGAAGGTACCACTTTTTGCCGAACCCGGAAACGGGAAGGGGGTATGGCAGTTTCTGTCGTTGACCTGCAGTGCAGAAATCGGTTTCGCCGAGGAGGAAACCATGCACCTCGCGCAAGAAGGGCAGCTACCTGCGGGAGAAGTTCTATCGACTCAAAGCACGGCGGGGACACAAACGGGCTGCGGTGGCTCATCGCCCATAAGATCCTGACCGCGATCTATCACATGCTGGGCCAGCAAGTGCCGTACCACGAACTGGGCGACCTCTATCTGGACCAGTTGAATCAGCAGAACCTTACCCGGAACCTTGTTCGTCGATTGCAGCGCCTGGGCTACAACGTAACCCTAGAGCGAACCGTCGCCGCCTAGCCGGGCATTTTCATGGCGGAGACACAGAGGCACAGAAAAAACAAAAATCAATCAATCAATCAATCAAGTGATGAAACATCCGTTCGACGCTTTCTTGCAAGAGATTTTTCCTCTGTGGCTCTGTGTCTCAGTGGTGAATAGCTCTATTTCAATTCCGCTTTCTGCATCCACTGGGCGATTTGGACATTCCAGCCTAGTTCCTTGGTCATGGTATCGCGCAATTGGCTGGATGCGTCCGGCTCTCCGTGCACCAGATAAGTCACGCCGGGTTGGTTCTGGAAGGTGTGCAGCCATTCGAGGAGTTCGGGGGTGTCGGCATGATCGCTGAATTGTTCCAGGGTTGCTACTTGGGCACGAATGGGGACTATCTGGCCGTACATCTTTACTGCTCCGGCGCCGCTCTTGATCGTGAAACCGCGGGTGCCGGGGGCCTGAAATCCGATAAAGAGAACGGTATTTTTGGGATCAGGCAAGCGCTGCGAAAGGTGGTGTTGGATGCGGCCTCCGGTGACCATGCCGCTCGAAGAAACAATAATGCAAGGAAATTTGTTTTCGTTGATTTTTTTGGATTCTTCGGTCGTTTGCGCGAAAGTGAAGCCCGGCCAGGTGAGCGGGGAACCGTAGCGAGCGATGAGTTGCTTGGTCACGTCGCTGTATTCCTCGGTGTGCTTCAGGAAAATCTCGACCGCCTTGATGGCCATGGGACTGTCACAATAGACGGGGAGGCGCGGGGCCTGGCCGGACTCCATTAACTCTTTGAGCATGAAAACAAATTTCTGAGTGCGTTCGACGGCGAAGGCGGGCACGATCATGCTGCCGCCGCGCTCAGCGGTTTTCCTAATCAAGCCTGCCAGTTTGGGCCGGGGATCATCGGTGGGATGCTGGCGGTTTCCGTAGGTGGATTCCATCACTAGAACATCGGCGGTCTCTCCGGATTGCGGACCGGAGTAAACCACTTTGCCGGGAGCGATGTGCTGGTCGTGTACCCGGCCGATGTCGCCGGTGAATAACATGCGTGTGGACCGGGCGCCCGCCGCTTTTCCTGTCAGCGTGATCTCGACCATGGACGAACCCAGAATGTGCGCAGCGTGTACGAAACGAAAGGAAAACTCCGGGGACAGTTGCTTCACTTCTCCAAAGGCGACAGGTTTGAAATATTGCAAGCAGGATAGCGACTCCTCTTCGGTGTAGAGCGGCAAGGCGGGATCGTGGCGAGAGGTTTGGTGCCGGTTGTGAAATGCGGCATCTTCTTCTTGCAGGTGTCCGGAGTCGGGCAAAATTATGCCGCAAAGGTCAATCGTGGCCGTAGTGGCATAAATCTGGCCGCGGAAGCCTTGTTTCACCAAGCGCGGAATCCAGCCGCAGTGATCGAGATGGGCGTGGGTCAGGATTACGCAGTCGATTTCGCGGGCTGGAATCGGCAGGTCTTGCCAGTTGCGTTCGCGCCACTCTTTCTTGCCTTGGAACATGCCGCAGTCAACCAGCACCTGAAAACCGTTTCTGCCGGAAGCGTCGCCGGAGAGATTGATCAGGTGCTTCGATCCGGTTACGGTTCCCGCGGCGCCGAGGAATTGGATGTAGGGCAAAGAGAGTCTCCGAGAGTTTCAGATTGTAGATTTCAGATTGCAGATTGCAAGACCGGACTTGAAATCTGCAATCTAAAATCGATCTATTTTAGTGAGCCGTGGTGTCGATCTTGAATAAATTATTGCTCATGTCGCTTTCCGGCACGCTGCCATCGTTCACAGTGACTTCCTGTGGCATGGTTGCGACCTGGATTCGCACTGAGGCTTTGGATTTTCCGGGGACCATCAGGCGTTCGGAGGCTTCTTTGCCATCCATGTGTACGGTCACGGGAACTTCGGCGGCGGCTTCACCCAGGTTTTCGACCATGACGGTGAGCATGTATCCACCGGTCAGCAACTGGCGTGGATAAACGGAGACGATACGGAAATCGGGGAGGCCGCGGTCACGATATATCCAGTTGTCGAAGAACCATGCCAGGTCGCGATGTGCCTGGGCTTCGATTAACTTCTGCATGTAGTAGGCGTCTTTATCGTCGGCCGCTTTGTAATTGTGCAGGGCGGCATGCAGCGCGGTTTCACCGACGATGTCGCGCAGCATCCACCAGACGTTCATGGCTTTGGCCTGAACGTAGAATTCGTCGGAGGAGTTGATGAGCGAGTGCTCCGCGGGTTGGGTGCCACTCCCGGTTTTGACTTGCTTTTCGGACGCCAGCAGTGACTGTCTGTGGCTTTGAAGGTAATCGAGCACGGCTGGCCGTTGGCCGCGCTCCTGCAGGAAACAGAGTTGTGCGTAGTGAGCCAAGCCGTCGTAAATCCAGGTGCGCGGTGAGGGGAAGTTGACGTGCGTCACTTGTTGCAAACTGGAGAGCAAGAGGGCGCTGTCTTTGGCGTTCAGCGGTATCAGCAGCGTGCCGCCGCTTTCAAACGGCGCGGCCTCGGGATCGGGAAGGTCGATGACTTCTGCTTTGGCGTCTGGCTTCTCTTTGTGATCGCCAAACCATTTGCTTACCAAGGGGGCAGTTTCATCGACTGCCAGCGCATAATTCCTGGCGCCGGATCTATGCTCGGGCAGGACGGAGATTTTTACCCCTGGCGCGTCAAGCGGTTCAAAATCTCCGATCAGAAAAAATGGAACTGCGGTTGCCAGGGAATCGAAGCTGCATTCGGTTTGAGGCGAGACGGTGCTGGCCTTTCGCTGCGATCCTAGCGCCGTACCTCGTCCGTTACAAAACAGCTTCGGGAGAGCTTCCGAGTCGTCTGTTTGAGAGAAAGTTATCTTCATCTCCGCCTGCGATTCGCGCTCCTTCCACCTGCCGACGGTTTCGAGCACGCTGTTGCCTTCTGAAAGGCTGGCGGCCTCGGTCGCGATTGGATACCACTCAACATAACCGATGCCTCGGATGCCTGTGAATGATGGGCTGATCTGGTCCCAGTCGGAGTGCCTCGCAACATCAGCGGGTACGCCGATTCGGGTTAGGCGAGTTGTGTCCTGGGGGATTATGCCTTCGTAGCCGATTTCTATTTCGATGGCCAGCTTCGGCGCAATTGCGCGCGGGAGGGTCACGACGGCTTCGGACAACGCTCCGGTGTGGTCAACGTCTGAGGTGTAGGTCTGAGAAGTGAAGTCGATTGGCTTGCCTTCGAACTGAATCGAACTCCAATGCAGCGTGGAGGAAATCTGGAGGCTCAAGTTCTTTAGCGCGGATTGTGAATCGTTGCGAAGCGTGATTTTTCCGCGGACGCCCAGGCGCTGTTGTCCGGGCTCGACTTGGACATCCAAGTCGTATCTGGTGAAGGTGAAGGCTTCGCGGTCGAGGGCGACAGCCGGAAGAGCTAGCCCACACAGGACACAGAGGGCAGCGAGGACCTTCATTGCGACGGCTTCCGGCGTTGGCGCACGACTTCATAGAGGACCACGCCGGCGGCGACTGAAACATTTAGGGAGGCGACCTTTCCCAGCATGGGGATCGAGACGAGGAAATCGCATTTTCTGGCCACCAAGTCGTGGACGCCTTTGCCTTCGGCGCCGAGTACGATGGCGCAGTCCATGTTGTAGTCGAGCGAATCGTAAGATTGGGCGCCACGCTCATCAAGGCCGACGGTCCAGATGTTTTGGGCCTTCAAGTCCTCAAGCGTTCTGGCGATGTTGGTGACTTTGGCGACTGGAAGATGTTCGCTGGCTCCGGCGGACGACTTGACGACGGTGCCGGTGATTCCCACGGCACGACGTTCGGGAATGACGACTCCATCGGCTCCCGAGGCGTCAGCGGTACGGAGAATCGCGCCCAGATTGTGGGGATCTTCCACGCCGTCGAGAACCACAATCAGTGCATACTGGCCGCGCTTGGCGGCAATCAGGTCAGCCAAGTCGTTGTATTGTTTGTTGGAAGTCACCGCCACCACCCCCTGGTGGGAGCCGCTTCCGGCCATGCGGTCGAGTTCAACGCGGGGAAGAAAGCGTACGGGAATACTGCTTTTGCGGCAATCCTGGATCAGCTTTTGCAGGCGCAAGTCTTTGCGTTCGGTGGCGACGCCCACCCATTCGAAGGCGCGCCCTCGCGCCTTCAGAGATTCCGCAACCGCGTTGATGCCGAAGATCACATTCATGGAGGCTTTCAGTGTAAATGCTGCGCGCGCCACCCGCCGCAACTTGCACCCCATTCGGCTATACTTTTTTATCAGAGGGCAAGAACGGTGCCGTTATCGGCTGTGATTGTGGATGACGAGCAGTTGGCGCGGGATGAACTCGCGTATCTGCTCAAGAACATCGGCGACGTGGACGTGGTCGCGCAGGGAAAGAACGGGCTGGAAGCCATCAGCCTGATTCGCGAACACAATCCGGACCTCGTGTTTCTGGACGTACAGATGCCGGGCCTCGACGGATTTGGCGTCATCAAGAAGCTGCTCGACAAGAAGCTGCCACTCCCCAAGATCGTCTTTTCCACGGCGTTCGACCAGTATGCAGTCCGGGCCTTCGAAGTGAATGCGGTGGACTACCTGCTGAAGCCCTTCGACCGCAAGCGCGTGGCACAATCGGTCGAGCGTGCGCGCAGCATGATGGAGCCCGCGAGTTCTTCTTCTGACAAGCTGGACACCCTGGTGAAGATGCTGGAGTCGCAGAAGCCGCAGACATCGAAGATATTGCTGAAGGCGGGAGGCCGGTTGTTTCTGGTCAGCCAGCGGGACATTTGTTTTGCTTCAATTGAAGACGGAATTATCAGTGTGGTCACGACCGGCGCCAATGGGATGGAGGGGCAGTCGAACTGCCGGACGCTGGAGGAACTGCTGGATAGCCTGGATCCCAACTTGTTTTGGCGGGCGCACCGATCGTTCTTGGTCAATACGAATCGCATTAAAGAAGTGGTGCCGTGGTTTAAGAGTTCGTATCAGTTGCGCATGGACGATAAGAAGCAGACGGAGATTCCGGTGAGCCGGGCGCAGACGAAGCGGTTGAGGGAATTGTTCGGTCTGTGAAACAGCTTTTAGCTGTTAGCTTTTAAGCTTTAGCTTCTTGCTAACGCGGCGTGCGTTCGACCGGCTAGAACAAAGCGGCCGGGGAGGAGGCGCCGGCCGCTAGCGTTAACCCTGACCAGTTCTTCACACCGCTAGCGCTTCTAACGCGGGGTGGTTCTTGATGACCAGGGTCGTGCCTTCAAGCCTTATCAAATCTTTCTTTCTTAGCTCGCTCAGCAAACGAGTGACGGTTTCGCGGGATGTGCGCCGATTCGGTGCGCCATTTCCTCGTGCGTAACCGGAGCATGACTCCTGACCTCGGGACCCTTCTCAGCATCATGGCCGACCCAGGAGAGCAGCAAACGCGCCAGCTTTCCAGAAGACGACCGGGACAGCACGAGGTCGTGAATCTCGCGATAGGTGGCCCAGTGCACGGAGTTGTAGGTAAAAAGAAACGCGATATACAAGAACGCGAATGCGGCCTCCGCCATGTGATCGCGGGCATATTTTCGGAAGGCCCGTTGGGCCATCAGGGCAGTTCCGGTGAGGACCACTAGAATCCACGCCATGGTGAGCAGCAACGGTCCGCGACTTTCCACAGGGAGGGTGCTTTGTCCGTCATCTTCCGAGCGGAAATTTCCAGCTAAGATTCCTCAAAGTGGCCACTCAGGCTTTATCCCGAACGAATCCGTCGGCGCGGGAGTGGTACGGCGCGCGATTGCCCATCAGCGTGGTGGTAGCCGTGCGTAACGAAGAGCGCAACCTGGCGCGCTGCCTGAAGTCGTTGGCTGCGGCGGGGGAAATCTACGTAGTGGATTCGTTCAGCACCGACCGTACGGTGGAGATTGGGCGGGCATATGGGGCGGAAGTGGTCCAGTTTCATTACCGGGGAGGGTGGCCGAAAAAACGGCAGTGGGCGCTGGATACGTTGCCGCTGGCGTATGACTGGGTGCTGTTGCTGGATGCGGATGAGTGTCTCACACCCGAGCTGGAGCGTGAGATTCGCGAGGCGATGAAAGACGCGCGCTTTGACGGGTATTACATCATGCTGCAGATGCACTTTCTAGGGCGTGAATTACGGCACTGTGGAGCGGGTTTTTACAAACTGTCGCTGTTTCGACGCGGCAAAGGACGTTTTGAGTGCCGGCTGGAGTCGCAGGACAACTCGATGTGCGATATGGAAGTCCACGAGCATGTTTTGGTGGATGGGATGGTGGGAAAGCTGCGGCATCCGGTGAGGCATCGCAATGTCGAATCGTTGACACGCTACATTCAGAAACATGATCACTACTCAAATTGGGAGTCGCGAGTGTTGGGCGGAGAAGAGAAGTCGTCGGAACTGAAGCCGCGCCTGTTCGGCAACCAGGCGCAGCGGCGGCGCTGGCTCAAGCAGAGGTTATTTTGGGTTCCGGGGTCGCCGGTGCTGCTGTTTTTCTATCGGTACTTATTCTCTCTCGGATTTCTGGATGGGGTCCCGGGATTGATTTACTGCGGGTTTCAAGCGGTGCAGATGTTTCATACGAAGGCGAAGATCTACGAACGGCGGGTTGCGAGTCTCTAACGTAATTTTCTAATTATGTGCGGCATTAGCGGGCTGGTGAATTGGGGTGACCGGGAGACGCTGGGTCGGATGACGGCGGTGCAGTCGCATCGCGGGCCGAATGACGGCGGCCTTTGGGACCATCGCTCGCCGGATGG
>Ga0185299_10002608_pt1 | contig 27152 bp, 23 predicted proteins | sample PaiPotPPA55metaG_FD_128002 | JGI IMG/M metagenome (GOLD analysis project Ga0185299, IMG submission 128002) | Iron sulfur acid spring bacterial and archeal communities from Banff, Canada, to study Microbial Dark Matter (Phase II) - Paint Pots PPA... ...
AAAAGTTTCCTGGTGATCATACCGCGAGGGTCACACCCGTTCCCATCCCGAACACGGAAGTTAAGCCTCGCTGGGCCGATGATACTGCACGGGCAACTGTGTGGGAACGTAGGTCGTCGCCGGGATTTTAAATTCAAAGGCCGCTCTGAGCAATCAGGGCGGCCTTTTTGTTGTGCGCTGAGCATGTTCGACAACTTGGAAATGAAAGTCCTCTATTCATCCTGATGGAGGAGAAGAGTTAGTGAAACGCAAGGGTATCGTCGTGAGATGGGACCCCTGGCGTCTTGCCAACAGCCCGGCCCTGTCCATTGCGCTTCCTCTCGCCTACTTTGACTCCATCGGTCTTCCTCGGCTATTCGCTGGGTCCAGCGTAACCCACTGAACCGCCGTACGCGGACCCGCATATTCGGTGGTGTGGCAGGGGAGAGTGGGCGACCACTCCCCCTATGCCGATTTCCTGCGAACTGTCCCGCCTCAGCTGGAAATGGAGAAGCGTTCATCCGTTAAGATGACACAGGAAAAAAGAGTCTTGGAAGATGCCCATGCTAGGCGAGGCGCTTTACTCGTCCACCTTCGTCCACTTTCCATTCTCCTAGGAGGGGCGGGCCGAGAAGATCCATCCCGTGGTCGTGGAACAACCGACGAAGTTCATCAATCGAGAGGGCCTCATGGACGTATGGCTTGCCGTTATACTTCCCTAACTCGCGGAAGAACTCCTCCATCTTTCCTGCGGGTTGGTAAACATTAATAATCTTGCCCGAATGGCAGTCGAGACCGAGAATGCGGACCGGCTTCCCGCCCACGCAGGTCCACACGTGAGGAACCTTGCGCGGTATGAAAACGGACTCACCGGCCCCCACGCGAAATCGCTTATCACCAACCTCAAACTCAAACTCGCCGTCGATGACGTAGATCCACTCATCCTGGTCGTGATGGAGGTGTCGCGGCCCACCGCCCCCGCCGGTGAACTCAAAAACACACATCGCGCCGTCTGTGTCCCGTGCAGACACCTTACAATCATTCGGTTCGCCGCCGAGTTTGACACGCTCATCGAATCGGTCTTTCCCTGCGGCGACGCTGAAGCCCACAAACATCTCCTCATTCTTCATTTTCTTTGCTCCTTTCAAGTGCTTGATGGTTTTGTCGATCGTTTCAATCAACGTGCGCGTCCGCGCGAGGTTCTTTTGCAGAATTTCCCGATGCGATTGGAGGGCATCGAGGGTTTCAAAATCATCCCGGTTCAGGATTTGTTTGATTTGCTTTAACTCGAACCCCAATTCTCGATAAAACAGAATTTGCTGCAGGACTAAAAGTTGGGGCTCTTCGTAGTACCTGTAGCCATTCTCCTTGTGATAGGCGGGCTTCAGCAGGCCCGTCTCATCGTAAAAATGAAGCGTGCGGACGCTGACGTTCGACATTGTTGCAACTTCTTTGACTGTATATGCCATCGCTTTGTCTCAGCTGAGATCCCCTGGTCTCTCCAGCGCCTCCGATTGTCGAGGATAACGTAACGTGAGGGTCAAGAAGAAAATCCGGAAGGAACCAGGAATTATGACGACAATTCTGGGAGGATTACGGACTAACCGGAAGCGGGCTCTGCGGGGAGCGCAATGATGCGGAGAGATAGCCCTTGAAGACCCCCGCCTGAAGGGAGGAATACTCACTAACGGGGAGCGTCCTCTTTCCATTTCGGGCTGAACCAACACAGGAACTACCATCGCGTACCATGGGGCGGCGATTTTTGTGTCTAGACCCACATGTGGGCGTGGAAATTAATTTGGCGGGTAAGTAGCGCGGCGCGTCGGAAATTCCGGTACGCTCCGGGTGGGTGGTATATTCTCCGGTGACTACGCAGATCATTGAATTTCCAACTTACGTGCAAACGGTAAAGTGGACGAGAAATACCGACGAAGGCCATCCGATTAATGAAGAGATGGGATTCAACTCCAAGGAAGGCATGGAGATTTTCGTAGACGTGTCTTTGTCGTATGCGATCGTGCCGACGAAAGCGCCGGACTTTTAAGTGAAATATCGGGTGGGCGATCTGGAGATGTTTACGCACGGGATTTTGCGGGACATTGTGTGCAATTCGTTGAATGAAGTGGCTTCGACGAATGTGGTGGAGGATATCTACGGAGAGGGTAAGGCAGAGTTTCTGCGCCATGATTGAACAGGAGGTCGCGCCAGTGGGAGTTAGCGTGCAGCAATTTGGATTTATCGGAGCGCCGCGCGTACCTACGGCGATTTAGCTCCGAAGCGTATGGCAGGCAAAGAATTAGCGAAAGGTTTAGGTTAATAGCACTTCCTATCAGCATTCTAATGAAAAGTACTATTGACCTGTGGTTTTGACGGGGCTACTTTTAAGTCTCCTCATTGAAGCCTTCTTGTCGAGGTGGTGCATGGCTGCCGGCAATCTAATCGTAGACGAATCCGTCAAGCAGAGTTTACTGGAGCGCTGGACGAATATGCGTGGACACCAGCGCGTGACTACCAACGTGAAATTGCGTGTGGAATGGGACGAGGGCCCTTTACTGCAGAACGTGAACGCGGTGACGGTGGATATCAGCAGCTCTGGGTGCAAAGCGGTGGTGGCCGGTGACCTGCGGCTACACCAGCGCGTCAAGCTTATCCACGCCGCCAGCGGCCGCCGTGCAGATGCTCAAGTGGTGTGGCGCGGGCATGAAGCATGGGATGCGGGCTTCGTTCTGGAGCATCCGGATCCGACGTTCTGGGAATAATTTTTCAGCTCTCGCTCCTTTAATTTTTTCAGCTTCAGTTTTTCGGTACACCTCTATCAAGGTTAACTAGCTTGGCCTTGCGTTTGTGCAAGCGCGCAAGTTCAGCCGGCGAATAAATAAAATAAATTTAGAATGGGCCGGATACAAAAACCGCGTGGATGCGGACAAGGTGCGACGCATACCCACGCGGTAAAGTTGCTTGGTTAGAAGATTATCTTCGCGACCAGTTGCATGTTAAACGGCTCGCCAGGGCCAAGTCCCGGAGCGCCGTTGAAGTCGCCAATGGTGTCGCTGACGAATCCGTTGGAGCTGACGGAGCCGGCGCCGGAAGCCAGATTGATGCGGTTGAAGAGGTTGTACATTTCCGCGCGCAACTGAACCCTGACGCGCTCGGTAATGGGGATGTTTTTGAACACCGAAAAGTCTACGTCTTTAAAGCTCGGCCCATAGTACTTGTTGCGGGACAGGTTGCCCATGGGATCGGTAGGTCCGGTACAGCCCAGCGCGCCAGGAACGCAGAAGGACGCGGGATTGACCCAGGGCTCGCCGCCCGCTGAGGCAGAGAAGCTATGCGAGACGCCAGTGAACGGATTGGCGATGAGGTCGAGACCGGGACGCTGCGTCCCGCCGGTGATGTTGAACGGTTGCCCGGTGTGGAAAGACCACAAGGAAGTCAGCTGCCAACCGTGGGTCAGGATTTTCGGTCCCCAGGAGGCGCCTGGGATTTCGTAAACCCAGGCCGCAGTGAAATTGTGGCGGGTGTCGAAGTCAGCGTTGCCATATTCCGCTTTCAAGTTGAAACTGTCCAGAGGGATTACGCCGCGGTACTCAGTCACTTCGTCAAGATTGTGTCCCCAAGTGTAGGACAGCTGAGTGTTGAGACCGTGCCAGGTACGTGTCTTGAAGGTGGTTTGCAAAGAGTTGTAATTCGAGGTGCCTATGCTGTTCAGCTGATTGATGTCCCCGAAATTGGGGTATTGGGCTGCAAACGGGCGCGGGCCTCCGGCCAATGGCGCCTGATTAATGTTGAGCATCACGGAAAGTTTGTGGGCGTTGCTGCCGACATAACCGATTTGGAAGACGGCAAAACTGCCCAGTGACTTTTCGACCTGAAGGTTGTAGTTAAAGAAATAGGGAGCTCGGAAGTTCTGACTGACGGAATAAATGCCGAAGGTACTGGCTCCGCAGTTGGGATCGGTAGCGACATCGCCGGTTACGCAAGTGGTGATGCCGGGGAAAATGGCGACCCCTGGATGCCATTGAACGCCGGAAAGGCTATAGCTAGACACAGGTGATGGTCCCGCGGGGTTGCCTTCCAGGCCATCGGCGGCGCCGTTTGGCGGACGATAATCGAGGAAGGGGTTGATATTGATTTGGTCATAATAGACGCCGAAACCACCGCGTACTACGAGGTCGTTTCTAGCCGTGGGCTGGTACGCGAAGCCAAATCGCGGAGCGAAGTTATTGCGATCCGGGGGGAAGATAGAACTAATTCCATTGCCCTGAACGACGAGGCCTTTGCCGGGAATAAACACAGCCAAGTCCTTATTGCCGTTGTGAAGGGGCCCGAAATATTCATAGCGCAGACCAAGATTCAAATTTAGCTTGCGGGTAACTTGCCACTGGTCCTGTGCAAACAAGTTAAAGCCATTGACGGTAACTTTGCGCTCGGCATTACCGACGGAGAGGTTGGCGGTGGAGGCGAAACCGGCCAGAAAGTCGGCCAGGGCGATGGTGCGAGCACAGGTGCCGTCGTTGGGGGCGCAACTAGCACTCCAAGGGCCTTGTGAACCATCGAAGGAGAAATTTCCCAAAGAGTGGCGGAAATAAAATTCGTCTACGCGACCCTGACGAACTTCACCGCCAAAGCGGAATTGATGCTTGCCGGCGGTGTAGGAAACGATGTCGGTAAGCATTCCAGTGACGTCATTGCGGCCCTCAGGAGGAGTGATGCCGACTTGCTCGAAGCCCGAAATAGCTATGTTCGGAGCTCCGAGAATTGGTTTGCCGTGGATCAAAGCATCGGGGCTCTGGAGCAGTCCCATAGCCACTGTATCGAAACTGGCGTTGGCGTCGCGGAAGGTCTGATTGAAATAATTTACGCCGAAGAGCAGTTGGTTGGTCAAGCGAGAAGAGAAGGAGGAGTTGAGAACGGCGGCATAATTCTGCACGTGAATGGGAGCCTTCTCGAAATAATAAGAGAGGTTGGAACTGGCGGTGGCCAGAGCGGTGCTGGTGCCTAGCGGGGCGGTTTGGCTGCCTTGGCCCACGAACCAGCGAACGGAGAGGTGATGTCTGTCGTTGAAATTGTGGTCAATTTTGGCGATGCCGTTGTAACTGTAACCGGTGGAAGGAGAGGAGCTGAAAAAGTTATTGGGGCTGGCGGCGAGGCCGGCGATGGAGGTAGGCCACAGACCCGGAGTACTGCTGGGGTTGTTGGGGAAGAGGCCGCCCAGGAGATTCCGCGAAATGGGACTCACCGGGACACCGAAAGTATTGAGAACGGTCAGAGCGTTATTCACCCAAGGGGTGGAAGGCTCGGTAGCAAGCCCGGACAATCCGATGATGTATTCCTGCTTTTCAAAGCCGACGAAGAAAAAGGTATGTTCCTTGATGATCGGGCCGCTAACTGTGAAACCGTAATTCTCATTGCGCAGACGGGGCGGCTTGGGAGTGAGAGCGGTAGGCTGGAAGAAAGGGGAAGACGCTGCGTAATATTCATTGCGATTGTAGTAGTACGCTGAGCCATGCAGAGCGTTGCCCCCGGACTTCAGTGCCAGATTCACAGAGCCGCCGGCATTGCGTCCGGCCTCCGCGCTCGATTGGGTCTGGGCCGAGAACTCGTCGATGGCGTCGATGGGCATAACGACGCCCGCGATTCCCGAAACGCCGCCCTGGTTAACGGCCGGAATGTTGTGCCAGAAATCGTTGTTATCCACCCCATCGATCTGCCAGTTAATCTGATTCGGACGTGTTCCATTGAGTGAACCAAATCCTCCGACCGCGTAGCCGGCATAACCTGGAGAAATGGTAATGAGCTGGGTGAAATCGCGGCCGTTCAGGGGGAGATCCTGTACCACGGCATCAGGCAGAGTCATCGTTTGGGTCTCCGTGGTGGTGTCCAAGGAAAGCGAGGCGGCGGAAACTTCGACGGTGGTGGCTTGCTGCGACATGGAAAGTTTAACGGGGAGCGTGTAAATCGATCCTTGGGTGACCGTTACATTGTCGACCGTCAACTCGGGGAAACCTGGTGCCGTCACGATCACCGCGTAGGCACCGATGGGAAGATCCTGAAAAACAAATTCGCCGTCGCTGGTGGTACTTGTGGTGCGCGTAATGTCAGTGGCTTTAGCCCTGGCTTTCACCTCCACGTTTGGAATCACGGCGCCGCTCGGGTCGGTCACCATTCCGTTGATGGCGCCAGTATACGTCTGAGCTTTAGTGGAAAATTCCACAGAAACAAATACCAGCACTACGAATACGAATCGTATAATTTTCATTCCCATCACCTCACGAGCAAATTTTTGGACGCTGCAAACCTAGCGGCAGCGGTTTTACCCATAGGCGGCGAGGCTGCCTCGACGCAGCTCACCGACAAAAGAATTAGGGAGACCTACTCAGAAGAAAAACCGCACATTCGTGAACCCAACGGACGATCCCGATATCTGCCACACGGCCTAGAAAACGGACCGTCGAATGGCCGGACCTGCCGCCGCCCCTATGTGAGGCGCACTGTGACGCCAAATTGGCCTGTAGTCAAGTAGAAGGAATCGATTTCATGAATTAATAAATGTGATTCCGAGGACTGTCTGAGATCGGGCGTATTGCCGATTATGCGACCAAAGAACTGCTCGACAATCAGTGCTCCGAATGGACAATGGATGGCGGAAATCCCCGGGGGCCTGGAGCGATGACGACTGCAAAGTTGAAAAATGTTTTAATCACCGGCGCGACTGACGGCTTGGGTAAAGCTGCTGCGTTATTGCTGGCGGAACTTGGGTATCGCGTTTTTGCAGCGGGGCGATCGGAGGAAAAGCGGCGGTACCTGGATGAGTTGGCGCGGCAGCAAAAGCTGCCACTCGAGACACTGGATATGGATGTGTGCAACGACGCCTCCGTGAAAGAAGGCGTAGGAGCGGTGATTTCCAAGGCCGGTTCAGTGGATGTGCTGATCAATAACGCGGGGATTATTTATGTGAGTACCGTCGAAGACACGCGCATGGAAGACTGGCGACGGCAATTCGAAACGAATTTTTTTGGCGTGGTACGGGTTACGCAGGCAGTTCTGCCGCACATGCGCACGAGGCGGCGCGGACGTATTTTGATGGTGAGCTCGGTTTCGGGGATTATTACTCCGCCGACGCATGGGCCTTACAGCAGCACGAAACATGCGATGGAAGGGTTAAGCAACGCGTTGCGATTGGAGATGTATCCGTTTGGAGTCGAGGTGATTCTGATTGAGCCTGGCTACATCATGACTAACCTGCAGAATATCGCCGCGGAGTTAATGGAACCGTATGCGGATAAGATTACTGCCGGACCCTACGCAAAGATTTATTCGGGGGCATACTCAGGGACTACGAGCGCGAGAAAAAAGTCGAAGACTACGCCGGAGGATTGTGCGCGGGTGATGTTGAAGGCGATTGAAGCGACCAGCCCTAAGGCGCGTTATGGAGTGACTCCGTTAGCGACGATGGCGAAGTGGGCCAAGCGATTGCTGCCGGATAGCGCGATCGATTCTATTATCCGGCGGAGATATGGGATTGTTCGCGACCGAATGAGCGAGAGTTAAGATTGTTTTTGGACAAAAAATTCTTACTACACAATTTGGCTGGGATGGAATGCAGTTAGCACCGCCCACCCTTTGCAAAAACGGCACAAGGTAGGCCACCCAGAGTCCACTAGTAGCTTGGTCACCTCTTTTGTCAGACCTTGGGTTTTCAAGGGTTGGTAACCTGGAACGATAGGCTATTTTCGCGGAGAGCTTCCCATTGTTTGGCCCAGGCTTCATGAGCAGGGTTTTCCGCGTAGTCGGCCGCGGCTTCCGCGCTGGTGAACTCGATGGCGTAGACGCCACTGAAGTCCCGGATCTGGTTGCGGTTGGTTTTCAGCCAGACGTTTTTTACGCCGGGGATTTTGCGAGCCAGGTCCTTGATGCCGTCGAGGGCTTTCTGCCTGTCGTTCTCCGAGGTGGCGTCTTTAAATTTGTAGACCACCACATGCAGGACGGTCTTGGGCTGGCCAAATTTATTTTGCGCGGATACGTTTGTGGGGCGCAGCGAGCCTACAGCTAATCCGGCGGCGAATAAGCCGGCGCACAATGCGATTTGCAAGCCCACTTGTTTGATGGATGTCACTTTGCTCCTCCTATTTCAATAACTGCAATTAGTTTATGTGCGACGACGCGCGTGAAGCAATTGACTGATCGTCGATCCAGAGTCGAAAGAGTCAAAACCAAGACCCAGACTAAAAAACGAGTCTGGGACACCCTCCGCGCGGCTTGGTTTTTTTTGAGTCGCCTACGGACTTGTCTGGCGATGAGCTTCGGCGCAGGTGCGAGCGCGATTGAGAAGCAGTTCGCGTTCGCGGGCGTTGCGGGTTAGCGATGCGGCGTGTTCGAACTCCGTGCAGGCTTCCTCGTTCCGGTCGAGCTTAGAAAGAAGATCGCCTCGCACGCTGGGCAAAAGATGGTAGGCCTTGAGAGACGGCTCTTGAGTCAGGGTCTCAACGATTTCCAGGCCGGCTGCCGGACCGAAAGCCATGGCGACGGCAACGGCGCGATTCAGTTCGATGACGGGTGACGGAGAATATTCGAGCAGCTCCTGGTACAGAGATGCAATGCGCGCCCAGTTGGTGTCCGCAGCGGTAATTGCTCTCGCGTGACACGCGGCGATGGCGGCCTGTAATGTGTACGGACCGCGCGCGCCGCCGAGTTTCTGGGAACGCTCTAGCGCGGCGAGGCCCCGGGAGATGAGGAGCTGATCCCATCGGGAGCGGTCTTGATCGAGCAATAAAATGGGCTCTCCCGCGAGACCCACGCGCGCGCCAGCGCGAGAAGCTTGAATCTCCATGAGTGCGACGAGACCGTGAACCTCCGGTTCGGCGGGAGCCAACTCCGCGAGAATGCGACCGAGGCGCAGTGCTTCCTCGCACAGAGCGGGACGCATCAAGTCATCACCGGCGGTCGCGGAGTAGCCTTCGTTGAAGACCAGGTAAATGACTTCGAGCACGGACGACAAGCGCTCGGCCAATTCGGTTTTGCGGGGGAGCTCGAAAGGGACACGCTTTTCTGAGAGAGTGCGCTTGGCGCGCACGATGCGCTGGGCAATGGTAGGTTCCGGGACGAGAAACGCGCGCGCGATCTCGTCGGTGGTCAATCCACCGAGCAAGCGAAGTGTGAGTGCGACGCGGGCCTCGGGAGTGAGCACCGGATGGCAGGCGACGAATATCAGGCGGAGAAGGTCGTCGCCAACGTGATCGTCGATCGCGGATTCCAAAGCCGCCACGGCGGCCTCCTGCCGGGCATCAACTTCGCGTCCGAGCTCTTGGTGCTTACGTTCGAGAAGTTTTGTTCTGCGGAAGGCGTCAATGGCCCGATGCTTCGCCGCGGCCATGAGCCAGGCGCCCGGATTATCCGGGATGCCCGACTCTGGCCAACCCTCGAGAGCGGCGACGAGTGCATCCTGCGCGAGGTCTTCCGCGAGACTGACGTCACGCACCATGCGCGCGAGCCCGGCAATGAGCCGGGGAGACTCGATTCTCCAGACGGCGTCGATGGCGCGATGGATATCGGTGGACATGATCCACCATCGATCAAAACATCTTTAAATCGCGCGCGCAACCGCGCCACCGTTATCCAGACGAATCGCGCTTAGATGCGGTTGTCGTTCTATGCTTGGGGAGGAAAATCTTCCGGTCCGAACATTTGACGAACTTCGGTCTCGCCTTCCCAGCCGGGCCAGTGTTGCCGATGCAGATCCATGAAGTGCTTGGCTGACTCCAAAGCTTCCTCTTTGGAATTAAAGTTCAATATTGCGAAGCCGCCGATAACCTCCTTGGTTTCGGTGAAGGGACCATCGATGACAGAAATCTTTCCGCCGGTGAGGCGAACGCGATTGCTCTGCGCCGTTGCGGCCAGTCCCCCCGATATGACCATCGAGCCATTCTTGATTGCTTCCTGACTGATATGGTGCATGGCATCCATCAATCCCTTGGGTGGCGGGGCGCAATTTTCGGGGTGTTTTACCATCATCATGAATCGCATTGTTTTTCTCCTTTTGATTGACCGGTGTAAGTCGCCGGGTAATTTTTTGGTTCTGTTTATACGTCGAACGAAGAGCAGACAAATCGACAAGTTTTTTGACTTTTTTTCTTTGGCGCGAAATTACTGTTTCGATTTGGCGGACAGGGCATGGCGTCTTTCTTCCTGCTGGGATTTGAGTTCCGGCGTAAGTTGGGCGCCGAAATCCGCGAACTCGAATACAGGGCGGATTTCGACCTCGGTGTCGCCCTCAAACGGGGCGCGCTTGAGCCACTCCACAGCCTCCTCGATGGACTTCACCTGCCAGAGCCAGTAGCCGGCAATGAGTTCCTTGGTTTCGGCGAAGGGGCCGTCGGTCACGGTGCGTTGTTGTCCAGAAAATTTGACGCGTTTCCCTTTGGAGCTGGCATGTAAGCCATCCAAGGCGAGCAACACGCCGGCTTTTATCAATTCCTCGTTGAATTTCCCCATGGCGGTAAGAATATCCGTACTCGGCATGATACCGGCTTCGGTGTTTTTGTTAGCTTTGACCATCACCATAACTCGCATCGTGATTCTCCTTTTTAGTTGAATTGAATCCTCACTTATACGTCGAACGAGCCACAGCAAAATCGACAAGTGCAGCCGATAACTATGAAATCTTTAACACGCTGAAAACATTGGCTTTGGCTGGCGACGATATTTGCGGCTAGGCTGCGGCGCAAATGAAATGCAGCAGTCGGATGAGTGACAGCAAGGTTTGGACGCAGAGGAAAAGCTGCTGGTGAGCCAAAATGTAGCTTCCGAGAATATGGCAGCCGGCCCAGATAATCGATGGCGCGAATTTCAGAAGCGTGCAGGTCAGAGCACAGACGAAATGGTTCAAGTGCCCTGCGGCTTTGCTCAGCGGATCCCCGGACAGGATAAGAGGCACCAGCCTGAATACCACGGTAAGCGTTAATTTAGCGGTTTGAGAGGTTGTATTTTGCGTTGCCATGATGGTCTCCGGTTCGTTTTTCGTGACTCACTTACACGTCGAACCTGAGGCGGCGATATCGACAAGCGAGACTGATTTTTTGGACGGATTTTGTTATCTGTTTACCGGGGAGGTGATTTTGGCCGGGGTTCGCGAAACGGCTATTTTGGGCTTTGGATGACGCTGTGTGCGGTGGTCCAGGCTTTGGCCGTGCTGGATAATTCGGCAAGTACTTGCGAGTCGGTCTTGCCGGAGCGCTTCAACACGTGGAAGGAGTGATCGGCGCCTTCGATAATATGCAGCGTGGTTTGTGGGCCGAGGCTCTCACAGATGGGGCGCAATAACGTTAGATCGGCAAGATCATCGCGTGTGCCCTGCAAGAAAAGCATGGGCTGCTCCACAAGCTGTAAGTGTGGGGCGCGTTTGATGGACGGACGCTTGGGGGGATGCAGCGGAAAGCCAAAAAATATTAGACCTCGGACTGCCTCCAATTTCTGTTCGGAGGCGGCTAGCGAAGTCATGCGTCCACCCATTGATTTACCTCCGGCAAAGAGAGGAAGAGCGGGCGCTAACTGAGCCGCGATCGCGACCGCGGCTGCCACGGTAGCGGTAAGAAGCGGTTGCTTGTCTGGAACGCCGCGACGCTGTTCCATATAGGGAAATTGGTACCGGAATGTAGCGATGTTGTCTTTGGCCAACTGATTCGCGATGGCGGACATGAAAGGGTGATTCATTCCAGCGCCCGCACCATGTGCCAGTACCAGAAGAGATGTGGAGTGAGTGGGCAACAGCAGCAAGGCGGAAACTTCTTCTTTATCGAGAACAGGAAATCGCAGATTGCGGACATCGCTCATTGCGGTTCAGCGGTGTTCACTTCGGTTTGTTGAGCGGATTTATGGAGATTAGGGCGAACTGAATTTGGTGCCCGAAAGAGGACTCGAACCTCCACTCCCTTGCGAGAACCAGGTCCTGAACCTGGCGCGTCTGCCAATTCCGCCATTCGGGCACAAGTGCTGCGCGTGAAGCGTGCTGTAAATCACGCGTAGTGAAGCTTTTTCATTCTGCCCGGCGACTCCACCTTTGTCAACGAATGGGGTTGGTTAGACGTTGCGTGGAACGGAGTTCCAAGGTATTTTCGCTGACTGATTCAAACGTCGCAAAGTAGGTTCGATTTTATTTTTGTTAGATGGAGACACTCGATGCGAAAGCTCGCTTCACGGTTCGCTGTAACGACCGCGCTGTCTGCGCTGCCGCTGATGGTTGTTTGCGCGCAGACGAACGACGAAACTCAAACCATTAAGGTGGAATCGGCCAGAACCGAAGCGGCGAAGGTTGAACAGTTCAAACCTGAGCAACAGGCCAGCAAAGGCAGCGTCACGATTGGCGGGAGTGTCATCAATTACGACGCCTATGCTGGCACGCTGGTGGTGCACACCAAGGACTGGGACGATGTGCCGCAGAACCGGGATAAGGACGAAAAGAATCTGCCGCCGGAAGCCAGCATGTTTTACGTGGCGTATTTCAAATCCGATAGCAGAGGGGCGCAGCGTCCACTGACGTTTCTGTACAACGGCGGGCCGGGTTCGGCGACAGTGTGGCTTCACATGGGGGCGTTCGGGCCGAAGCGGGTGATTACGTTGGACGATTCGCATACCCCGGCTGCACCTTATTCGCTCGTCAACAACGAGTACAGCCTGCTGGATGTGAGCGATTTAGTATTTGTGGATGCGCCTGGGACGGGATTCAGCCGCATCAGCGGCAAAGACCGGGAGAAGGCTTTTTACGGCGTGGATCAGGACGCGCAGGCGTTTGCTGACTTCATCACACAGTTCCTGGGGAAGTATGGCCGATGGAATTCGGCAAAATATCTGTTTGGTGAAAGCTATGGCACCACGCGATCGGCCGCGTTGGCAAACGTGCTGGAAACAGAACGCGACGTGGATTTCAACGGCGTGATCCTGTTGTCGCAAATATTGAACTACGCTTTGAGCGCGGACCGCGCAGAGTCCAATCCCGGCGTCGAATTGCCCTATCAATTAGCACTCCCCACCTACTCGGCAGCGGCGTGGTATCACCATAAGCTGCCGGGCCAACATAAAGATTTAACCCCGCTGCTCACCGAGGTTGAACATTTTGCAATGACCGATTACCAGCAAGCGCTGGAGGCGGGACCCACGCTGGCGCCTGAGCAGCGGCAAGCAATCGTCGCGAAGCTCCACGAATATACGGGGCTGCCGGCGGAATATATCGAGAAGGCGAACCTACGCGTGACGCCGGGAGAATTTGAGAAAACGCTTCAGGACGACACCGATACCACGACGGGGCGACTGGACACGCGTTTCTCGGGACCCACGCTCGATCCGCTGAGCAAAGCGGCGGAGTACGATCCGCAATCAGCGGCGATCAGTTCGGCGTATATTTCCGCGTTTAATGATTACGTTCGCAAGGATCTGAAGTTTGGGGAAAACCGGACATATAAGCCGTCAGCTCGACTCTATCGGACGTGGACTTTTTTGCATCAGGGTCCGGGCGCGGGGATTCCCCTGCCACAGGCTACCAACGTAATGACGGACCTGGCGCTGGCGATGAAATACAACCCGGAGTTGAAAGTTATGTTGAACGCCGGATATTTCGATCTGGCTACGCCGTTTTACGAAGGCGTTTATGAGATGCAGCATTTGCCGATTCCTGCGAAATTGCAGAAGAACATCGAATACCAGTTTTATGAATCGGGGCACATGGTCTATGCGCATGAGGCTTCGGCGAGGGCGCTGCATGACAATGTGGCGGCGTTTATTCACAGGACTGAGAATTCCAAAGGGAAATAACGATGGCGCGCGGAGTGGTTGCTGCATCGTGTTGATTCCACGGGAGTTAATAAGATTAGGATCGAAAGAGCCGGACGACCACTCCCCGGGTGGTCCGTTCAACTTTGAATTGATACTATAAATATGAAGTAATAGATATTCGAATTCATGAGGGGTATACTCCACCCAATACCTTGTCTGCCGGTTCGGGCAGGCACCACAGATCGGTTCCAAGGGAGGTCCTATGGAGATTTCGGGCCCCATTTATTATTTGCTAATCGTTTGGGCGGTTGTCACGGGGATCTTTTTGCTCCTACTGGTGTGGCGCACCTTGCTGACCAGTCATGAGGGTGATCAGATTTTCCTGGACCCTTCTCAAGACCATATGGCCAGAGAGCAGCGCGAAGTGGTGGCCAAGATTATGAAGTTGTCGAAGCCCATAACCACTACCGGCATTACCGCGGGTACCCTGCTGTTGGTCATTGCGGGGATGTGGATTTACCAGGGGCTGAAGAATTTCTAGACGCAACGCGAGCTTTGGTTGGCAAGCTTCGTCTGCGCTTGGGAAACGCCGCTGCAGGCCTAGGTAGCGGGTAGTTGGTGCGGGCGTGCGCCAATCCTAATGAGTGGGTGGCTGTGCGCCTGTGCCGGTGGCTGGCCCCGGATTCGCTGGGGGCACCATTGAGGTGTGGTTGTGCACGATGATCCAGTGATTGTTTCTCTTCTCCATCACTAAGGTAGTCTGTCCCTGCGCGGTAGTGGGTTCCCCGTCCGCGGTAGCCTCAAAATCCCACTGATAACAAGCCCAAGCGACGTTTCCAGCGAGTTTGATAACCGTGTTGGAGCGATCCATGCGCACGCGCTGCATGCGGGAGCGTTGCTGCTGGTAGATTGCCAGGTAATTGGTCCAGCCCACGATCGGCGGGGCATAGGCGCCATTGACTACGGTTACGTCATCGGCGTAATCCTTGTGTAGTTTTTCGACATCGCCGACCTGCCAGGCGCCCAGCATTTCCGAGATCATGTAATCGATCTGGTTTTCGTCGGACATGGGGACCAGCGGGTTAGTGCTGTCGGCGGGTTGTGTGTCTGATTTCTTTTTCTTGTCTTTCTGGGCCGCGGCTGGTGACGCGCAGGCCAATGCCAGCATGACGATGAATGCCGCGGATAACGCAAGGCGGAACGCGCGCGAGATTTCACGGGTTGTGAACAGAGTTTTCATTCCTTGCAAAAACTCCTTTGAACAAAACGATTTTGGAGAGAACTGCTAGAGGATAGCACGCCAATTTTTTGACGCGCGGGCTGTGTCCAGTTGGTTTACTTGCAGTTCGACTACTTGCTGTTTCCGCTGGCGGAAGCTTTCAAAGATTGCGCGGGATTCCGGCCTGCCTCGCGCGACACACTGAGGAGATTTATGAACAAGCGATAGGCGCCGGGTACGCCTTCCGGCAATTGGCGAAAGAACGCGAGACCGGTGTAGATGTAGGTTCCTTTGCCGTAGTGGGTGTAAACCAAGCCACCATTTAGAGCCGGCTCGTTGGGATCGTTCATGGAGAGTAGCGGGGTGTATTTAGCGTCGAATTGACTCCAGAAATAAAGGCCGCGCTCCTGGATCCAGCCGTTGAAATCCTGCGACGTAATTTTATTGGGTTTGTTGAGAAGCGGATCGTTCTGCTGCAAGAATTTGACCGGGGAAGCTTCGTCGGTGATGCGTGGCAGGGGGCTGTTGGGTTTTTCCGGGGAGATTTTTGCGGGATAGGGCGCGTATTGAAATTTGTCCCAAGCGAAATCGCGCTGGTACTGCACGATGAGAGTGCCGCCATTGGATACATAGTCGAGCAAACGTTGATTCGTGCCAGCCAGTTCGGGGCGGAGTTCATAGCCGCGCACGCCAACGACGATGGCGTCGAAGCGCGCGAGATTGCTGAAGGCCAGGGCCGCGGCGTCGAGCATTTCGACTTGAATGCCCAAACGCTCGAGAGCTTGCGGAATGGGCTCGCTTTCGGCGGAGATATATCCGACCCGCAAATCGTCAGGGACAGTGGCGTCAAAGGCGAAAACTTGGCATTGCGCGGGTTCGCTCCAGAACAGCGTGGGCATGGAAGGGAGCGGAGCGAGCGAGGTGGAGAATTTTTCGTCGCCGCGACGGGCGAAGGCGGTCAGCGGGTAGTTGCCAGCGGATAATTTTGTGGGAGGCGTGACGGTCACTTTTGCGTATTGGTCGCCAGAGCCGACGAATTGTAAAGTTACAGGGGAACTGACGGTCCAACCTTGCGGCACGGTGAGACCCACTTCGATTTTGGCTGGCTTGGTGGCGTAAGAATGGACGCGGGTCAGCACATCAAACGGTTTCTTCGGCTTGGCCAATAATTCGATGGCTTGATCGGGCTCGAGTGCGAGGGTATATGCGGGGACCATACGCACTGGAACGCGATCGATGCGGGTCGAGGTTGCATCGATGTGAGAGACGGGTTGACGTACTTCGAAGGTGTAACCCGATACCGATAATTCCTGAGTAACAACCGCTATGGCCGGAGGGCTGGGCCGTTGCTCTTCCCATGTGTCCGGCGCCATTCTTGTTTGATTAAAAACTGCGGTAAATTTTTGGGTTTTCGAATTGCCGGGCGAATCTGACGCTACGTTTTCATCGCTACCGCGCAATACAAGTCCCAATTTTTCAAGCACGCAGCCGACGTCGGCTCTGCAGCGTGATTCGGCGTTTACTGTAAATGGTTCGCCGGCCACGACGTCGCTTCGATCCGCCTCGGCAATAATCTGAAGGCCAGCTGCCAGCTCTAAAGCGTGTTCCACACGCAGCTGTGCTGGACGAAGCTCCGCGACCCGGGGATCGTCCGCTTCCCAATTCACGCCATGTTTTTGACCGGGATACAACGACCGGATTTCCTTTGCGGCGTCAGCAATCTCGGAAGCGGACTGCTGCCAACGCAGTAACAAAGCGTGCTCGCGCGCCTCTGCGAGAAGATCCTCCGCGTGCTTTAGAACAGGACAGACCGACGCCGACGGCGCGCAATCGTTTCCGGCGGCATCGCCACCCGTGGCGTGCAGCGGCTGAGCGAGCATGGCGGGATCGATTTTTTCTCCGCTTTCGGAGACTAAGGCGATGGGGCGGTGAAGAAAGGGCGAGCCGAGGACGCCGGATATACCTTGAGTGCGGTGATTGGCAAATGCGTCGATGCCAATTTCGCGCCACGTTTTTCCCCACAATGGCGAAACTTCGTCTACGGGAAGTTGCAGACTAGCTTGATTGCTCGAGGATCCACCACTACGGTCCACATCCAGAATTTGGACCGGATGATCTCTGCCTCCCCACGGCGTCGCGAATTCTGTTGGAGATTCATCGGTGGAGTCCGAGACTCGCGTCTCACCGGGAGACCGGCCACTGTACGACGGATCGGCGGCAAGCTGGACGGCCTTTGGAGTCCAGAGTCCAGCGGCTTGATGATGGCCGTGGCCGGAATGCACACCGCCGAAATTGTTAATCACGATGTTCGGCCGAAAGGAGCGGATGACGCGGACCATATCGGCGAGGACTCGATCGCCCCAGATTTTTTCTGTCTCCTCGGGAGTTTTTGAGTAACCGAAATCTTTCGCGCTGGTAAAAAAAAGTTTTACGCCATAGCCGCGCGTCGCGGCGAGTAGTTCTTGCGTGCGAATGAGTCCAAGCTGCGGAGCCTGTTCGGGTCCGAGGACGTTCTGGCCGCCTTCGCCGCGAGTGAGAGAAAGCAAGGCGACATCGGCGTGCAGGCCGCGAGCGAGATAAGTGAGCACGGCGGCAGATTCGTCGTCGGGATGCGCGGTGATATACAAAATGCGGGTGGTGACACCCGCGCTGTCGATGGCTTCGACGGTTTCGTTGAGGCCGGGACCGGTGCCGGGAGCAGGCGCAAACTGCGCGAAGAGCGGGGTTGCGAGACAAAAGACGAAAATGGAAATTGCGAACGGTTTCAATACTGAAAGTCTCAAGCACCCTCCGGCTCGTGGCGCGCCTCGGTGGCGACCGCGAAAGGCCATTGTCGCACTTCCCGGGCGCGGAGCAGAAATGCCAGAATGCCCATTCCGATGAGGAGCAAACCCCACTTGCGTGCTGAGCCGGTGGCCCAGAACAGCGCGGCCCAACCGCATATGGTGAGGACGGCCGGTAGCGGGTACAACCACATCTTGAAAGGGAAGCGTTCGGGGGGCCAACGGCGATGCAACAGGATTAAGCCGATGGCCTGTCCGATAAATTGCACGAGCAAGCGGGTGGCGAGTATCGCGGCGATGACGGTGGAGAGCCTGAAGAGCAAGCTGGAGATGAAAGCGACCGCGCCAAGAAACAAAAGCGAGACGTGCGGGAATTTCTTTTCCGGGTGCATGCGCGAAAAAATGGAAAAAAAACTGCCATCCAGCGCGGCCGCATAGGGCACGCGCGAATATCCCAGAAGGGCGGCAAAAATGGATGCGAAGGCGATCCACAATATCAGCATGGTGGCAACGCGAGCGGCGAATGGACCGGAGATGGTTTCTACAAAGGTGCTAACGAGGAATGGCGAGTTTTGGGCTTGTTGCCACGGGACCACGCCGAGAATGCTGGTTTGCACGGCGAGGTAAAGAACAGCGATGCCCACGATGGAAATAAAAATTCCGCGGGGAATATTTTTTTCGGGTTCGCGAAGTTCACCGCCGAGGTGGCAGATGTTGTAGTAACCCCAGTAGGTGTAGGTGGTGCTGACCATGGCTGCACCCAGGCCGGCGAAGAAAAGGTGCGAGAGGTGGAAGGCGCCGGGGGGAAACGAGAATGCGAGTGCGGGGTTGAAATGCATGATGCCACCGCCGATCAACCAGATCATGGTGCCGATGACGCCGACCCACAGCAGAACGGATATTTTTCCGATAGTGGTGATGCGCCGGTATAAGAGCACCACAACCAGCACAACAATTGCGCCGGAAATGGCCTTCTGCTCGTAAGCGGTGAAGGGATGAAGGTAAGTGGCGTACTGGGAAAATCCGATGGCGCCCGAAGCGATCACCAGGGGGGCTTGAATCAAAGTTTGCCACACGAAGAGGAAGGACATCAGACGTCCCCATTTTTGGGGGCCGTATGCTTCGCGCAAAAAAACATAACTGCCGCCGGCGCGGGGAAGAGCAGCTCCCAATTCGGACCAGACGAAGCCGTCCAGTAAAGCAAGCACGGCACCGGCGGTCCAGGCGAGCAAGGCTTGCGGTCCGCCCATGGCGCGGATAACCAGCGGACTGACTACGAAAGGGCCGATGCCGATCATGTCGATCATGTTCAGGGCTACGGCTTCTTTCAGGCCCAGTCCGCGGACCAGCCCGGGATCCTGTTGCATTTGCGGCGCTGAACTTGAGTGTTTGCTTGCGTCCGTTGCAGGATTGGATTTTTGCGGCGGCGTCATCGGTCCGCAGAGGATAGCAAATGGGCAGCGCGGCTCCTACTCAAACGAGCAAAGGGAGATTGGCACAGCTTAAGGCGGGTAAGTGAATGCTGATAAAGACCTAAAAATTGTGTACTGGACTGATAAATTGACGTTGGCGCCACAAAAGACTACGCGTTCATCGTCATAGGTTCCACTTCCTGATTAATTTTCCTCTCGACTTCCTGTCTTGAAACAGCGAGGTCGTAATGCGCTTGAAGATTAATCCAGAATTCCGGCGTGGTGCGGAAGTATCTCGCTAACCGTAGCGACATTTCAGAGGAAATCCCGCGTCGCTCATGAATAATGTCGTACACGTTTGGCGCTGCCACCCTTAAAGCCAGGGCCAACTTGTTAGGATTGAGTTCAAACCGAACCATAAATTCCTCACGAAGTATCTCTCCTGGATGGATTGGCTTTAACTTAGTCATGATGTCCTTTAGTGATAATCGGTAATCTCCACAGAATGTGTGCATCGCCTTCTCGCCACTGAATACACACACGATACCGATCGTTTATCCGAATTCCATATTGACCCGTCCGCTCTCTCTCTAACTTATGAAGTTTATTGCCAGGGGTAATTTTGAATCGTCAAGTTTTGCAGCGGCATCTATCATCACAAGTTTGCGTCGGGCAACGAGTTCTATGTGTTTCCATTGGGCTGCCGCTTCACCTTCAAACAACTGCTTGGTGTCGGTATCCGTAAACAACTTGATCACAAGTAGATAGTATAATGATGCGCATTATATGTAATGGGTTATATGGTGTTTTTACAGTCGACGGTATAACTCGTAAGGTCAAACGAACTCACCAGTGACGCCATTTCGGGCTGCATTGTTGGGCGCATTGACCTTATCGTGCCCAGGGTGATAATCATGAAGGGTCAAGCGCAGCTATCCTCGCGGGGCTGCGGGACGAATTTGGCCTTGCGCCGGTGTTTGGCTGCTCGGTGCACGGATCGATAGTCAACGCGTGGCGGGGAATCGGCATCACATCCCAAAAGCAAATTGGCTGCACGCCCATGGTGTGTTGCGGCGATTAAGTGGTTCGCTGACGTCAACCTGAGGTTTCCGGGGTATGCCTGGTTTCATTTGTAGCGATGAAGGAGTCTCATGAAGCGGTCCTGGACAGCCTTGGCTGTCGCAATGATATCGATCCTGGCAGTCGCCGGCTGCAATGATTACGGCAATACATTTCAAAATAATACCGGGGCACAGGTAACATTTTTGTCTCCCTCGACCATTAGCGCGGGCAGCCCGGATTTCACGTTGACGATCAATGGCAGCGGGTTTGTGGCGCAGACGTACGTGACCTGGAATGGAAAAAAACTCAACACCATGGTCCTCCTCGACTCTACCAAAACGATTGTGCTTAGCGTCACGGCGGTAGTACCCGCGGCGCTGGTTGCCAAGCCAGGAACGGCTACCGTAATCACACAGAATCCATTTTCAGGCGCAGGCAACAACGGGTTGTCAAATCCCGTTGCATTCATTATTAATGCGCCTCCCAATCCCGTTCCAACGTTGACGGCGATTGCGCCAGCGACGATCGCGGCGTGCGGAACGTCGTGCACGAATTTAACTTTGGATCTGCAAGGAACAAATTTCATTACCTCATCGGATCCAACGCAGGTATCTCAGGTTCGTTGGACTGCGGGACCAACGCAGACAACTTTAGTGACGACCAGTGTTACGGCCACGGACATCAAGGCGACGGTGCCGGGCTCGCTTATTTCCGCGGCGGGAACGGCGATGGTGACGGTTTTCAATCCGCCAGTGCCTCAAACAACTCCGCCGGGCGGCACGCCGAATCCGTCGAGTGGTGGCGGTGGGACGAGCGGGGCGCAAACATTCACGATCACCGCCGCGGGAAGCGCGTTGGCGCATGCGGCCTCACAAACGGTGGTGGAAGAAACTCCTTCAGTGAGCGCGGATGGGCGGTACGTGGCTTACAGTGCGTCAGACGGTCAGCACACGCAGATTTTTGTGCGCGATACGTGTGAAGGAGCTGCCAGCGGATGCAAGGCGCAGACTACCTTGCTCTCTGTAACGGCGGATGGTAGCGGTGCAAATGACGACAGCAGCTCGCCCTCGGTCTCGGCGAACGGAAGATATGTGGCGTTCAGTTCCGCGGCGACCAATCTCGTCGAAAATGCGCCCGCGGGACATCAAATATATTTGCGCGACACGTGTGCTGGGGCGGAAGGCAGCTGCTCGCCTACGACGCAGATTGTTTCGATTGATGCGAATGGCGCGCTGACGGGCACGGAGAGTTTTCTGCCATCGATCAGTGCTTCGGGGAGGTTTGTGGCTTTCCTCGCGGTTACGCAAAGTCATGTGCCACAGCAGGCCGGCGTTGCGCAGGGCACAAAAAACAGTGGATATCGGCAGGTGTTTGTGCGTGACACGTGCGTGGGTGCGTCCGGTTGTACGCCCAGCACCTCGCGGATTTCAATACAGCCTGGTGACGGGACATCTACCGCGGCGACACTAGCTGGACCAGCGATGGGTGCGAACGGTAAGAACGTCGGACTTGCAGGAGAAGCAGCGACGCTTTTCACGCGTTCGGTGGCAATAGACGATCGTGTTTTTCTGGCGATTACAAATTCCAACAAGTAATGTTTGGGGCGCAGAATTCCAAAAGCGTGACAATTAGTATGCACACGGGTCATTGGATTTCTATTCAAATGCTGAGCTCAGGCCCACCACCTCGGGACCCACCCTTGCAAACGGTGCAAGGATGGGACACGCTCCGCATTTTTGTGTTTTGTATTTTTAGTCAAATAGCGACCTGTCAAGGCAAGTGCGGATTTAGAAGCTAGTTGAATCGGACTTTGATGTCCGAGCGCTTTTCTAGATGGACGGAGTCCACGAAGCGGACCTGGCGGTCGTCGAGGGTTAAGATCATCGATTGGGTGCGGATGCCTTCGCCAAAGAAGCGCACGCCGCGGAGCAAGTTGCCATCGGTCACGCCGGTGCAGGCGAAAATCATTTTCTTTCCAGGGGCTAAATCTTCTGTGTGGTAGATGCGCTTGGGGTCTTTCACGCCCATTTTAGCCAGGCGTTCTTCGTGTTCGGGCTTGCTGACCACCAGCCGGGCCGTAATTTCACCGTTCAAACAGCGTAGCGCCGCGGCAGTCAAGACGCCTTCCGGCGCGCCGCCTATGCCCATGACAGCGTGAACGCCGGTTCCGATCACCGCCGCTGAAATGCCAGCCGAAAGATCGCCATCGCCGATCAAACGAATGCGGGCTCCCGCAGCGCGAATGTCAGCGATTAATTTTTCGTGGCGCGGGCGGTCGAGCACGATCACTACCAGATCTTCCACATCGCGATCCAGGCGCTTCGCGATAGCTTTCAAGTTGGTGGCTACCGGCGCGTCGAGGTCCACCACACCTTTGCACGACGGTCCGACGACAATTTTTTCCATGTAAAGATCCGGGGCGTGCAACAAGCCGCCACGTTCGCTGGCGGCCAGCACGACGATGGCGTTGGGAGCTCCGGTCGCACACAGGTTGGTGCCTTCGAGCGGATCGACGGCGATGTCGACTTGAGGGAAGAGCGCTTTGGGCGCATGAGTGGCCAGGCCGACTTTCTCGCCGATATACAACATGGGAGCTTCGTCGCGCTCGCCTTCGCCGATGACGATGGTGCCGTCCATCTGCACGGAGTCCATGGTTTTGCGCATGGCTTCCACGGTTATTTCATCGGCTTTGTGGCCGTCGCCAAAACCCATAGTGCGTGCGGCGGCGATAGCGGCCGTTTCGACGACGCGGAGAAATTCGAGACTGAGCTGCGCTTCCATGGATTACTCTCCGAACGGTGCAGTGGTACGCGAACGGGGCTAATGATAGGGCAAGCGCGGACTTCAGTCGACTATTGCTATGTCGTCGAGTTGCCATAACACAACTGTTACGGGGCAGGACACAACGCTGCGACTTTCGCTTTCGCGTGAAGAGCTAATTGAATGCGGAGATGCCGGTGATGCGCTCGCCGATGACCAACTTGTGGATGTCGTTGGTGCCTTCGTAGGTGGACACGCTTTCGAGATTGTTCATGTGGCGCATGATGGGGTAATCGTCGACGATGCCGTTGGCGCCGAGAATGTCGCGTGCTTTGCGAGCGGTTTCGAGTGCGATGGCGACGTTGTTCATTTTCAACATGGAGATGTGCGAGGGATCCACCTTGCCACTGTCCTTGAGCCGGCCAACGTGCAGGGCGAGGAGTTGTCCCTTGACGATCTCGGTGATCATCCAAGCGAGTTTTTCCTGCACCAACTGATGACTGGCGATAGGCTTGTTCGCAAATTGCTTGCGAGTCTTGGCGTATTGCAACGCGGTATCGTAACAGGCCATAGCCGCTCCCAGAGCACCCCATCCGATGCCGTAGCGGGCCTGATTTAGACAGCCCAACGGGCCTTTCAAGCCGGAAACTTTTGGAAGCAGATTTTCTTCCGGAATTTCGCAATCGGTGAAGGAAAGTCCAGAAGTGACGGAAGCTCGCAGCGACCATTTTCCGTGGACATCCCAGGTTTTGAATCCGGAGCGGTCCTTCTCAACTAAGAACCCGCGAATTTTTTTGTCTTCGCACTTGGCCCAAACGACCGCGACATCCGCGATGGAACCGCTGGTGATCCACATTTTTTCGCCGTTTAAGATGTAACTGTGGCTTTTTTTAACCGCATGGGTCAGCATACCGCCGGGATTTGAACCGAATTGCGGCTCCGTTAATCCAAAACAGCCGATGGCTTTGCCCTGTTGCAACAAGGGCAACCATTTGTCTTTCTGCGCAGCGGAGCCGTAGGTATAGATCGGATACATTACGAGTGCGCTTTGCACGGAGACGAAGCTGCGCAAACCAGAGTCGCCGCGTTCCAATTCCTGAGTGACTAATCCATACGCGACGTTGGACATGCCTGCGCACCCATAGCCTTCTAGATTCGCGCCAAAAAATCCGAGTTCACCCAATTGCGGCACGAGATGCTTCGGGAAAGTGCCTTCGCGGCTGTGTTTTTCGATGATAGGGATTACTTCGTTATCGACGAACTGTCGCGCGGTTTGACGCACGAGTTTTTCTTCGTCGTTCAGTTGCGAATCAAAATCGATGTAATCCACTCCGGCGAATCCGGCCATGCTACTCTCCTGGTGCGCATCACTTTGCCGCGGTATTGCGGTTTGCGGTCGATCTAAGCAAAGTCATTCAGAAAAACGGTACAGGTTGGTTCCGCGGAGTCTATGGATTGGTGCAAGCGGAAAGTATTGCCAACAGGCGCACTACTCAAGTGTAACAAGCGGTTTCCAACGACGGCAACCGAGTCGTTTGTATGCGGGGTCGACGCACGAGCCGTGGTTGGAGGTTTCAACGCGAGGTGATGTCGGCAGGAGGTGGCAGGTTCCGATGCTTGAGCCATTCCATGCTGACGCTGTGATTCCTTTTGTCGGCAGGAATCTGGTCTAGGCTGGGCATGAAAATTTGCAGGCCAGCCTGAGGGGTCATCCTGGTGTAGCCATTCACGAGTTGATCCTGATAGTTGGCCAGGTCCAGATCAAACCACGCGTTATTGGAAAGATCGACCATCATTAAGTCAACCTGGCGCATGGTGAGCTTTCCGAAGTCGATGGTGCCGCCGTGAAGTTGCAGATAATTCCGCCACTGCTCGACGCGCGTCACATCTTCCTGGGCGTTGCCATAAATTTCCTGGAAGTCCGGATTGATGATGCGCACACTGGTGAGCTGTCCGCGGATGTGTGGTGGCGGGACGGCTTTGCCGGTGTCCAGGAAGATGTCATTGCCTTTGACCTCCACGCCGGGAATATCGCCAGGGTGGAACAGGCTGGAAACGGTGACATTCATCCCACCCAGCAATTTTTTGAAGGGAATCTCCAAAACGTTAATTTTCGTGACGTGTATTTGAATACGATTGTCGGGAGCTACGCCTATGGTGGAAATCACTTCAATGGGAAGTGGAATGACTTTGTGAAGCGTTCCGTTGAGTTTGAGTTGGTCTCCATCGCCGGAAAGCTTGATATTGGTCAGCGGCGAATTGGTAATGCCTTGATTGAGAAAATTTGCCAGATCGCCGACGTTGGTGTGAACGACGCCGGTTTTTACGTCGATGAAAAACGACTCGGGGTCGTCAAAGGAAGGGTTAACAGTGCGGGAGGTGCGCGCCATCTGGCCGCGGAGCCAACGCACGTAAATGCGGAAGCCGGTGGGCCCTTTGCGCAGCATAAGATTGTGGGCGTAAACGTTGGTGGGCGCTGAACTGGACGCGCCACCTGTCTCCGGGGTGTTGCCGGAGATGACCACGGCGTTAGAAGTGTCACTGTTGGCCGGGGGTGCCGCACCGCGCTTGGTTGGCCATAGCCGCCAAACGAGCAAGGCGACGACCACTATCAGAGACGTACCCAATACCAAGCGTCTGCGCATACGTTCAGCTAAACCGAAACCAGGGTGAATCGTCAATACCGCACACTATTCATCGCATCGAGCGAGATTATTTAATTGGAATTGCGCACCGTCGACAACGAGCAGCTAAAGTGCGGATGAGAAGGAACTAAGTTTGGCAATAAGACGATCAAGAGTTAGCGGCGCGCTTCGAACGCGACCGGAAATTTTGATTTTTGACGTGGATGGCGTCCTCGTGGATGTGCGCGGAACTTACTGGCGCTCGGCGCTGGAAACTGTCCGTCATTTGAGTGGTAAACGCGTGACCTACGCGGATTTGCACCGGTGGAAAGCCAAGCCCGGTTACAACGATGACTGGCGCATGACCGCTGATTGGGTCACTTCGCTTGGGACGCCGACGAGTTACGAACAAGCGCAAACGGCGTTCAACGGATTTTACTGGGGCACTGCGGAGCGGCGGGGAAACGTACTGAATGAAAAATTGCTGATCACGCCCCGGCAGATTGCTACTTGGGCAAAACGTTACGAGCTGAATCTTTTTACCGGGCGCAACCGCCGCGAGTTTTCGTTCACGTTTGATCGCTGGGCCGCGGCACAGCACTTTCGAAAGGTGATCACCATGGACGACGTAGCGCGCATTAAGCCGCATCCGGAGGGCTTGCTTAAAATCCTGACTGGCCGTGACCCTGCGACGGCGCTGTACCTTGGCGACAATATCGATGACGCACTGGCGGCGCGGGATGCCGGCGTGCCGTTCATGGCCATCATAGCGGAGGGCGAACACGGTTATCGCGCGCGTGCCGCGGCGTTTCGGAAGTTGGGTGCGCTCGCGCTGCTGCCGCGCGCCACGGCGCTGAACAGGTGGCTGGCGGCGGGTCGCTAAATATGGTTTTACAGTAGAAGCATCAGAGGGCTGCGGGAAACTCGAGCGCCGCGATTAATCGTGGTGTGGCAGGTCTGTTGTAGATGAGTGGTGCCTTATACCGAGCGAGCTTTTTTCCACTCTAAAACTGGTAGGTCCGCGTTGAGAGTGCGATGCAGGTAGGCTTTGGCAATAACGGCGGCTCGATCTTTGCCTTCTTCAATGTCGCGGACAAATTCGGAAGGGGCAATCCAACTCTTGGTATTAACGTTATAAACGGAAAACTGCACACCCTGAGCGTTATGCTCGGCGAACAAATGGATATGTTCGCTCCCGACTTTGACTTCGGCCCAGACGCCCTCAGCCAGCATCTCTAGACTGTGGCATGCGTAGGGGTAGAAAGCGCCAAAGTAATGGAAATGAAGAATCGAAGGAGTAACGGGCTAACACAAACGTTACGATTACGGTTCCGGAACGATACTGCATTGACGCACGTTAGTACGGATGATATAAATTATTATTCTAGTCGGCACCACATAGCCCACCGTGAACCCCTTCCCGGGTCGGGGAACGGCGTGGCTGCCAACCTGGGGTTCAGGCGACACAATTTAATGCAGGTCAATTCTCACCAATCATGAGAGAACTGTTCTTTCAAGTTGTGCCTATCGTCTTGATACTGCTGGTGTT
>Ga0185299_10002610_pt1 | contig 27145 bp, 27 predicted proteins | sample PaiPotPPA55metaG_FD_128002 | JGI IMG/M metagenome (GOLD analysis project Ga0185299, IMG submission 128002) | Iron sulfur acid spring bacterial and archeal communities from Banff, Canada, to study Microbial Dark Matter (Phase II) - Paint Pots PPA... ...
CGTGGGAAGGCATGCCCTGATACTGCCGCCTGTGGTGGCGAGAGGGAGACCGTCGAGCAGCGCAACTGTGAGGCGTTGAGTACCGATGCGGGGCGTGCCGGCGGACCGGCTCGTAGTAGTGGTGAAGCGCCTGTAACGGGCGTGGAGCGAAGGGGCCGGACCATTCGGGCTGGTGAAGCGGTCAACCGACTGTGGTCGGGAGGAGCCGGATGAGTCAGCCGAGGTCGACGGGCAAGCCGTTCGAGATTTCGAAATGGGCTGTGCGCGAGGCATATCAGAGAGTCAGAGCCAACAAGGGTGCTGCCGGAGTGGATGGGGTGTCGCTCGCCGAGTTCGAGGCCGACCTGAAGAACAATCTGTATAAGGTCTGGAATCGGATGTCGTCGGGGACGTATTTTCCGCCGCCTGTTAGGGCGGTGGAGATCCCGAAAACCGGTGGTGGCGTTCGGGTGTTGGGGGTGCCGACGGTGGCAGACAGGGTCGCGCAGACGGTGGTGGCCGTGGAGTTGGAAAAGCGGGTGGAGCCGATGTTCCATCCGGACTCTTATGGGTATCGTCCGAAGCGGTCGGCGCTGGACGCTGTCGCTGCGTGCCGACGGCGGTGCTGGAAGACCGAATGGGTGCTCGATTTGGACATCCGGAAGTTCTTCGACACCGTCGATCACGACCTGATGGTCAAGGCGGTCCGGGCCAACACCGACCAGGACTGGGTGGTGTTGTATGTGCAGCGGTGGCTGGTTGCGCCGTTGCAGCGACCGGACGGGACGCTGGAGTCGCGAGATCGAGGAACCCCGCAGGGGTCCGCTGTCTCGCCGATTTTGGCGAACCTGTTCATGCACTACGCTTTTGATGCCTGGATGGCGCGGAGGTTCCCGTCCATCGGGTTCGAGCGGTATGTGGATGATGCCGTGGTGCACTGCACCAGTGAAAAGCAGGCGCTGATGCTGCGAGAGGCGATCGGTGAGCGTTTCGCGGAGGTCGGGCTGGAGTTGCATCCGGACAAGACGAAAGTCGTGTACTGCAAGGACAATCAGCGGCGGACCGGCTCGTTCGAGCACACGTCGTTCACGTTCTTGGGGTACGAGTTCCGGGCGCGGGGCGCACGGGACAAGCACGGGGAGATGTTTTCCTCGTTCCTGCCCGCGATCAGCAAGGACGCCGAGAAGCGCATCAACCGCGAGGTCCGTAGCTGGGGTTTGCATCGACACACGGACTGGACTCTGGGCCAGCTGGCGCGATGGATCAATCCGATCGTGCGGGGCTGGTTGCAGTACTACGGCCGGTTCTACCGGTCGAAGATGTATGTCTTGTGCAGGCGTATCAACACCTATCTGATGCGTTGGGCCAGAAAGAAATACAAACGGTTACGCGGGTTCAAGAAGCTCCGGACATGGTGGCATGCCGTGAACGAGCACTACCCTCGGGCGTTCGCCCAGTGGGCGTGGACCCGCAGTTATCTGCCGACTGGATGGTAGGAGCCGTGTAATGGGAGACTGTTAAGCACGGTTCTGTGAGGGCCCAGGGGGGAAGTTCCCCTGGGCTACTCGACCACACGCTCTCTTGGAAAGTCTTTCCGAGAGAGCGGATTCCGACGAGCAGCGCAAGAAGCGTTGACCGCCGCTTACACTGCGTTGACCGACGCTACGGTGCCCACCCGGCGTGCGGCGGCGCTGACCGGGCTGGTGCGTTCGACGGCGATCCGCCGCGACAAAGCCGCCACCGCGCCGACTCCGGCGGTGTCGGCGGCGGTGGCGGCATCGGACCCGGTCAACAAGCTGACCGTGCTGGAACGAGCGCGCATTCTGGCGGTGCTGGGCAGCGACCGGTTCGTGGACCTGGCGCCGCTGCAGATCTACGCCCAGTTACTCGACGAGGGCACCTACCTGTGTTCGGTGTCCACGATGTATCGGGTGCTGCGCGAGCATCGGCAGGTCAACGAGCGGCGCCGGTTAGCGCGGCATCCAGCGAAGGTATGTCCGGAGCTGGTCGCGACCGCGCCGCGGCAGGTGTATTCCTGGGATATCACCAAGCTCGCCGGCCCGGTCAAGGGCCAGTATTTCGATGCTTATGTGATGATCGACATCTACTCCCGCTACATCGTCGGCGTTCATGTCCACGCTCACGAATCCGGTATTCTGGCAACGGAATTGATGAAAGAGATCTTCGGTGTTCACGGCATCCCGCAGGTCGTGCACGCCGACCGGGGCACGTCGATGACGTCCAAGACCGTCGCCGCGCTGCTCGCCGATCTCGAGGTCACCCGCTCGCATTCCCGGCCCCGGGTATCCAATGACAACCCATTTTCCGAATCGCTGTTCAAGACCTTGAAATACGGGCCGGAATTCCCCGAACGCTTCGGATCACTCACCGAGGCAAGGCAATTCATGGACTCCTTCACTCAGTGGTACAACCACGAACATCGCCACACCGGCATCGGCCTGCATACACCCGCCAATGTTCACTACGGGCTGGCCACCGCCAAGGCCGCCGACCGGCGCGGCGTGCTCGATGCGGCCCGCACCCGGCACCCATATCGCTTCGCCACCACCACACCACCGAAGATCCTCGCCCTACCCGACACCGTCTGGATCAACCGACCGGCCGATGACACCCAGGAGACCGACACGACAGCCGCCTAACAGACCTAATGGTCTCATTTGGCTTGACAAATTCCGCCGCGAGAAGCGTTCCGGTGGTGAGAGCTGGTTCCACTGGGCTTTCTCCTACTGCCGGTGTCGATTCCATTGACCGACACCCATAACCCTCCGCTGGATTGAGTCAGGTTCACTCGCCGGTTGACTCGTGATCAGCCGAGTTCACTCGCCGGTTTCCGAGTTGACTCGGATGTGCACTTCACGACTGAGCACCTACTGCCTCAGTCCCCGTACCTCGGTGGCCAGCACGACTCCCGCCTATTTATAGCAATACGCTATTGCGATAACTAGCGAAATGTGATTAAATAAATACCGAATTAGATATATGGCAAACGGCAATTTTCAACCAACATCACCGCTACCTCAACCAGAACGCGACCCAGAGCGAGCGCCTTCCTATGTCCCAATGGGTCAGCTTGAGCAGGGCAATATCGTGGATATGGTGGAAATGTTTGCCGATACCATGTGGACCGGCGAGCGCGACAGCGCGAGAAGACGGTCTGCCGGTCACCTCTTTGAGGCATCACGAAATGGCCTGAAGCGGCTGATGGATGAGGATATCGTCAAGGCTCGCGGCGCGATTGACACCATCGCCGACAGGACGTTGGCGTTAGACAATCCACCGGAGTGGCGCGACTTCTTGCTGAGCCCTGTCGCCGATCTTATAGAATATGACGTCCAGACCGACGACACCGTGAATGCCCTGCTGACAACAGACAGGTTCGTCAGGATGTATGTGAAGCTACAGGAGCCGGGTCATACTGACGCCGTGCTAGAGATAATGGATCGGTTAGTACACAAGGACTGGCTCAAAGAAAAGCGTCCGGATATCCACGCTTTGCTAAACGCTTATTACTTTCAGGACGAAGCAGGAGGCTGGAAGAGGCCAGATGCGCTTGAGGAGTGGGAAGAGAGACGAGGAGAGGAATAGGAACCAGCGCTGCGACGATGATTCGACACTGCATCCTGGTGCTACTTAATTAGCTAGGCAGAGCCGTCCAAAGCGGCGTACCATGCTGCCATGGCGAGTTCCGATCCGAAGCGGCAGCAGGCGCTCAAGGAAGAATTGGATAAGCTCTTTAAGTCTCGATCAAAGATTGACGAGAACCGACGAGACCTATCCGAGCTGAAGAAGACACTGCCGACGTTATGCAAGATCGCCCAGCCTTTATCGTCCGAAGACGAATGGGAACGAGACGCCCATAAGTGCATCTTCGCGGTTCTTCATAAATCGATAAACGCTGCGCTGGATGTCAGGATACCGCTTGACACCCGTATGCCGAAAAAGAAGACAAAAGTAACGCAGCGCGAACTCGCTCTCGGCATGTACAAGTACCCTGCTCCTGGCGAGAACTCATACAAAGGCCACTTATACAGTTATCTTCTTGACCTCGTCTACCTGCCGCACGGCGAAAATAGAGAAGAATACTCAGACGATGTCAAGGCTGAGTGGAGTAATACTCTCCGTTCCGCGCTTGCTGCTGATCTCCTCAAGCGAGAATCCGACGAACTCGCCAAGGTGGTTGATCCCCTCGCCCCAGTAGAAATAGTCCAAGAGCACCCACCCTTCTTCGAGCGTGTCAATGAGCAAGACCAACTCAAACGCTGGATCAGAGGCAGAGGCAAGATCATGTTGCTTGCCGGTGACAGCGGCAACGGAAAGTCGTCGATTGCGATCGAGACGCTGAAGCTGGAGAAGGAAACAGAGTTCTTTAAAATCGTGACCGTCGATGCCTCGACCCCGTATAGCTTCAAGAACTCAATGAACGACCATGTGCATCAGCCCGCTAGTGTTGACCTGCCCGGTGTCATCAACAAGTTTACTGACTTTCTGACGGGCTTGCCTCTTCTCTCGATTCTGCTGATCGACAATGCCCCAGACTGGGACACGATCAAAGACCTGGTATGGGCGAGCCATCGAGCGATAGTCACTGCTGAAGAACCCATCATCCCGTCGAATTACGCCCATGCAGTCATCCCGGTAGGCCCACCAACTGTCGAGGTTGCGACGCACATCATAAAGTCAGCTGCGTTTCGTCCTCATGCGACTGACGAAGCTGCGGACCGCTTTGCGATGGCAGTCAACTGTAATCCGCGGATTATCATCGACTGCCTGGGCATGTTCAGTGAGGAGAACATGACACTGGACCAGATGAGTGAGTTTGTGAACTTTGACGCCGACGAGACTTTGGAGACGGCCGGAACCAATGAAAGGTCCGTGCATAAGCTGTATGGTATTTATTTCGAGCGGATCAGTAAAGCCAAGCGGACGACAGCCCTTTGCCTGGAGACGCTCGCGCATCTTGATCAACCAGTCCTTCCAAAATCTGTACTGTCAGAAACACTTGTTCAGCTATTCCAAACGAGCGAGCCCGGCACCTTATCGCCCGCTAACGTTGCATCTCCGTTGAAGACGCTTGAATCGAGATTTCTGGTTGAGCTGAAACAAGACGAAGTCCATATGCACGCCGTTACCATGCGACTCTTCCGAAAGGTGACTGCCGAGCGGAGAGTAGCCGTTTTTAATGCAGTCATCGACGGCTATGCGCAACACCGTGAAGACATCGCATCCTCCTCTATCTTGGTTCCAGGAGTGATTGAATGGATACCATCGCTAGGGCGTGTGCTGCTGAATAGTACCACCAGCGAGCTAATGCGCTGGAAGCAAGAGAATGCGGATCTCGTCGTTTCGAGCCTCCGTCGAGGATTACGTCAGCTTGGCAAGTTTGCAGAACTCTTGATTGTGGTCAGGTTCCTCGGTGGTCAACCGCAGTTTGCGGATGAGCGCCTAGATTATGTTGAAACCAAGAAATGGGCCGAAGCTGGCTATGAATCCGGCTACCTGTCGAGGATACGCTATCAGTTCATGCTTGAAGGCGATTTGGAAAATGCAAACTTTCGTGATGAATTGGACCATGTGCAGACGACATACGCGTGGGCAAGGACAAGCTACGATCTTCGTAATTACCTACAGTGGGCAGAAAGTCAGTGGAGGAAAATTTCGTCTGGCTCGCCGCAGGCGAGCGACGATTGCTTTTATCACATCGCGCGGTCACGTGCGATTACCTTGGAATGGCTTGGAAACACCTGGGATGCAGAGAAGGACTATCGACAGCTTATCAATGCTATGCCAACGTCAGCAGACGTTGATGCCCTGGATGTCGCTCGACGTGGAATTGCCTGCGCAAGTAAGCTAGGCAATTTGGATCGCACTAAGGAGTGGATGGACTTTGCGCACAAGCTTTACGAGAGAATTCGTGGCACAGCCGAAGAACACGTAGCTGGGGCCAACTATCTCATTGCGCAAGGATGGCGTCACCGTCTCACAATTGGAGACGAAAATAATGATGGCCGGTTGCCACGGGATAATTTCTTTCTCGGTGCAACGGCACTATATTCTGTCGGATCGCGCAGAGCCGCACTTGAAGTCTTCACGGAGGTCGTAGCTCTCGACGAATGGGTACGACTGAAGTCGGTTCAAGCTGAGGAAGATCCGCTGGCTCAGAAAGTTGGTTACGAATTACTTGATGGGTTGTCCAGAAAAATTGACGAACCGCATTCGGAAAATCGTCTTCATCTTATCCGCGCGATAGCTGCTGGCCTCAAAGCGGCCCCTGCTGAATTAGTTATTACTGCAATAGACAAGGCAGCCCGTCGCGCCGATGAGGAGTTTTGTGATGGTAGAACAAAGAAACAGGCGCTGCTTGCGGCCATACTATTCCGAGACAGACTCAAACTTGACTATTCACCGCTCTCCGAGGCATTATATCTGGCCCAGAAGCGATGGCATGGCGGCGAGATGGAGCGCGAGGAATTTGAGTCGTGGCTTAGAAATACTATTCATGATTTGCCCGAATACGTATTGCTGCTCTAGCAGTGTCGTTCGATCATCGCTACGAGCGTTTCGGTTTCTTCGGTGCTCCCACCCACGGTGGCCGCCGTATCGGTGTTGGCCGAGAAGGAGGCCGGATGTCCTGCAACTGCGGCAATATCTCGGTGTCGTCATTGTCGCTCCACCAGCGAATAGGTTTGGCCGTGGCCGGCCGTCGGGGCAGCCACACTGCGTCATCGCTCAGGTATTCGTCCTCGTCGTGATCTGCCTCGTCATCGTCACGGTGACGCCGGACGAAGGCGACGGTGTGCCGGTTGGGTGGATGAGTTGTCCTCCACCACATACCAACCCGAAAGCTCAGCACCGCCGTAAACAACATCGATGCTGGCCACAGGATCAGGACAAGGGACGACGACATGCCCGGTTAGCACCCCTTCGGAGAAGGCCGATACCGCGTCACCAGTCGTCCTCGATCAGCAGCAGATACGCCGCTTCCAGATGCACCAAACAGTCGTCGGGACGATGGTGCCGATGGATATACCGAAGCTCACGAGCGCGCCTGGCGGTCAGCTCAAGCAAACACACGTGGCACATCGCCTCGGCCAGCATGCCGTCCGCTTGGACAAAGACCCTGTGTATGGGATCTGGCTGCGGCATGTGCTTACTCCCACAGTTCGGCGCGGGGAAGAGGAGGCCAGTCATCCCGTACCTCATCGTCGATCGTGACGCGAAGCTTCATATCCGGGCAGCCGCTGGCCAGCTCATTGGCTACCTGCTGCGCCTGTTCGACTGATGCCTGGTAATCGAGCGTTAGCGCACCGGATTCGATATGCAGATGTCGAATCCGGCGTGTCGGCTGCTGAGGATTCATGCCGGGTTACCGCGGCTTGCTCGTGAAGGGAACGACGCGGCCGGCCTCGACAAGAGCCTGGAGTGCCGCTGCTTTGCGTGGGCATTTTTTCGCCCGGCAGGCGACGTGGAATTGCATCACGCTGTGGGCTTCGGCCACGGTGAACGGCACCAGTGGTGCCTGGTGCATTTCTTGCTGGAACTGGTGGATGGCGAGCGAGTGCATGGGGGTCTCTCCGTTTCGAGCGGTCATCAGCAGAGATCGGAAGGCACCCGACACCGAGGGATAGACGCCATCTTCTCCGGCTCACCGGGGCTGACTCGCGTGCGAGGGGGACGGGTACCCCGGTGCCGGGTACCACGGTCTAGCGTCGGCTTTGGCCGGTCGTCGGGGGTATACCGGCGTTCGCCAGGGCGTTATGCGTCGGGCGTATAGCCGACCGACGCCCGCCGTATTAGGCTCGGTTCGCTTCACATTGGTTTTGGCAAAACGCCTGGTCAGAGCTATAATTTGAGCTGGAAGGAACGCATGCATGAGTGTGACGACTGAATCCAGTCCGGAAGTAAAACCGCAGCGGCACAAGGTAACCGGGGATGTCCATCTGCTACTGCGTCGTGGGAACGAAGTACTGTTCGGGCGGCGCCAGAACACAGGGTTTGAAGATGGAGCATGGCATCTGCCCTCCGGTCACCTCGAGGCTGACGAATCCGTCATTGACGCCCTGATCCGTGAGGCTGAAGAAGAGATCGGGGTGACAATCGCGCCTGCCGATGTCCAGTTCAGCCACATCATGCACAACTCGTCCTCGGGCGGCCGGATGGCGTTCTTCTTCACCGTCAGGACGTGGCAGGGTGAGCCCACCAACCGGGAACCGGACAAGTGCAGTGAGCTGGAGTGGTTCGCCATGAATGCCTTGCCCGATCATATGATCGCCTACTGTTCGACCGCCCTGACCCACATCGCCAAGAGCCAGCCCTTCTCGGTCTACGGCTGGTAGTTCCATGACGGTACGTTCCGCAGGCCCGGTTGTCTGTGTCAGTTATCTTGCGTTGGCCGAGTTGTGGAGCGTGCCACGGTTTCCCGGGTGTAACCAAGGCGCTGAAGTTCGATCAACGGAACAGTCCATTGCTGCTGATGGCCCGATGACCGCAGCGGTCTTGGCTGCACTCGATGTTCCAACCCTGCTACTTGCCAACAACATTGGCGATGACGAGCAGGGAAGAAGCGTCGGGACCTGGTTGCACCAGCACCAGGTCCCGACGACTGCCGTGGCCAGCGCTGATCTATCGACGCCATGGATCGTGGTGGTCGCCGATGATCACCACACCCGCACCTGGTTTGCCCACCTGCCGGGCGTGGTTGATGGCCTGGCCACCGTCGACCTGTCGGCCATCGCAACGGCGTCCTACGTCTATCTGGATGCCTACGAACTCATTGAGACGGCGGTACTCCGGGTCATAGAGGTGACTCGGGCTGCAGCCGTTCCGCTGCTGATGAACCTCGGTGGATCGCCGCTGTCGGCTGCGCTTCACGCCGCGGTGGCCGGCTACGAAAAACTGCTGATCCAAACCAACGTCGATGACGGTGATCATGCGACCGCCATCGACGTCGCCTCGTCCCTGCTGGCTGAAACCGGCGCGGCCTGGGTGGTGGTGACGGCCGGTGCGTTCGGTGCTGTCGCAGTGAGCCGGTCGGAACGGATTACCGTGCCTGCGTTCCCGGTTGACGTCCGCCATACCCATTGCGCTGGAGCGGCGTTCTCCGGTGGCCTGCTGTATGGCCTGCGGGCGGGGTGGTCGATGGAGCAGAGTATGGCGCTGGCGGCTGCGAGTGGGGCGCTGCGGTGCCATCGACGCCAGGGTGCGCCACTACCGAGTCTCCCTGAACTTCTAGCAATGCTTCCACCGCAACGACATTCGGCGGCAAGCTGAAACTGTGCCATTTTCAATACGTTCAGAGCCACGGGAGGCTGATCATGTGCGAACACATCTACCGGGAGCGGGCGCATTTGGTGGCCCACCTCGCTGCCGTCTACCCCAGCGTGCGGGTGACCGATCCCGATGAACCGGATGCGCCAACCGTCGTCACCGTATGGCTGCCGACCGGTCCGGCAGGCTGGCACGTCAGGCCCGCAGACCTCCATCTCTTTGATCACGTCCCGCCTGGCGACAACCACTACGACGGCTACGACACCACCGAGAAATACCGGCGGGTGGATGAGGCCACGAAACAGCTGGCAGCGACGAACGCCGCACGGCAGTCTGAACGTTGACCAACGAGAATGCCCGATCGACAGGTGACAGTCGATCGGGCATTTCCTATGCGTGCGGGCAACGGCTAGAACAACTTCCAATCGTCGAGGTGGGCGATCAGCTCGCGTAGGCGTTCCGGCGTCATCCGCTTCCGCTCGGCCTCCTCGACGGATTCCTGTGTGGCACCGTACTGCCACCACGCCTCGCCGGTCTTTCGGTCCATCACCAGGAAGCGGTCCTTCATCGCCGGACCCCGGATGACCAGCGAGACGGAATAGGGCTCGGCCACGACGGCATGGACCATCGAGTGGTGCAAGGCGTAGCTGGAGCCGACCAGTTCCTCCCGTGCCTGCAGCACCGGTAGTTTCGTCGGATCGACCTGCTCGTCGAGGTCGGCATTACCGAACAGGTAGTGCCGATACTGCCCCCGCAGGATGCGGCTGGCGTAGGACCAGCGGTGGTTGTGCGGACGATCGAAATAGCCGGGCAAGAAGATGTGCAAGCGCACTCGGAAGCCGACCTCCGGGTCATCGTGCAGCACCAGCTTGTCCAAGATGTCGTAGTGCTCACACAGGGTGAACAGCTCCGGCGAGGTGGGCAGTGCCGCCAGCCGCGTCCGCACGATGCTGGGATCTTCCACCAAGACGTCGAGGACTTCGATACAGGCCGTTTCGACCGCGTCAATGTCGTTCCAGTCCAGGTCGCGCAGATCGCTCACCAGGGTATCCATGGCATCCATCAGGGCTCCTTACTCCTCGGGTTTTGCGCTCGATTTCCACAACCGGCAGACCGGCACGATGTCCTCGTAGGCCGAGCACGATGACTGGCCCATCACTACTTCTTCGGCCGGGCAGCCTCCCTGGCATGACGACGCCTTGCAGCCGCCGCAGGCACTTTCGGCCAGCGGCTGCATGAACAGGTCGAACTCGTTGGCGTCGTGATTCAGTTGCACCTGACCGTCAACCATCTGCGCGAAGAACAGATCGGTGTCGAACAGGTACGAACAGACGTAGCAGCGGCCATCCGGGAAGATCGAGATCCGATCCAGCGTCCGGCCGATGCACCCCTGGTACCCCTCGGCGGCATAGCGCTCCATCTGGTCACGTCGGGCATAGGTCGGCTGGTACCAGACCCGTGTCTTGTATTCCGGCGCAACCACATTGAGCTGGTCGCAGAAGTCCACCCATTCCGGCGGTGTCATCGCCATGTCCGGATTGCCGTGCCCGGTGCCGATGGTGGAGAAGACGTGGAACTTGACCAGGCTGACGCCGAGATGGTCGGCGATGTCGAGCAACTGCAACACATCTCGCTCATTTGCTTTGTTGACCGTGCAGATGATGCGGGTATCGAAGCCGCGCTCGCAGAGCTCGTGCGTAGTCTCCATCGCTTCGTCGAACGTCCCAGCTCCCCGCACCGCGTCGTGTGTCTCGCGGCTGCCACCATCCAGGCTGACCTGCACATAGGCGAAGTCGTCCGGTTCAAGCTGCCGGAAACGCCGAAGGGCGGGCTTCTGGGCATTTGTCGTGGTGATGACGTGCTCATAGCCCAGTTTCCGACTGAGCCGGATCACCTCGCAGTAATGCGGGTGCAGGGTGGGTTCGCCGCCGAGGATGGTCAACTTGTCGCCACCCATGCGACGCCAGGTGGTGAGTGTGTCGATGATCTGCGGCAGTGGCATCTTCAGGGCCCGATCCAGCCGCTCGCCCATATAGCAGTGCTCACAGCGCAATTGGCAGGCTTCCGTGATGTAGAGGTAGACGTTGCGGAAGCGGCCATAAGCAATCCGGTCGATGCGATCCGGTTCGGGAACGGTTGCGCCTCTGGGCATCCGGGCGTGGCCGTAGCCATCCTTAGCGGTTCGGATCTGCGGGCTGGGCAAAGAGGTTGCAGTCATAGCGATGTACTCCGTGAAATAAGAAGGGGAGCAAGCAGATTGGCTGCTCCCTCGATCGTGTTGGTGGTGTCGAGTTGGGTGAGAGTAGTGCCGCAGTCGGCAAATCCAGCGCGGATACCCGCGGCCGTTTGGTGGTAGCGCTGCAACCGCGCCTTAAAGAGCCGCGGTGAATCACCTCGGCGCGGATGCAGCAATCCGCCGCATCGGGCGCAGGTCCAGGCGTCGTCCTCGTGCGGAATGGCAGGCAAACGCGGATCATGGATCGGGTCGCGCTCGCAGCGGTGGCAGACCTTCCTGTTCTTGGCGCGTTGCTTGAGTGTCTTCATATCGGTGACCACTTCGATCGCCTCGATGTGGCAGCTTGGCACCAACGTCAGCAGGATGCCGAGGAGCTGGTCGACCTGCGCACGAGAGCCAGGGAAGTTGTCGAGCAGCACGGTATGGACGAGCGGGTCCTCCTGCACCGCAGCGAAGTACGACCGCACTGCACGACCAACCGTGAATTCGTCGATCCGGCCGAGCCGCTCGCTGCTGGTGGCCGTGGCAGCTAGTGCATCCGTCGGCACGTGCTCGCGCAGGCGGAAGATCCGCCGGCCGGGCTCCGATCCCAGATGCAAGGTCAAGGTGGTCTTGCCAGCAGCAGGCGGTCCGAAAATAGGGACGACGAGGGATAACGCCACGACCTACCCCTTTCTGAGCGGTCCTTTGGGTGACCGGCTCAGGGTCGGCCGAACGGGCGAAAACGGCCACGACAAGGGCGTATACGGGGTATGTATGAAACGTATAGCCGTTACTGTCAAGGGCTGGTAGGGTCACCGGACCGTAGGGCTACGGCGGTAAAAGTCCAGGTCAATAGGTCAATCTGGGAGCGCACAGCTATGACAACGGGACCACAGACGCAGCGCTACTGCGCTGGCTGTGGGACCAGACTGAACAGCTATAACGGCGCAGCCTTCTGCAGCCCGTGCGAGGTTGCCACTCGGGACGAACGCCACCGTCCGCCAGCAGTGCCGTCGAGCTTCTGGCAGACCGATCAGATGCGCGATGCCCTCGACACCTGGCACATGGGCCGCGTCGTCTACGCCTACCGAGCCCATCCTTTCCATGGGCGACTGCTTCCGCAGGAACTGATGGCGAATTGGCTGGAGCTGACGCAGGCCCAGCTCAGCCGCATCGAGAAAGGTCCGGCGCCCGAACAGCTGTCCAAGTTGAGGCGATGGGCCGAGACGCTCGGCATTCCAAGCGACCTGCTTTGGTTCAAACTGCCTGATCGCACGGGTGCCATCGATGTCGTGATCGGTAACGCCCCGATCAGCGATGCGACGGCGCTTGCCCTCTGGCTGACCTCAGACGGTACCGGTTCACCACCGCCGCATCGTGCTGATGAGTTGCAGCGGGTGGGCCGAGCGCTCGATGATGCTCGTCGCTATTTCGACGGCTCTGTCGTCGAGTTTTTCCGCGCCCAGCTGGCCCGCTGCAAAGCCGATGACGGCTCTTTAGGCGCAGCTGAAGCGCTGCCGCTGACGCTGGGGGTGATCGGCGCGATCCGCTGGCACGCGAAGGATGTCCAACCAGCAATGCGCCGACAGTTGCTGGCTGTTGGAGCCGACGGTGCCGAATTCGCAGGCTGGCTGTACCGCGATCTGCATGATCCGCTCACCGCAACCCTCCTGTACGACCGGGCCATGGAATGGGCCCAGGCTGCGGGCAGCTTGCCGATGCAGGGCTACGTCCTGCTCAAGAAATCCCAGATGGCCTATGAAACCCGTGACACGGGTACGCTGCTGACGCTCGCCCAGGCAGCGAAGGATGGTCCGTGGCAGCTGCCGCTCCGAGTCCAAGCCGAAGTCGTGCAGCAAGAGGCGTTGGGCCTCGCCATGATCGGCGAGCCAGCCAGTCTCGTTGATCAGCATCTCGGCGAGGCGGAAAATCTGCTGGCGCAGGCCGATCGGGACGATGACCAACTGTTCGGCACCTACTTCACGGCCGACACGCTCCTGCTGCGCTCAGCCAGCTGCTATACGGAAGCGGGCAAACCTAGACGCTCATCGCAGCTCTATACGGGACGTGCTGAGCAGTGGCACGCTGTCGAAGCGCGACAAGGGGTTTTTCAGTGCCCGACAAGCAAAAGCGCTGGCACTGAGCGGGGAACCGGACGAAGCCGCAAGTCTTGCAACGAAAGCGGTTGCCGTTGCCCGAGAAACGCGATCGGAGCGCACCATGAACGTGGTGCTTGAGGTGGTACGAACGCTTGACCCTTGGAGTAGCCGCGCCAGCATTCGTACCCTTCGCGACGTCCTATTGCCGCACCGGTAGATCGGTCGTCAGCCACGAGGAGACAATGGCGATCACCTCAGCCTGGTACGCCTGGCTCTTGGGATTGAGATACTGCGGATCGTCGTGGACGGCAAAGCCATGCTGCGATCCGTCGACCTCCACCAGTTCGACCGGCGCAGTGAACTGGGCCACCGCATTCCGTGAGCCCTCGATCGGGACCAACGTGTCGGCGTTGCCGTGGACGATCAGGGTAGGGGACGTAATCTCGCCGAGTACCTCGTGCGGTTTCAGCCAGAACACTTCGTTGAGGAACGGTCGACCATGCTTCAAATCCGCCTTGAACAGCAGCGCGCCGGTCTCGTTCAGTTCTTCGGCGCGCTCGTCGCTGATGACGTCGCTACGCCAGTAGTCCCGACTGTCGATCGTCCGCTTTTTGTAGTCGAACTGGGGATTGAGCAGCACCAACCGACTGAGGTCATCGGGCTGCTTGGCGGCGTAGTAGGCGCAGATGCCACCGCCGAAACTGGCACCAAGCAGGCTCACCTCTGTTGCGCCAGTTGCTTCCCTCACAGAGGCGAGGGCTACCCGGATGTCGTTCAGGATGGTGGAGAGGGTCAACTCCTCCTGGCTGCCTTCGCTATTCCCGTGGCCGCGGAGGTCAAACCGCAGCGAGGCAACGCCAGCGGCGGCGAGGCCGGTGGCGAGCCGGGTGAAGAATCCACCCTCCTCCCTGGTGACGCCACCACCGTGGACGAGGACAACAGCACGACCGGTGGGAGCGTCAGGAGTGACGAGGGTGGCCGCAAGGTGCAGGCCGTCGAGGGTACGGATGCGGGTGATGGTGCTCGAAGAGGCCACGAGGACCAGTCAAGCAGATGCGGGCCGGAGGTTCGAGTCGCTCCGGGGTGGTATCTCATGGAGTGGTTAGGGACTCCGCAGCTTTCGTGGGAGCAGCACCGGGCCGACGCACAGTCAAGCTCTGGGCTGGGTAAGGTCTGGCATTTACGGCGGGCAAGAATCCCGATGCTAGCAAACCGTATGGCAGGTTCACTAGATGCACTGGTTGAACCCCGCATGTCGCCACTGGTTTGCTCGATGGTGGCGGTATCCTAATTCCGCCCACTCTGAGGGAGTTGCAGCACTGCTCGAAGGTGAGATATCGGGTGGTGGGATTTTCCAGGATGACGTTTTGCTGTTATTATGCAGAAGGAAAATATTCGATGAATATGAAGAGAGTCAGTCCGGCAGTGTTGCCGCCTCTTAAGGAGGCGTTGCTCCATTCATTCTGGTATCGAAAGGATCTCCGGGCGTTTCTCTCATCATGTGTTTCGGATCGTGAGTTGATTTCCCGGCTAGACTGGACAGATTACAAACGCAATGTTATCGCGCAGCTGGTTGATAGTCTTGCAGCGAGTCAGTATAAATACTACGACGATCTACTGAATATCCTTCTTGCTACTGCCGAAATAACTGATCCAGCCCATCTGAAAGCCGTGGAAGATGGACCGACAAAATACCAGACGACTCTTGCGGCGCTTGCCACTCTGCGCAAGCAAGTTGAGCCTTATCTTCAACACCGCGATGAACACGAGCGGGCGGCTAAACGTCAAGACGAGGAGCGCGTTCGCAATGAGATGAAGCGGGCGGTAGCTGAAAAACTGGAACAGCTCAAACTAGAATTCAAAGATATCGTGGGCCAGCCTGCGCAGAAGCGTGGATATTCGTTGGAGAAGTTTATCAACGAGCTGTTCGCACTCTTTGATATGGATGCCAAGGGGTCTTTCAGGATAATCGGTGAGCAGATCGACGGGGCCTTCACTCATGAGGGAACCGAGTATCTGTTCGAAGCCAAATGGCAACAGAAGCGCACACCCCTTGCTGACTTGGATGCATTTTCCGGGAAGGTAAATAGGAAACTTGATAACACGCTTGGCCTCTTCCTTTCGATGAACGGGTATGAGCCTACGGCGATTGAGACTCACTCGCGGAGTCGGCCAATAATGATCCTAATGACCGGTGCTGATCTGAGTGCAATTATTGAGGATCGCATTTCGCTCCCGCATTTGTTAACCCGAAAGCGACAGCATGCAAGTCGGACGGGCGATGTGTTGATCGAGGCATATTCGTTGTTGCTTGAATAAAATATCAATAAGAAGGAATCGCGAGATGGTTAATGCGCAAGAGTCCGAGTATCAAGTCGCCTTGTCCTTTGCGGGTGAGCAGAGAGCATATGTACGCCAGGTGGCATCCGAGCTAGAGAAACGGGGAGTTAATACATTCTTTGATGAGCGTAATGCGATTGCGCTCTGGGGGAAAGATCAGGTCGAAGAGTTTCAGCGGATCTATAAAATGGCTTCGGCGTTTGTTGTCATGTTTGTGTCAATTAACTACGCCGGAAAATCGTGGCCAACACATGAGCGACGATCTGCATTCGCAGGGGTGATCCAACGGAAACGTGACTTTATATTACCTGTACGGTTTGATGATACTGAAGTTCCTGGCCTCAATACCAACTTGGCTTATCTGAAGGCGAGTGACTATTCACCCGAGAAACTGGCCGAAGCTGTCTGTGAGGTGTTGGTGAGCCGAGGTGGCAGGATTGAGCCACCGGTTCCCAGCTTTCGGGCAGACGAGTCGCCTTCAGATTCAGAATTTAGTTGCCGCGTCGAAGTTCACGATGAAGCGGGTTCCCCTATCAGTGGGGCTAGAGTTCTGTTTGTCGCACAGAATGGAACAACCGCAACAGCTTTCACGCAGCCGGATGGCGTGGCTGCTGTACCTGCACCTATTCGTCGATCGGTAGCAGTATTGGTTGCTCATGATTCATTCGGCGCGGCGTACCTGAGCGGGCATGACAGCGGAATGACACTTGAAGTCACACTTCCTAATGGAGGTGACCGTCACAGCGTGATCTTTGACGATCAGACCGGATATATTCCGGGCTTTCGTCCGCGTCTTAATCCGATTGGTGTGGGTCTTGACGTTCATGCGATACCCAGCAGCGCCTATATGTACGTGACCAACGGCTCTGTGGACGGACTGGCGGAGCAGCCATTTCATTTCAAGGTAGGTCAGCCGCTAATTCTGGAAGACAATCAAGGTAGGGAGGTTCGCGCGACATGTGTCGGATTTGTTGGCCAAAGTACCTTGTGGGAATACCGGTATCCCGAGGATTCTCGCTAGGCAGTAAGCTTTTCTGCTATCGCTCTCTTCTATACGAATCTCGCTTGGTGGTGCGCTGCTGAGCAGCGCCTCCAGCATACTGCTCTACGTCTCTATCTCTTGATGTGGTTCGAAACTTAGTCAATCGGATCAGAGAAATACATCGTGCTGAAGCCGTACTTGTCCGTCTCCTTCCAAGAGTCAAGCGCATTCTGTACCTCCATCCTGAGCGCAGTACCGATTGATGGAGAGGTCTGAGAATATCTGACATCTAGCGCATCTGCTGCGCTCAGCATATGATTATAAGAATCGCGTAAGTGTAGAATGAGGTCGCCGAGGGCGCCAGCTTCCGCGACGGGACTTCGATTCCCCGCCGCGAGCAGCGTTCCTACTGGCGTCGGATGGCCGCCCATTTCGCAGTGACCGGAATAGTCCTTCTGTCGATAGTCGTTGTCCCCATCACGATAGATACGCGATGGCTTCCAGCTCTGCTCGCGGGCATCTCGTTCGGAATTCAGCCAAGCAGGGATTAAGGTGGGGTCATGCTGAAACTTCCAGAGAACGAACTCGGTTTCGACGAGCTGGCGAATTAGCGCGAATGCAGGATAGTGATTGTTGGATCCTATTAGCTGAATAACCCCGGCGCCTAGTGCGGCGGCTGTGAAACTGATTTGACTGAGTCCCGCATAGCAGTCGCGAGCCTCGGCCTCTCTAAGTTCGCGCAAGTCGATTCGACGGTTGTGAAGATAATTGGCTGCTCGATTCATTGCTTTGGCCAAAGCTACTGCGGTGTCAATACGGCTCTGGCGCATCACGGGATCACTTGCGTACCGTTCCATATTGGCCTTGACGCCCTCCTTGTCTGATAGCTGAACCGCTTCGCCTTGCTCGCGGAGTTGCCTGCGCAGCCGCGCCACGACAGCATTTGGATGCTCTCCAGACAATTCCGCGATTGCAGCCGCGGCTCCTCGTGCAATCTCTTGAGCCCCGACGCACACCGCACTCGGCCCCTCTTCGATATCCGGCGGATATTCGCCAGAAATAATTGCCTCGATCAGCCACCCTGCCGGGTACCAGAATTCATCGAGCTCAGTCCGGGCAAACCCGTGAGCGCTGAGTAGCGCAGTCGAGACGTCGCTCGCCAGGAACGCTTTTAGCTGTCTAACCAGGATAGTTGCGACATTGACGAGCGGATCGATCATCAGACTGGCAGCTTCGAAGTCACCATTCGCGAGGGCAGCATCTAGAGATTCGCCCTTCTCGCGCAAGTGTCCAGTCAACAGTCGGACCCCACGAACGGATGCTTCTAGCTGGTGCTTGTTCACAAGTCTATTGTCCCATCGGCATTGGACATGAGCATCTCCCACGCGGCAGTTCCGCATGAGTGAAACTCGGCGACGGAAGCAGAACGCACCACCGTTCAGGACAACCGGCCAATTGACTACAGACCAGCGTGATCGGGGTTTGCTGAGAGTAGGTGCGCGCAACGTATCCGTGAACCGTGGCCGGACTATCTGGTCGAGGTTCGCATGGTTACCCCACGTCCGATCAGTGCCTCTCGCACACTACTTTTCGCCTTGCCCAGCTCATCTCCGATGGCCTGGAGTGATCGCCCCTCGCCGTACAGCCTGACCGCCAGCTCCGCCTGTTCGTCCGTCATCGGCTGCTTGCGCATCGTCACCCCGGCATCACCCAGCAGTTTCAAGACGCCACCCTTGGACAATCCGTAGCGCTTGCATAGCTCCGGGGTCGAGGTGCCAGCCTGGTAGGCATCAACCAGCTCGGCGATCGTCACAGCCGACAGTCGCCGATCCAACCGGCGCGGCTGAACTACTTTCGTATTCGTTTCCGCAGGTTGACGGCCTGGAGTAGCTTCAATCTTGGCGATCACCACGCGCAACCAGTCCGGTTTCCACTGTTTCAGGTACCGTCCGCTCACCCCGACAAAGATGGGGGACAGAGGACGGTACCTGAATCGAGCGGCAGAGCCTCGGTGTCCATGTGTCCGATACTTTTGTTCGTTACGACGCTGAGCAAGCGCAATGCCACGCAGGTAGGCGCGCTAATCGTCACCTCTGACGGCAGCTGAGTCGTCGTCAGGTTCGGTAGGTAACGGCGAAATGCAGCACGCGAGGCGCGAGAGGCGACTGCGGCGGTGCCAGCTGGCGGCGGGTGAACCCAGGACCAGTTTGCAGAAAGTACACGCCTTGTCTGCCTTCGAATCGACCGACCAACTCTCGCACCGTTGCGACGTCCTCTGCAACATTCGGATACAAGACCTTGTCCAACTTCGTCTGAAGCGGACCCATGAGCGGCTGAATCGCCTTGATCATGTTCAGTACGCTAGGGTCGGAATCCAGCTGCTCGAGTTCACGAAGCTTGAGCCAGGGCTTCTTCCGATTTTCTTTGAAGAACTCCCGCATGAACGCGAGGTCCATGTTGATCGTCACCTCGGGATCGGCGCGAACACTGACGTTGAAGCTCCACTTGAAGGCGTTGATATCGCCGTGTTGCAGCGCATCGCGCAATGCCTCCAGCCACCGGTACTCAAACGAGTTCTCCTTGAGGTCGTCGAAGAGCGCTTCTATCTCCTCCGCCTGCGATCGGCCCAGACCAGGTGTTAGCCGGACGCTACGAATTGTCTGATACTCATGGATCTGGAGCGCAGCGGTAAAGGAAATCAGCGCCGATCGGATCTTGCGCCTGCGTTCATCCATGGCGTCCGGGTCGGTTAGTAACACCGGTTGACTCTGAAGCTCGCGAAGCACGCCGATCAGAACATCGCACAATCGATCGCTTTCGTCGGAGATGTGCCGGAACAGTTCACTGTCGATCATCCGCCGCAGCCGGTCGAACGCTTCCACGTACCGAGTGTTTTCCGCTTCAGTGAACGAACATACCCGGTCGAATATGGGTGCGTCAGATACGCTGGGGTCGCGGTACAACAGAATCGCTCCGTATGGGTTTGCAGCCGCTTGTGCGTCCTCGGTGTCCATCTCGGCCGTTCGCTTCCCAAGTACGTCCATGGATTCCTTGAGGTCTGCACCGACGGCGGTAAACCGCCGCTGAATCTCGTCTGAGGGCGGCAAACCTTCGGAAGGCCAACGCTTGCATTCGGACAGAACACCATCCAATGCGTCCTTCACGAGTTGTTGAGCGGAATCTCGTGTGTATCGGTCACGGACATCGGGAGTGTCCGCCCAGTCCATGCCCACGGTTGTGGACGCTTTCGCCAATGCGTTCAGAGCCTCGAAAATGACAAGACCAGCTGGGGTTACCTGGACGGCGCTTGCCAGCGCGATGTGTTGCCATGCCTCACAGGCGTTACCGACAAAGTCCGTCGCGCTGTCGCCCTCAACATCGTCCAGTGAGGAGATGAACGCTTCGAGCCTGCCGATCCAGTCCCGTACGCACGCTATTTCGTCCTGGCCTTCCTCTGTCATATCGATCATCCTTCCTGCGTGCTGATAACTGTCGTGTCGCTTCTTTCTCCGGGGCAGCTATGTTGAGCAGTGACCCATTCGCGTACCGCCGATTCGAGTGCGACACCGAGAGCCATACCGGCATCACCTGCTGCTCGTTCTAACTCCTGGATAAGTTCGACCGGAATCGTAGCATTAACCTTGTCCATCCGAGGTCGTTCGACCAGTTCAGGAGGGCTTGCCAAAATCTCCAATTCTCGTTCAAGCTCGCGGTAGAGCTGTTCGTAGTCAGTGTGTTTCGGGATCATTTGCTGACCGCGAGTGAACCATCGCAAGCGCGTGTTCCTCAGCGCATTCCTCTTGGTGGCAATCCCCCGGCGGTGCACATAATCCTGCCGAATGTGGTTCAGATCAGCGAACAATTCAGATCGAATATCGTCCTTGGTGCAGTCATAGACATCGGCGAGCCGCTTACGATAGTACTCGTCCCATTCGGTCATGATATAGATAACCCACTGCGCAGCAAAGAATTTCATGACCGCTGGCTGATCGGACTCGTCCGGGCCGCTCAGCGCCTCCCGCAAGCTGGCGACGCCCGGATGGACGGTCGCCTGTAGATCGGCGTAGCTGATAGTCCGGTAGCTGCGCGTCTCGACGGGCCGCATCGTGTGCAGATCCAAGTACATCGGTGCCGATGGCGTGCCGTGCGATACGAAGCTGGTCCACTCGGATGTGCGGGTATTGATCAGGTCCATGATGCCGCGGTGACCGACCCGAGCTGCCAGGACGGCTCGTTTGAGGTCGAGTTCAAGGTCGCCGAGCACGTCGGCGGCCGTGAAGGTCTCGGGTGCGAGGCTCATGGCCTCTTGGGCATCCCGGACCAGTTCGACGTAGGTCGCGAACTGGCTTGGGTCCAAGCTGATCAGGTCGAACGACTTTGCCGCTCGGTATGCGGGCTCGATCCACTCCCACAGATCGGTCTCGGACCGGGGCGGATTTGCTTCCCACGCCTCAATCAGCGGATCGCCGAGCCCGCGGGCCGTGACTTCAACCGCCTGCGTGTGCGGTAGCGGGTGATTGTCGGAGTCGACGAACTTCCTGACGATTGCAGTTCCGCTGTCGTATGGAACCGTGATCCGTTTAAGTACCTGAGTCCACCGCTGCATCTCCTGAGTGGTTGCCACGGCGTGAAGGGTATACAGTCACCCCGACATGTCCGAGGGATTTTTCGTCCTGGCTCCTTCGGTCGTGCCTTTGTGGCGTTTCAGAACGACTTCCCGCACGCTGCTCTTCGCCTTGCCGATCCGTCGTCCGATCTCGGCATAGGAGCAACCCTCACGGTAGAGCTGCTCAGCCTGCTGCACCTGCTGATCGCTGAGTCCCCGGTGTCGTATCTCCACTCCCGCCTGACGCAACAGCTTCAGCACCCCGCCCTTGGACAGCTTGTACCGTGTGCACAGCTCCGGCGTCGAGGCCCCCGCCTCGTACGCCGCCACCAGTTCAGCGACGGTGGTAGCTGACAGCCGACGATCCAACCGCCTGACCTGGATCTTTGTATCTGTTTTCGCTGGTCGGCGGGGTGCGCTAGACTGTGCTCTGTTCAGAACGTCGGCAAGGCGGTCCGGTTCCCCTTGGTTCAAGTACCGTCCTGTCAGCCCGACACAGCAAAACCCCTTCTGGCCTTGGCCGGAAGGGGTTTTCTGCTATTTGGCGACCCGGAGTTGGAGACCATTCGGGGACCGTCCTGGCGTTCGGAGGTCATCCGGGTGCGTTATCAGGCAAATAAAGGTGCTTTAAAGACATTTTATTCACCTTTTATCGGTAACCTGGTGTGATGTTCCAGCCGAACTTCACGATCAGCCCTGCAGCTGCAACCTCCCTCATGGCCATCGAAGCCGACCGCCAGGCGATCATGGAACTACCGATCAACGTCGATGTGCTCGCCGGTCTCCGCGAGACCGCACGTCTGGCGGCGACCCACTACTCCACTCAGATCGAGGGAAACCGGCTGACCCAGGCACAGGTCGCGGAAGCGCTTGCCGGAGCGCATTTTCCGGGACGAGAGCGCGACGAGGCCGAGGTCCGTGGCCACCAAGATCCACTCCTATCACGGCGGGCGCAGCCAGGACGAGGAGTTTCTGGTGCGACCACGGTCCTGGGAGCCTTCGCACCGCCTCGAGCAGGCCGCCCGGCGGCTACCCAGGGGCAAGGCCTGGTACAAGTTCCTGCCCGAACAGGCGCGCGAGGAGGAGCCCGAGGTGCACTTCGTTCCGATCGCGGTCGGAGACGTGGTGCTGGACTCGACTACCTCTCCGCTGGCTCGCCGGATCCATACCTCTTACAACGATGCGGCCGCGGTGGAGATGGAGGGTTCGGGGTTCGCGCATGCCGCAGCATTGGGTGATCAGGTTCCCGCGATGGTTATTCGCGGCATCAGCGACCACGCGGACGGAATGAAAGCCGCCGCAGACGGAGCCGGTGGTCAGCGCATCGCCGCACGCAACGCCGCCGCGTTCGCCATCGCCCTGGCGGCATCCCTCGAACCGGGCCCCGACGGAGCGGCAGCGGCTTCCCCACCACCGACTCCGACCGTGCCGACGATCAACAACACACTCATTGCACGGGACCGTGCCACGGTCGGCAAACAGATAGGGACGCAATTCCGCTGGGGCGGGAAATGAGCACCGATGCCGACGCCACCCCCACTCAGGTGTCGGTGAACAACCAGCTCGCCGCGACCGACGACGCGCAGGTCGAGCAACAGATCGGGTTCCAAATCACCGAGTCTGTCGTACACGAGATCACCGTCTACACCACCGGGCCCAATGATCGACCCGAGCGCCGGCACGAGGTGGCCAAAGCGCACCTCGAGGGCAACAATCCCCGCCGGGCACAGGAAATCCTCGGCAATCTCCTCGAGGATGGACACGACACCACGGAACGTGCGTACCTCTACGTGCTGTCGATACTCAGCGGCCGAGAATTCACCGACGTCACCGCCGATATGTCCGATGCGATCGACCGCGCCACAATGACCGCCGCCGGCCATCCCCGAGACGGTTGGTGCGATGCGCTCGATGTCGTGAATGAGCTTCTGCGGTATGCCCATACCGAGTTCGGCAACGGAATCCTGATACAGGAGTTCACAGTAACGCTGCAGATGTTCGGTGCGCTGAGCCCGGTCCAGCAGGACGAAATCGACCGGCATCTCGAGCTGATCATTACCGGTACCGTGCATGACCGACTCGCCACGCACCGCAAGTACCAGGTCGCCGCGGAACGTATGAGCGGCAACCGGCTCTGGCGAGCATGGAAATTCTTCGAACCCCATCCCCGACCACCCATCAAGTGGCTGCCGCCGCCGATCCACTACGCCGCCACCGGATGGCGGGAGGCGATCCTGAGCTGTGTGGCGATGATGCTGGCCATCGCATGGGTGCTGCTGCACAGTGGGATCACCGTCAAGGCTGGAGTCGGGCTGGCGCTGATCGCGGTCTGCGATTACCTTGCAGTGCGCTGCGCGACGGTATGGCAGATCCACTGGTGCTACGCCGACAGGATCCGGGTGAACTATCAACCGCAGCCCTGCCAGTCGGGTGCGAAGTTCGATGTCCGCATCGACAAGTGCTTTCAGGAGGCAGATTCCGTTGGCCTGGAGCACCTCACCGCGGGGTATCGAGGAAATCTCAAACGCAGGCTGCAACAGCAGTACGGCGACGACGGCATCTACGCCGATGAGGTGCAGTGGCTGATCACGTGGCATGCTGAGCGAGTCGGCCAACGACGCATCGACCTGCCGGCTGAACCTGCTGGAGCATACCGAGCGACGAGCTTCCGGATCATCAGTGTGTTGATGTGGGCGATCGGACTGGCCGTGCTGGTGGCCCTCGGCCACGTCATAGCGTTTGTCCTCGCCGTCGGCAGCTGGTGGGGAATCGCCGGCATCGCTCGCGTCCTGTCGGCCCCGCAGGTACACGCGTTGCTCGATCGCGACGCCGAGACACTGCTCGCCGAAGAATGGGGGTGGTATTACCGGTGGAATCAGATTCTGGCCGACCGCCCAACCGATGAGGAAATGGCGCATTGGCTGGCCCTGGACAAGGCGTATCTGAAGGACGACGCCCTGCCGGAATTTGTCAAGCCAAATGAGACCATTAGGTCTGTTAGGCGGCTGTCGTGTCGGTCTCCTGGGTGTCATCGGCCGGTCGGTTGATCCAGACGGTGTCGGGTAGGGCGAGGATCTTCGGTGGTGTGGTGGTGGCGAAGCGATATGGGTGCCGGGTGCGGGCCGCATCGAGCACGCCGCGCCGGTCGGCGGCCTTGGCGGTGGCCAGCCCGTAGTGAACATTGGCGGGTGTATGCAGGCCGATGCCGGTGTGGCGATGTTCGTGGTTGTACCACTGAGTGAAGGAGTCCATGAATTGCCTTGCCTCGGTGAGTGATCCGAAGCGTTCGGGGAATTCCGGCCCGTATTTCAAGGTCTTGAACAGCGATTCGGAAAATGGGTTGTCATTGGATACCCGGGGCCGGGAATGCGAGCGGGTGACCTCGAGATCGGCGAGCAGCGCGGCGACGGTCTTGGACGTCATCGACGTGCCCCGGTCGGCGTGCACGACCTGCGGGATGCCGTGAACACCGAAGATCTCTTTCATCAATTCCGTTGCCAGAATACCGGATTCGTGAGCGTGGACATGAACGCCGACGATGTAGCGGGAGTAGATGTCGATCATCACATAAGCATCGAAATACTGGCCCTTGACCGGGCCGGCGAGCTTGGTGATATCCCAGGAATACACCTGCCGCGGCGCGGTCGCGACCAGCTCCGGACATACCTTCGCTGGATGCCGCGCTAACCGGCGCCGCTCGTTGACCTGCCGATGCTCGCGCAGCACCCGATACATCGTGGACACCGAACACAGGTAGGTGCCCTCGTCGAGTAACTGGGCGTAGATCTGCAGCGGCGCCAGGTCCACGAACCGGTCGCTGCCCAGCACCGCCAGAATGCGCGCTCGTTCCAGCACGGTCAGCTTGTTGACCGGGTCCGATGCCGCCACCGCCGCCGACACCGCCGGAGTCGGCGCGGTGGCGGCTTTGTCGCGGCGGATCGCCGTCGAACGCACCAGCCCGGTCAGCGCCGCCGCACGCCGGGTGGGCACCGTAGCGTCGGTCAACGCAGTGTAAGCGGCGGTCAACGCTTCTTGCGCTGCTCGTCGGAATCCGCTCTCTCGGAAAGACTTTCCAAGAGAGCGTGTGGTCGAGTAGCCCAGGGGAACTTCCCCCCTGGGCCCTCACAGAACCGTGCTTAACAGTCTCCCATTACACGGCTCCTACCATCCAGTCGGCAGATAACTGCGGGTCCACGCCCACTGGGCGAACGCCCGAGGGTAGTGCTCGTTCACGGCATGCCACCATGTCCGGAGCTTCTTGAACCCGCGTAACCGTTTGTATTTCTTTCTGGCCCAACGCATCAGATAGGTGTTGATACGCCTGCACAAGACATACATCTTCGACCGGTAGAACCGGCCGTAGTACTGCAACCAGCCCCGCACGATCGGATTGATCCATCGCGCCAGCTGGCCCAGAGTCCAGTCCGTGTGTCGATGCAAACCCCAGCTACGGACCTCGCGGTTGATGCGCTTCTCGGCGTCCTTGCTGATCGCGGGCAGGAACGAGGAAAACATCTCCCCGTGCTTGTCCCGTGCGCCCCGCGCCCGGAACTCGTACCCCAAGAACGTGAACGACGTGTGCTCGAACGAGCCGGTCCGCCGCTGATTGTCCTTGCAGTACACGACTTTCGTCTTGTCCGGATGCAACTCCAGCCCGACCTCCGCGAAACGCTCACCGATCGCCTCTCGCAGCATCAGCGCCTGCTTTTCACTGGTGCAGTGCACCACGGCATCATCCACATACCGCTCGAACCCGATGGACGGGAACCTCCGCGCCATCCAGGCATCAAAAGCGTAGTGCATGAACAGGTTCGCCAAAATCGGCGAGACAGCGGACCCCTGCGGGGTTCCTCGATCTCGCGACTCCAGCGTCCCGTCCGGTCGCTGCAACGGCGCAACCAGCCACCGCTGCACATACAACACCACCCAGTCCTGGTCGGTGTTGGCCCGGACCGCCTTGACCATCAGGTCGTGATCGACGGTGTCGAAGAACTTCCGGATGTCCAAATCGAGCACCCATTCGGTCTTCCAGCACCGCCGTCGGCACGCAGCGACAGCGTCCAGCGCCGACCGCTTCGGACGATACCCATAAGAGTCCGGATGGAACATCGGCTCCACCCGCTTTTCCAACTCCACGGCCACCACCGTCTGCGCGACCCTGTCTGCCACCGTCGGCACCCCCAACACCCGAACGCCACCACCGGTTTTCGGGATCTCCACCGCCCTAACAGGCGGCGGAAAATACGTCCCCGACGACATCCGATTCCAGACCTTATACAGATTGTTCTTCAGGTCGGCCTCGAACTCGGCGAGCGACACCCCATCCACTCCGGCAGCACCCTTGTTGGCTCTGACTCTCTGATATGCCTCGCGCACAGCCCATTTCGAAATCTCGAACGGCTTGCCCGTCGACCTCGGCTGACTCATCCGGCTCCTCCCGACCACAGTCGGTTGACCGCTTCACCAGCCCGAATGGTCCGGCCCCTTCGCTCCACGCCCGTTACAGGCGCTTCACCACTACTACGAGCCGGTCCGCCGGCACGCCCCGCATCGGTACTCAACGCCTCACAGTTGCGCTGCTCGACGGTCTCCCTCTCGCCACCACAGGCGGCAGTATCAGGGCATGCCTTCCCACG